>Ga0193743_1002399_pt1 | contig 13321 bp, 11 predicted proteins | sample L2c2metaG_FD_143038 | JGI IMG/M metagenome (GOLD analysis project Ga0193743, IMG submission 143038) | Soil microbial communities from a riparian zone of the East river system, Colorado, United States - L2c2 | ecosystem: Environmental > Terrestrial > Soil > Riparian zone | place: USA: East River... | reverse complement strand
AAGTTCCCTAAATCCAGTTGGTGCTGCGCGATGGCGATCAATCCGGCGGCTCCAACCGCCTTCGGGCTGGGTTTGGCGGGAGCCTTTTTCTTTGCCGGTTTAACCGTTCTAGGCGGCTTTTTGGGGGCGTGCGCAGCTATGCCGGAAGCCGTGAGCAACACTGGCAGTACAATCTGCAACGCTAGCGATGCTACTAAGGTCCGGACGGCGAAAGGCGCGATACTAGACCATCTGCCCGGGATAATCTGCTCCCAATCTCGACTCGTCACCTTCGGCCGTGCTTTGAACGAGTTCCAGATGAAGATAATCGACCATTGAAGGTATAGTCATGAACTGCCGGCGATATATCTCGCGTGATCTGTCAATTTCTTTAGCCAGAAAGACATAAAGATCGCCCTGTTCGCGACCGGCCTGGCACGCATCGGGCCTGGCCAGTTGCATTTCAGCCACCGTGACACGGGAAAATCGTTGCGCGCGGATGTGCAGCAGGCGCTCTTGCTCGCCTAGTTGAGCCCATGCGGGTAGCTCCACCAGTTGCGAAGCAGCGGCCGGCCCGGCCTTTTCTTGTAAAAGTGGCGCTGTTGCGATCTGAGCAAACTGATTCGTATGCGCCTGCCGCTCCAAGATGCTGGAGGCCAACCCAGTGACGAGTTCCAGAGCATTCAAATCGGAGTCTTCACTCCCGGAGACGAACAAAATGGCGGCCACGCGCTGCCCGTTTGCGATGGGCAGTAGATGCGCACGTTCGGTAGCCGTGGGAACACTCAATGCATCCGTCACTTCCGCGGGATTTCGCAAAGCGGTTACGGGATCTTTCGTAGCGCAAGCGCTTTGGAACGCCGCCGCCCCATCCAGTCGGAACGACAAGCCGTCGGCAAGCGCCAAATTGACCTGTCCACGCAGATGCAGGACTTGATTTTCAAGCGAGAAAAGCGCCAGTTGGCGAGCAAATGGGCGCGCGCCGTCCAGAATCAGACGGACCCATTCGGTCTCGGTCTCATATTGCCGGAAACGGCGTAGCAATAGGTTGAACTCGGACACAAGCTGAACTCGTGCCTCCCGCGCCGATTGAAGGCAGGCGGCGTCGAATTGGTGCTTGACGTCGTCCCAAGCGGATTCCTGAACGTGCATGGATTACAACACGATGGTAGCGGATGGCGCCGTAAGACAGTAATGGCGCTAGACTAGCGGGATGAGAAAGTCGATCGCGGTTTTGCTCGTGGCGGGATTTGGGCTATCCGGCCGCGAAATTCCCGCTGCCGGCGGCCCGCTTGCGGTGGCCCAGCGGCTCTTTGACGACATGTCCACGCACAATGCCGATGACGCCCGGACGCTCTTCACTCCGGAGGCGATGCTGTTCTCGGTCCGCCCCGACGGTTCCGCGGTTGCCACGCCGCACGAGAAATTTGTCGAACGCATGGGCGCGAGCAAAGACGTTTGGCTGGAGCGGATTTGGAATCCTAAAGTATTGGAACACGGAGAAATTGCGATCGTTTGGGCGGAATACGATTTTCATCGTAACGGGAAATTCAGCCACTGCGGCGTTGATTCTTTTCACATGCTTAAGACTGCGGCCGGATGGAGGATAGCCGCACTCTCGGACACACGCGAGACCACCGGCTGCGCGCCGAGCCCGCTCGGTCCGCCGGCTAAATAGGGGCAAACGGCATGGATTTTGATCCGCCATAGCCGTTTCCTGCGCATTTCCTTGGACGCGGTGCGAGATCATGGGAGATCAAATGCCAGAAGATCAAGCTACTCCCAAACCATTCCATCTGATGACGCCCGCGGAACGAACTGCGGCTCGCATTGCGCAGAATCGTGCGATTACCGAGAAGGTTGCTGAAAAAACTTCTCAGAGACCGCAAAAACCTCCCGTCCGCTCTACCGGCGAGTTCATTCGAGCGACGCCCGAGGAACATGCAAAACTCGGCGGCGTCATCCGGAAAGTTCAGCGCTAGGGCTTAACGCGGAAGAGTAGAACTGGACAGCGGAGCGGCAGCCGGCGGAGTGCTATCCGGAATCAGCGTGCTAACTACATGTAGCTGGCGCCCCTCATGCGCCAGGTCCACTACCAGCTTGCCGTCGCTCCGGGTTGCCGCTTCGCCGGTCCAATCGTCCGCGTCTTGCGTGGCCTGAACTTTAGAGAGCTGGAGTGAAGGCCAGTCGTCCGCAAAAGAGAAATCGAAAAGTCCTGACACGCTGCTGAATGGGCTGGTAGCCGCCAGCCTGACGTCTTTGCCGGTGAACGACCCGTTCGCGCGCAGCTTGCGCAGAGTTCTTATTCCGTTGCCGGAGGTCTGGATCCGGCCGCTCGCGCTCAGTTGGCCGCCGCCCCAAGGAAAGTCCGTGACGGTTGCCGAGAAGCGGTATTGCGGGGAGTAGGCGGCCAGATCGGCGACTCCAGACGCTTTGATAACCGCCGGTGGCGTATGCAACTGCAAGCTGGTGAAAAGCAGTGTGGTGCCCTGCCAGAGGAAATGAGCCGAGAGTGGCCCCAAGTTGGCGTCATCGATGGAAAAGCGGCCGATAACAATCTCGCCATCGATGTTCCGCGTGGTCAGCCAAGCGGGAATGGAGCGCCGGGTAAAAGGCAGGCGCGAGAGAAGGCTTTGCTCTTCCAAAGCAGGCTCGAGCGCAGCTTCGATTTGCGCCAGATCGGCTGCCGGTAACTCTAAATGAATGTGTTCCGGATGCCTTGCCGCGAGATGATAGCGGTACGCGCCGGTCAGCGGCTGTGGCCCAAGCACCGCCGAGAAATGCGGTAAGTCAAAGGTGGACGCGTCGAAGGAGGCGCGACCCTGCGCATGCTTGAGCGGCAGGCCCAGCCCGGGAATGTTAAACGTAGCGTTAGAAAATTGAAATTGCCCCGACCAGGCGGCAGGCTTACCGGGCACGTTCGAGTCCGGCGCTTGGCGGTCATAGGTGAGTTGGCCGGTTACATATCCGTCCGACCAAATGGAAAGAGCGGCGGGCCCTCCGAACCATGCTTGGGTAGTGCTCTTGAGCGCGGCCACGGGGAATGCGTCCGCGCTCACAGAAGCGGTCAAGCGCTGGCTGACCAGCGAGTAGTCTCCACCGGCGCGCAAGGCGCCTCCGGCATCGGCCTGCAAAATCGCAGGATCGATGTGAATGTTGTCCGAAGAGATGGTGAGGTTGGCGATGGCCGAGCGCAGCGGCGGAATATCCGGCAAAGTGGCCACGGCGTTAGTGATCGCAATGCCGCCGGCCAAGCCGGAAGAATTCGAATAACTCACCACGCCATCGAGTGCCCCGCTCATTTGCAGGCCCGCGGGCAATGCGAGCCCCATGCGTTTGCCGAGCGGAAGCAGGCCCTGCACGGGCGCCTTGGCAAACGTCAAGAAGATCGACCAGGCCGGACGCGTCAGCAACTCATCCACGCGAACCCGCAGAGCGACCGGCGCCGCTTCACCCAGCGCGGCGGGAAGAGTTTGCAGCCGGAAGGTGCGTGACACGAGGTCAACTGTGCCGGCGTACTTTATGCGCCAGTCGGCTCCGCTGGAAGGTAAAAGATCCCAACGATGAACGTCGGCTATCCGTAATTGCCCGGTCACGCGCAGGGCGGCCGCCGGTCCTTCTATATGCGCGGTGGAACCGACCGTGCCATGCACTCCGATATCGTGGCCTTCGATCAGGGTAGTGATCTCGCTCAAGTTGCTTGGATCAAGCGTGACGTCGGCTTGCAGTTGGTTGGCATTTGCGTCAGGCGGGTTGACGAACCAGTTGGCGGTACCGCGTAGATGGCCGAATCCATTGCCTGCCCGGTCAGTGCGAGCGGGTGAACCGGAAAATTGGGCCACGACTCTACCGGAACGCGCACGGTAAATGGACACATCGGAATCCACGATATAGAACGTCGTCTTGCGTGTGCCAAATTTGAAATCGATGCGGCCGCCGGTGAGGCTGATGGCGGGAAAGAGATTCAGCGGCATACGGCTCGGCGCGCTGACACGGCCAATGAGGTCAATTACGTTCCAGGTACCGTCGCTGCGTTTGACGAGATTAAGCGACGGCTCCGTCAGGTGCAGGCTCGAGAAGCGAATTTGGCCAAGCAGCAGCCGATCGATTCTCAACCGCGCCTCCAGCCCCGTGGCATAAGCGAAGGGTTCGAGGCCGTAGCTCGGATCTTCTTGTATAATCACCTTTTCCAGCGAGAAGCCGGGGAGCGGAAAGACGCTGAAATAGACCTTTTCAAAATCGATCTCACGGCCCAACGAATCTTCGAGAGCGCTTCGGATGCTGCCGCTGAAACGGGCGGCGTTGACGAAGGGCGCAATCACTCCGGTGAGGAAAAGGAAAGATAGAGCAGTAATCGCCAAGCGGCGAACTATCCGGCGGGCGGGCGGCTTGTTGGCTACTTCGGAGATATAACTGCTTTCTTGCAAATCAACTGGCTTGTGTCTCACTCGCTCTATTCGTGCTGATTATAGCGTTTGCGGGGGCGCCAGGCGCGGGTCGGGAACCGGATAGCCGATCGCAAAATGATAGACCACTTGCCTCTCCGGGGAGTCCAAGCAGAGGTAGCGGTTCACTTCATCATCAAAGAATGCGCCAATTCCGGTGGCGCCCAACCCTAGCGCTTCAGCCGCGAGGTAGAGGGTTTGGCCGATGGCCCCTGCTTCGAAATGCACATACCGGTAGCCTCTGTCACCGTAGATATGGGTGGCGCTTGCCAGGTCGCCAATCAGGGAGAAAGCCACGCAGGCATTGCCCGCCAGCTCTTGGCGAAGACTGAGGCCGGCCGCCGCGACGCGCTGATCGCCTAGTCTAATTCTCTCTAACCTCGGCTGCCGGTCTGGATCACTGTCCGGTTCGTGGCGGTAAACCCCGGGATCCAACTCGTCGACGCGGTGAATGTAGAGGTAGAGCCGAATGAAGCGCTTGCCCGAGAAATCGGCGGACAAGGGCCGGCTTGCGCAGGAAAGGATGGTCGAGAGCTGAGCCAGGGACATCGACCGGCCTCCTCCTTGAAAATCGAGTGCTGATCGCCGCGCCCGGACGACTTTGCCGAAAGGCGGGCCGCCGTGTAGACCAGACTCCCGCCAAATTCTCGCGGTCCCGGCCGGCCTGTCTTGCGCGGGTTGTCTGCCCAGCTTAGTAGCAGCGTGCATGTGGTCCAGCAGAGGGTAGGTAGTCTCGTTCCTAGAAAGCCGGTTTGCAGTCCCACCAAACCATTCCGGTTTGGCTCCATCCGGTTCACGCAATGGGATGGAGGCGCCGTCCAATTCCAGGATGAGCATCGGCCACTCATCATGATGGAGCTTGCACAATTGACTGATTTCGTCGTCCGGGAAATGACCGGCGGCAACGATGTCGCATCCGATTGCGCGCGCGGCTAACGTGAGCGCTTGCCAGACGTGTCCAATGTCATGTAAACAATAGCGATACGCCCGGTCCTGATATTTCCATGCCTCGCGCCACGCAATGCTGGTGAGAACCAAAGCGATTGGAGCCGAAGTACTAGCTAACTTCGTTAGTAGATCACCTAGTAGATCACCCCGCGCGCGCTGCTCCGCCATGTGCGAAGAAGGACGGTAGTGGTACAGCCCGTCCGGCCAATCTTTCAAGCCGCGTGTGAAGAGATGGAATTCCGTCGGGTGCAGATTGCCGGAAGACGGATTGACGCGCAGCGCATACCGTTCCCCGGAGGGGGAAAGCTTAGATGCACTGATGGCTGCTGAATAGAACAGCAGTTGGGAGAGAAACTCAGGGCCCGTCTCAACCGCCGTGTTCCCGATCCTGCCTTCCAACAACGCAATCATTGAATTTTCGGGTGAGGGTGGATCGGCGGGAAGATCGAGCACGGGTGTGCCTTCGTAGTGGCGAAACGGGTCGGGCCTGTTGGCCCAGTCGAGCGTGTGCCGCGATGCGGCCACGGACTGAACGCTATGTTTGGTGGACTCGTGATATTCGCGCCAAGTTGGCGTGTGCATTTCCCTAAAGAGTGCTGATTTCGATGACACGCAGCCCGCGCTTTCGTGCTTCTTCGCCGAACTCTTCGGTGATGTCATGATCGCCCCGCGAAGACCCATCCCAAATCAACGCCGCGGCGGGGGAGTCGCCAAGCTCCTTTGCTAAGGCAGCGGTTTCATCAAGGATCGCCAGACTTGCCGCGGAATAGTCGGGCCTCTGCAGGGCCCGATCCATTACAATCAGGTTGCCGCTTGCGCTCACGGCTTCTAAGACCTCGTCATAGAGCGAGCTCCAGGCGCCGGGACGATCGAGCACCGAATTCCGTTTGAAATCATCGCGGGTGGAAGGCAGCACGATCCGGCGCGGCAATCCCAGCGCGCCTGCTTCGGAGAGGGCGATTAAATCTGCCCCGCACGCAGCCGACGTCACCAGCGCTTTCACGCCGTCCGCTTCGAACATGGACCGGATCCTCCTCCCTACCAAATCGACATTGCGAAGCGGGAAGCGCACGTCCTTGGCATTGAAGGCGTCAATTCGCCGTCCCGAAAGCGCAATGACCACGGATCTCCTTCTTTCGTTCAATCGCTAACTCAAATTTCGCACGGATGGAGGACAGACAATTTTCAGCTTAATGAATCTGTGTTCCTTGGCGGACATACAAAATCATTTAAAGCAATCGGACGCCAGCGATTCGGTCTTTTGGCGATATTTGTCTGCAATGTTTGGGCCCCCTATCTCCACTCTTCTGGGGGAGAGGATTCACCGGGGAAGCGGGAGCAGTAAGGTGCCTGATATTTGTGACGCTCAATCCGCTTGTCTCTTGAGTTTTCTCGTCACTACTGTTTTGGGATTCAGGAATACTGAAGCAGCGCAGGCCTAAGGTACTCGTCTGTACCGATCGGCGAGCTGCCGTCAAGCGCCTTTTTGGCGGCCTCAATGAACATTTCAACGGGAGGAACCATGCAAACGAGATTTTCTACAGCTAAAAAACGACTCATCCTCATTTCGGGCCTGGTGTTCTTTAGCGCAAGCGCATTTTCAGACACGCTAACTGTTCAGGCTACCTCGAACATCTATTCGGCCGGGCACTCGGTCTTGCCGGCCACCATTTACCCGGGCAATTTTTCCCCTTCAAGTGTGTTTTCGGCGGGGGCAAATCAAGTATTGACTTTTTCCAACGTCACAGGTTCGATCGGCTGTAATTTTGTGATTACGAATGGACCGGATGGAACTTGTTACCCGGGAGTCAACACAACTGTCACAAGCTATGGAGGGCTCTCCGGGATTTCAGCCGACAACAAAAACATGTTTCTGGTCGGCGTTTTCCTGGATTCCACGGAACCAAGCGGTGCTGGCCCGGCAATTCTCAGCTACGATTTTGGGTCGCCCGGCGGTCTGAATACCTCCGATCTTAGCTTTTCCCCGGAACTCAACCAGGTCTTCTTCATAGGCGACGGTCTAACCGGAACGGGAAGCGGACTGATGCAGGATTTCCTTGTGCCGTCTTCGGCAAGCCGTTTGTATCTCGGTTTCGCGGATTCTTTCGATAGCGTTCCATCGTATTATGCCGATGATGTTGGGTCTTTGACCGGCACGTTTTCCATCACTTCAACTGCAGCGGTTCCTGAATCCTCATCTGTTCTTTTGGTGACCGGAGGTTTGCTGGTGGGCGTATCCTGCTTCCGGCGAAGAATTCGCAAGTCGCTGAAGGCAGCAAAGGATTCCTCAAATTAAGCTGCCTCAGGAACTTTGACAAAGCTCTGGCGATCCATTTTGCCCCATGATTTTCTTCTTCGAAGAAAATCAAGCATGCCTTTGATTCGCCAGAGTGCGGTCATCTGCCGGTAAAACAGGCATTCGAGCAAGGCCGCAACCAGCAGAGAGCCGAGATCCTTCACGGACGGGTATCTTCGTGTGGTTAGTTCCTCCAGCATAATTGCACTGAGCGAAAGGAAGAGACTAAACAGGACCGACACGACAAAAAACTCAAGTGCAATGAACGGTACGATCAAGCCAAAGAGCAGGCCAAAAATGGTGAACGCATAGCCGGCCATCTCGATCATCGGGGCGAAGAGCTCGAACACAAGAAAATAGGGAAGGCCGAAAAGTCCAAGCGTTCCCCACGCCGGCTTGCCCATCATATGCCGGTGTCTGAAAATACTTTCGGTCGCGCCTCGCTGCCAGCGATTGCGTTGGAGTTTTAGAACATCCATTTTCTCGGGAACCTGCGTCCAGCATACTGGTTCCGGGACGAAGACAACCCGGCGCCGGCGGCCGTCGGGACCTTTCTGCCGGTGCAAGCGAAGGACGAGTTCCATGTCTTCGCCGACAGTGTTGGTCCAAAAACCGCCGGCTTCGACAACTGCCTGGCGTTTGAACAATCCGAATGCGCCCGATATGATCATGAGTGAATTCATGGAACTTAGAGCGACCCGGCCGCCCAGGAACGCTCGCAGGTATTCGACTACCTGGAGGCGCGCTAATAGAGACTTGGGCGCGGCAATGTGCTGCACTAGGCCGTGCTTCACTGTACAGCCATTTATGACCCGGACGATTCCACCTGTAGCCACGGTGTTGTCGGGATCTTCCAAAAAAGGCGTGGACACACCGATCAGCGCATCTCGTTCAAGTAGAGAGTCGGAATCCACGGCGCCCACCAACGGCATCCGGGAGTGGTTGAGGCCAGCGTTCAACGCGTCCGCCTTGCCCCGGTTCTCCTTATCAATCACTACTAGCTTGATGGAGTCGAGCGACTCGTAAACACCGTGGATGGCCGAGGTTGGCAGATTGCCGGTGGGAATCCGGCTGGAACGATAGAGACGAAACTCCTCGGTCAGCAACGAGAGCGTCCGGTCGGTGGAACCGTCATTAATCACGATCACTTCGTGCGACGGGTGGCGCAGCATAAGCATGGAGCGCACCGAATCGCATATCGTGAGTTCTTCATTGTAGGCGGGTGTGAGGACCGAAACTCCTGGAAGAAGGGGGGATTTCATGAGTGTTTCGATCTCCGGCAAGGAAAGCCGCCCGCGTTTGCCATGTAGTGTAAAGAAGCCGACAGCAAGCAGCATGAACTGCAGCCCATTGTCGACACAGACGTAGAATATGAACCATTTTTCTACGATCGTAAAAATGTTTGAGACGTCCGCGAATTGCATCATATTGCTGTGCCTACTAGCCTGCCTGTATTGAAATATTCGAGGGCTTCGAGCGCCGCGCCGCCCGAGCGTCTCATGTGCCCAAGAACAGCCTCCTCGAGCACCTGCTGTCCGACGCTTCCGAGTCTGCTGAGCGCTTGTGCCGCCGCTCGGTTTACTTCCGGCCGCGAATCCGCCAGGAGCACGGAAAGCGCCGGCACGGCGGCGGAAAGTTCCCAATGCGAGACGATGTTTGCCGCGGTTATTTTTACTTCCTGGCTCTCGTCCGAGAGCGCCCCCAATAGCAGCGCTTGGGCCTCATCGGGAGAGCTGACGTATGGCAGCAAGCGAAGTACGACGGCGCGATTCGATCCGCTGGATCCATCGAACATCTGCTTCCAGCCTTCTAAATGAATGGATCTCCGCCATGCTCCCAACATCTCGAACATAATGATGATTTGTTTCTTGTCGCCGGTGGCCAGAATTTTTGGCACGACGGTTGCGCAAAGTGTGGTGGCGTGTCTCCGGAAATCTTCAGTGAGACAAGCGCGAATGCGTAGAGTTTGACTGAGGCTGAAGACGAAGATGTCCTGCAACTCTGCTTGATCACCGGATTGAACCAGCGCCCGCGCGGCTAGGACCTGTATCTCGGGATCGCGGTCGTGCAACGCCTTTCGGAGGGAAATCCTACTGGCGCTCAACGGCATCAGGGAAAGCGCCACTACACCCGCTCGTCTGCGTTCGGCATTGCCCGACGTGCATTCCCGGCTCCATTTCGCCGTGAAACCAAGCTCGGTGGCTAGCTCGCAGAGGTGCTCCCGCCCCTGACCTTTCATAAGAAGTGAAAACTGTACGAGCGAATGCTCAACAATCAGGGCGTCCTTTGCAAGGAGAGGCTTGAGGGCGGCGCTCTGGTCCGTACCGTAGGCGTGGTCGGTAAACCTGCTCTGCAAGTCGGGTTCCAACACGCGTGCGCGGGCGTCAAAGATTTCACGTGCCGCTTTGCGGTAGATCATGGCCACTGCAAGCACGGCAATGGCGACCAGATGTAATATGCAGAAGGCAAAGGGAAGGGCCAGCATAACGGAATGGGTGTTCCGGACCGCGAAGATGCGCTCTAAGGCCCACACCAATAGAACGTCGGCCGCCAGCAGGCCGGTCCCGTACCATAAATAGCTCTTAGCCGAAGTATTTGGGCTCATATCACCTTTGGAATACTAGTCGTGCGGAATAAACCTGTTCGCTAACGCCGGAGTTGCGCCGCTGAAATGCGTATTCGAACTTGGTTGTCAGAATTTTCGAAATAGGAATATCGATGCCGGCGATATAGGTGTTTGCGTGGAACTGCCCAAGCTGATTCACCACTGGAATTGCGAAGAGTTCGACTCCTTTGCTCCAGCCGCCGTGAACTGTAACTTTCTTGAAAGTTTGGTTGTAGCGCAAAAGTACTGAATTTGTAGGTTGACCGAGCTGCAGCAGGCTGCTGTAGGTGTTCCAGCCGCGTGTGTAGGTTGCTTGTAGCGATATAGGTTTCTCGAAGGAATATTCGAGGCTGGGGCTTACCAGGCGTACGTGTGCTCGATCAAAGAGCAGGTCGCGGTAGGTTGTGGACGCTGCCCATCCGGTGCGAAACCGGTGTTTCAGACCTATCGAATCGTCGTAGCGGGCCAGCACGTCTCCCCGCGAACCTATCACGGTCGACGCATCGACCGTCCAAAAGTGCGGAAAGGTATGGCTGAAGGTTGCGCCGCCCTTGATCACTCGCTGCCCGAAGCGCAGCCAATCTTCGTAGCGCACAGAGATAAAGTTGTTCGGCGACACCAGCCCTACGTCCACCAGCCCGGAAACTCCGTTGAGCCCAACCGAAAGAGAATCTCCGATGATTCCTAGTTCGATCCGAATCTGCCGCTCGGAGCGGAGGCGGGATTTTAGCTCAAGAGCGCTGGCATCTTGCGGATTCCGCCGGAGTATCTTTTGCAGCCCGGTCAAAGCCTCTTTGGGGCGATGCCGGTAGTAGTTCTCCTGTGCGATCGCCAGGTCCACTTCCGCCGATTCCGGAGCCAATGCCTGCGCCTCATTCAGGAGAGCTGTGGCGCTTGGAAAGTTCTGCTGCCACAGCAGAACGTAAGCCTTTCCAACCATCGTATCTACATTCTTAGGATCTATGGCAAGCGCTCTGTCATAAGCAGCAAGAGCGCCGGGATAATCGCCTAAGTATCCCGAGACGCGTCCGCGTGCCGCCCAATAGGAGGCATTCTCCGGATGATTTTCTGTTAGCGACACATAAAGATCGCGGGCTTCGGCAAAGCGGTGCGCGGTTACCGCCTGCTGAGCCAATGCCTCCTTGCTGGGCACGTCCTGCGGCCGCAAAACGACGGACGTCAGGTGCAAAGCCCAAACGATCACCGTCAACTTTGCCGCGTTCATTGGGCCCTGGCCAGAAGACTTTTTACGCGAGCACTTATTTCCATGGGATTAAAGGGCTTAATCACATAGTCGTCGGCGCCCAGACCGAAGCCCCGCAAAACGTCCACTTCCTGTTCGGAGGCCGTCAGCATCAGAACCTTGGTGAAGGCGGTATCGGGATTCTGACGGAGTATGGTGAGCACTTCAAACCCGTCGCGATACGGCATGTTTATGTCTATGATCATCAGGTCCGGGCGCACCTTTTTCGCAACTTCCACGGCTTCGCCTCCGTCGCGGGCGATATGGATATCAAATCCTGCCTTTTTCAACGTCATGTTCAGCAAAGTTGTGATGGACGAGTCATCGTCGGCAATCACCACCGTCTGTTTGCCATTGGCTTGGGCTCCGCTCTTCTTCGGTTGGCTGTTCGTTGACAACAGCTTTAAAGCTCGAAGCATTAGCTCATCCGGAGACCAGGCGTCTTTCAGCAGGAAGTCCGTGGATTTGTCTCGCGCGGCGGCCAAGTTTTTCTGTATAGCTCCGCTGGAACCTACCAGAAGGAATGGCACCCGATGGGTCGCCTCTTTGTCGTCGAGCAGCGGCGAAACTTCGCTCTCATCGAGCCGCAAGATGGCCACGTCGAAGGCGCGCAAGCCGGTACCGTCCGCGTCTTGCGGACTTAAAACACGGCAGAAAGCGTCGGCTCCATCTAAAATCTTTTGAAAGGGCGCAGCTTCCTCCGGCGAGTATCCGATGATGGCGATGCGCTTTCCCGCCAAGTCTTCGCGGTTGAAGGAATTGCTGCTTACAGTGCTGTCCATTTGGGGTGAACTCCTGCAAGCTAATCGACTCCGCGAATCAAAAACCTTAGTGGGAAACGCTGGGCCTACACGCGGTCAATTGAAAAAAATTCATAATTCCGCCAAGTCGCTTGAGATTGGCAGTTCGACCGCCCCGGCGCCGCCTTCATCAGTGCCAACATAGTGAGCCAGCGCTTTCAGGTGACCGCGAATGGCATCGCCGCTTTCCTCGCTGCCGGCTTTCTCCAGTGCTTTCCCGAGCTTGGTGATCTCAGGAAAGCCATAAGCGCCGCCCGAGCCGGCCATCTGATGACCCAGTTTGCGAGCTACCACGTAGTCCTCTTGATCGACTGCCGCTAGGATGGCCTCGATGTTCGCGCGTAAGCCCTGGAGGTAGGCGGGCTTCAGCACATTCATTTCGTCATCCACGCCAACTGTCTGTGCCGCTTGTGGAACAGCCACTGCTCCTCTCTCCACCTGCAAGCTGTGCTGGTAGATAGCGTCTACTAGAACCGATCTCTTAACCGGCTTGGTGAGATGCTCGGTGCAACCGGCCGTGATCGTCTTCTGTACTTCACCTTTGAGCGCGTACGCGGTCAAAGCCAGCACCGGCGTGCTCGAGCGTCCTTCCACACGTTCCCATTGGCGGATGGCGCGCGTCGCGGCATAGCCGTCCATGACCGGCATCTCGATGTCCATGAGAACCACATCATAGTGCCCCCGCTTAAATGCATCCAATGCTTCTTGCCCATTCTTGGCGACGTCGAGCACAAGTCCCGGCTGGCGCAGATAGGCCCGAATGACGTAGATATTGTCGTCGTTATCGTCGGCCAGGAGCACGCGAATTTCCCGGCGGCCAAGGGACTCCAGCTCTTGCGTTAAGTTAGCCTTGACCACGGGTTGTTCCGACCCGGCAGTGGAATCAACCGGGCGGGGAGCGAGAGTGAATGGAACCGTACAGAAGAATGTACTTCCGGTCCCTACCTTGCTTTCGACTTCGATCTGGCCGCCCATCAATTCCACCAAGGCTCTCGATATCGAAAG
>Ga0193743_1002398_pt1 | contig 13327 bp, 6 predicted proteins | sample L2c2metaG_FD_143038 | JGI IMG/M metagenome (GOLD analysis project Ga0193743, IMG submission 143038) | Soil microbial communities from a riparian zone of the East river system, Colorado, United States - L2c2 | ecosystem: Environmental > Terrestrial > Soil > Riparian zone | place: USA: East River... | reverse complement strand
AGCCCGTCCTTGGGCACGATGGCGAACCTCAGCTGCTCCTCCCCGGTGGGCTCGACGTAGCGCTCGATGTCGAGCACCTTGTCGCCGAGCACCTGGGCGGCTGTCTGCTCCAGGTAGACGGTCGCGCCCTGACCCTCGACGACCGCGTCGTCCTCGGCCGGACCAGGGACCAGGGCCAACTCCAGGCCCTGCCCTTCGCCGTCCGCGGCGATCCGCGCGCCGGATCCCTCTGGCATTTCGCCCCGCGAGACGAGGGCGTTGATGGCCTCTGCTGCGCTCTCGGTGATTGCCAACATGGCGCCCGACCGTAGGCGGGACCGTGCCGGTTCGCAGCGTGGAGCACGCCCGGATGGGCCGGCGGTCGATCCGCCGCGGCGGGCCGCACCCATTCAGCTGACATAACCTTGAGGACATGGCGGGGGATACACCGGCCGACGCAACGGACGCGTCGCCGACAGATTCGCACCCCGAACAGCGAACGGAGCATTCGACGAACGAGCAGTCCAGCCCCCCGACAGCGACATCCAGCGCGACCACCCCCAGCGGCACGTCCACCGCCTCCACGCCGACCCCGCCGAGCCCCGCGGCGCAGGTGGACTCCCCCGGCTGGATCCGGCGACTGATCGGCGCCTGCTGGCGGCACCCCGGAGTCACCCTCGGCTCACTGCTGGCGTCCGTCCTGGGCGTCGGGCTGGAGGCCGTCGGCCCACTGCTCACCAAGATCGCGGTGGACAACGCGGTGGCCGGGGTGACCGCCGGGCTGGTCGGCCTGGTGGCGGCCATGGCCGGCCTGGCCGTGGTCCGCCTGGTGGCCGCGTTCTTCCGCCGTTACCTGGGCGGGCGGCTGTCCCTGGACGTCCAGCACGACCTGCGACGCGCGGTGTTCGCCGCGGTGCAGCGGCTGGACGGCCCCAAACAGGACAGCCTGCGCACCGGGCAGGTGGTGTCCCGGGCGATCAGCGACCTGCAGCTGGTGCAGGGGCTGCTGGGCATGGTGCCGCTGGTGGTCGGGACCGTGGTGCTGCTGCTGGCCTCCATCGCGGCCATGCTCTGGCTGTCCCCGTTGCTCACCCTGATCGCGCTGATCATGTTGCCGGCGGCGGTGCTGATCACCGCGCGAACCCGGCGCACGCTGTTCCCAGCCACCTGGTCGGCTCAACAGCGCGCCGCGGACGTGGCCCAGCACGTCGAGGAGACGGTCACCGGCGTCCGGGTGGTCAAGGGGTTCGGGCAGGAAGCGCGGGAGGTCGCCAGCCTGGAGCGCAGCGCGCTGCGGCTGTACGGGGAGCGCCTGCGCGCCGCCCGGCTCACCGCGCGCCTGGCGCCGCCACTGGCCGCGCTGCCCGCGCTCGGGCTGGTCGCGGTGTTCGGGCTGGGTGGGCTGCTCGCGCTGCGCGGCCAGATCAGCATCGGCACCTTCCTGGCCTTCTCCACCTACGTGGGCAACCTGGTCGGCCCGGCCCGCATGATCGGCAGCCTGGTGGTCTCCGCCCAGCTGGCCCGGGCCGGCGTGGAGCGGGTGTACGAGCTGATCGAGTCGCAGCCGGAGGTCGCCGACCCGCCGAACCCGGCCCAGCTGCCACCTGGCCCGCTGGCCGTGCGACTGGACGGCGTCCGGTTCGGCTACACCCGCGACGATCCGGTGCTGGACGACGTGTCGCTGTCGGTGGCTCCCGGGGAGACGGTCGCGCTGGTCGGCTCGGCCGGCTCCGGCAAGTCGACGGTGGCCATGCTGCTGCCCCGGTTCTACGACCCGCAAGAGGGCGAGATCCGCGTCGGTGACGTTCCGCTGCGCGACCTGCCGCTGGCCACCCTGCGCCGCGAGCTCGGCGTGGTGTTCGAGGAGGCGTTCCTGTTCTCCGACACCATCCGGGCCAACATCGCCTACGGCCGCCCGGACGCCACCGACGCCGAGGTGCGCGCCGCCGCCAGGGCCGCCCAGGTGGAGGAGTTCGTCAGCGTCCTGCCCGGCGGCTTCGACACCATGGTCGGCGAGCGCGGGCTGACCCTCTCCGGCGGCCAGCGGCAGCGGATCGCGCTGGCCAGGGCGCTGCTCACCAATCCGAGGATCCTGCTGCTGGACGACGCCACCTCGGCGGTGGACGCCACCACCGAGGCCGCCATCCACGCCACGCTGCGCCAGGTCACCGCGACCCGCACCACGATCCTCATCGCGCACCGCCGCTCCACCCTCGCGCTGGCCGACCGCATCGTGGTGCTGGACGGCGGCCGGGTGCTCGACGTCGGCACCGAACGGGAGCTGGCCGAGCGCGGCACGCTGACCCTGCTCGGCAACGAATGCGGCACCGGGCACGCCGGCCACGACCCGGACGCACTGTGGCCCGACCCACCGGCAGGCAGTGCCGAGGCCAGCGCCGCAACCGGCGCCAGGACGAGCGACGCCGTGGCGGGCGGCCCCGGGGGCGCCACCGGAATGATCGGCAACCTGCCGCCCACCCCGGAGCTGCTGGCCAGGGTGAACGCGCTGCCCGAGCCCACCGACCGCCCCGAGCTGGGCCCGGAGGGCAACCAGGTCGACCCGACCGCGCCGGACCCCGGGTTCGCGCTGCGCCGGCTGCTGCGCCCGGTGCGGATGCTGCTCGCGCTGAGCGTGCTGCTGGTCGGCGCGGACGCGGCGGCCAGCGTGGCCTACCCCTCGCTGGCCCGGTTGGCCGTGGACGGCGGGATCATCGGCCAGGCCCCCGCCGTGCTCGCCATGGCCGCCGGGCTCGGCCTGCTGGTGGTGGCCGCGAACTGGCTGGCCGCCTGGGCGCAGACCCTGGTCACCGCCCGGGCCGGGGAGAGCGTGCTGTACCTGCTCCGGGTGCGCAGCTACGCCCACCTGCAGCGGCTCGGCCTGGACTACTACGAGCGCGAGCTGGCCGGCCGGATCATGACCAGGATGACCACCGACGTGGACGCGCTGTCCACGTTCCTGCAGACCGGTCTGGTGCAGGCGGTGGTCAGCCTGCTGACCGTGCTCGGGGTGTCGGTGGCGCTGCTGCTCACCGACATCGGCCTGGCGGGGATCGCGCTGGCCGCGATGCCGGTGTTGATCCTGGCCACGGTGGTGTTCCGGCGGCGGTCCTCGGTGGCCTACGCCGACGCCAGGGAGCGGGTCAGCCTGGTCAACGCCGACCTGCAGGAGAACATGTCCGGGCTGCGGGTGTCCCAGGCGTTCGTCCGGGAGGAGTACAGCGCGGCGGAGTTCGGCGCGCGCAGTGCCGCCTACCGGGTATCCCGGCTGCGCGCGCAGCGCTACATCGCGATGTACTTCCCGTTCGTCACAGCACTCTCCGAGCTCTCTCAGGCGGCGGTATTGGCCGCCGGCGCCAGCCGGGTCGCGGCCGGCGACCTGAGCCCGGGCGTGCTCACCGCGTTCCTGCTCTACCTCGCGATGTTCTTCGCCCCGGTACAGCAGCTGTCCCAGGTGTTCGACGGCTACCAGCAGGCCAAGGTGGGGCTGTCCCGGATCGGCGACCTGCTGCGCACCCCGACCTCGGTGCCGGACGCGGGCTCGGAGACCGGCGCCGACCTGGTTGAGGTGCCGGACCGGCTGCGTGGCGAGGTGGAGCTGGACGCGGTCCGGTTCCGCTACCCGGGTACCGACCGGGACGCGGTGCGCGAGCTGTCCCTGCTGATCCGGCCGGGTGAGACGGTGGCGCTGGTGGGGTCGACGGGGGCGGGGAAGTCCACCGTGGTCAAGCTGCTCGGCCGGTTCTACGACGTCACCGAGGGCCAGGTGCGGGTGGACGAGGTGGATTTGCGCCGCTACCCGCTGGGCCGGTACCGGCGGCGGCTGGGTGTGGTGCCGCAGGAGGCGCACCTGTTCACCGGGGACGTGGCGTCCAACATCGCCTACGGCCGGCCGGACGCCAGCCCGGCGCGGATCGAAGCCGCGGCGCGCGCGGTGGGCGCCCTGGACATGATCGCCGGCTTACCGGCGGGCTTCCGGCAGCCGGTCGGCGAGCGCGGGCAGGGGCTGTCCGCCGGGCAGCGGCAGCTGGTCGCGTTGGCCAGGGCCGAGCTGGTCGACCCGGACCTGCTGCTGCTCGACGAGGCCACCGCCGCGCTGGACCCGGCCACCGAGGCGGCGGTGTTGGCGGCCAGCGACCGGCTCGCCGGGCGGGGCACCGACGGAGCGGGCCCGCGCCGGCGGCGCACCACGGTGCTGGTGGCGCACCGGCTGGCCACGGCGGCCCGGGCGGACCGGATCGTGGTGCTCGCCGACGGCCGGGTGGTGGAGCAGGGCAGCCACCCTGAGCTGCTCGCCCAGAACGGCCGGTACGCGGCGTTCTGGCGGGCCGGCAACGGCGAGCTGGACGAACCGACGGCGGAACTGGGCCGATCGGCCGCCGAGCTGGACGAGCCGGAGGCCTCCGCCGCCTCCCGCCGCTAGCCGGCCGCCATGGCCGACCCGGCCCGGCCATCATCTCGCTCGACCGACACCCGACGAAAACTACGAGCGTAAACTCTTCCAAAGGAAATATTTACCATGATCGGGAGCACGGCTGGCCGCTCCCTACAGGTGAAACGGGTCCAGTGCGGCGCACGCCACGGGCGCGCTCAGCTACGCGGCCCTCCCCGAAGGGACTAGCCTGAAGGCCGCTGGCCAGGCAATCCGATCAAGTCAAGCGAGGCGATTTTCAACCGTGTCCACCAGCAGCTCGTCAGCCGCGTCGGTTCCCCCGTTCCCGACCGCCCAGTTCGGCACCAACGAGTGGCTCGTCGAGGAGATGTATCAGCGCTTCCTCGACGACCCCGAGTCGGTCGATCCAGCGTGGCACGATTTCTTCGCCGACTACCGCACCGGTATAGACATTTCCCCTGGTGAGAAGCCAGCTGAGGACAGCAAGAGCAACGGGCAGGCAAGCGCCCCCAGCGGCGCCGCGGCGCCGGCCAGCACAGTAGTCACCCGACCGAGCCCCGAGCGGCCCGCCCCGGCGGCCACCCCTCGGCCCGAGGCCCCCAGCAACAACGTGGTGCATCCCACCCAGCCCTCTCCCGGGCCCATCAAGGCCACCGGGACGGTGGTGGGCACCGACGCCAAGCCCGCCGCGGGCACCACTTCCCGGGCCGCCAAGCCCGCCGCGCCGTCCGGCCCCACGGTGGACGGCCAGATCATCCCGCTGCGCGGGGCGGCCAACGCGGTGGTCAAGAACATGAACGCCTCGCTGGCCGTGCCCACCGCGACCAGCGTCCGCGCGGTGCCGGCCAAGCTCCTCGCGGACAACCGCATCGTGATCAACAACCAGCTCAAGCGGACCCGGGGCGGCAAGCTCTCCTTCACGCACCTGATCGGCTACGCCGTGGTCAAGGCGCTGGCCGACTTCGCGAGCATGAACAAGCACTTCGCCGAGATCGACGGCAAGCCGACCGCGGTGGCGCCTACCCACGTCAACCTCGGGCTGGCCATCGACCTGCCCGGCAAGGACGGCCAGCGCTCGCTGGTGGTGGCCTCCATCAAGGGCTGCGAGGCGATGAGCTTCGCCCAGTTCTGGTCGGCCTACGAAGACATGATCCGCAAGGCCAGGACCGGCTCGCTCAAGGCCGAGGACTTCGCCGGCACCACGATCAGCCTGACCAACCCGGGCACCCTGGGTACCAACCACAGCGTGCCCCGGCTGATGTCCGGGCAGGGCACCATCGTCGGCGTCGGCGCGATGGAGTACCCGGCGTCGTTCCAGGGGGCCAGCGCCGAACGGCTGGCCGAGTTCGGCGTCAGCAAGATCATCACGCTGACCTCCACCTACGACCACCGGATCATCCAGGGCGCCGAGTCCGGCGACTTCCTGCGCCGGGTGCACCAGCTGCTGCTCGGCGAGGACGGCTTCTACGACAAGATCTTCGCATCACTTCGGGTGCCCTACGAGCCGGTGCGCTGGGTGCAGGACATCCCGGAGGGCGCGGTCGACAAGACCGCTCGGGTGCTGGAGCTGATCGAGTCGTACCGCACCCGGGGCCACCTGATGGCCGACACCGACCCGTTGAACTACCGGCAGCGCCGGCACCCCGACCTGGATGTGCTGTCCCACGGGCTGACCCTGTGGGACCTGGACCGGGAGTTCGCGGTCGGCGGGTTCGCCGGCAAGGCCCGGATGAAGCTGCGCGACGTATTGGGCGTGCTTCGGGACGCCTACTGCCGCACGATCGGCACCGAGTACATGCACATCTCCGACCCGGAGCAGCGCGCCTGGCTGCAGGAGCGGATCGAGGTGCCGCACCAGAAGCCGGCGGTGGCCGAGCAGAAGTACATCCTGTCCAAGCTGAACGCGGCCGAGGCCTTCGAGACCTTCCTGCAGACCAAGTACGTCGGGCAGAAGCGGTTCTCCCTGGAGGGCGGCGAAACCGTCATTCCGTTGCTCGACGCGGTGTTGGACTCAGCGGCGGCCGACGAGATGGACGAAGTCGTCATGGGCATGCCGCACCGGGGCCGGCTGAACGTGCTGGCCAACATCGTGGGCAAGCCGATCAGCCAGATCTTCCGTGAGTTCGAGGGCAACCTGGACCCGGGTCAGGCGCACGGCTCCGGGGACGTGAAGTACCACCTGGGCGCCGAGGGCAAGTACTTCCGGATGTTCGGCGACGGCGAGACCGTGGTGTCGCTGACCGCCAACCCCTCCCACCTGGAGGCGGTCGACCCGGTGCTGGAAGGCATCGTCCGGGCCAAGCAGGACCTCCTGGACCAGGGCCCGGCCGGGTTCACCGTGCTGCCGGTGATGATGCACGGCGACGCGGCGTTCGCCGGGCAGGGTGTGGTCGCCGAGACGCTCAACCTGGCCCTGCTGCGTGGCTACCGCACCGGCGGCACCGTGCACATCGTGGTGAACAACCAGGTCGGCTTCACCACCGCGCCGGAGCACTCCCGCTCCTCGCAGTACTGCACCGACGTGGCCAAGATGATCGCCGCGCCGGTGTTCCACGTGAACGGGGACGACCCGGAGGCGTGCGTCTGGGTGGCCAAGCTGGCCGTGGAGTACCGGCAGCGCTGGCACAACGACGTGGTGATCGACATGATCTGCTACCGCCGCCGGGGCCACAACGAGGGCGACGACCCTTCGATGACCCAGCCGGCCATGTACGACATCATCGACGGCAAGCGCAGCGTGCGGAAGACCTACACCGAGGCCTTGATCGGCCGGGGTGACATCTCCATGGAGGAGGCCGAGCACGCGCTGCGGGACTTCTCCAGTCAGCTCGAACATGTCTTCAACGAGGTCCGCGAGCTGGAGCGGGGCACGGTCACGGCGAGCCCGTCGGTGGAGGCCGAGCAGGCCCTGCCGGCCAAGCTGGACACGGCGGTTCCGCTGGAGGTCATCCACCGGATCGGCGACGCGCACGTCCAGCTGCCGGAAGGCTTCACCGTGCACCCCCGGGTCAAGCCGGTGCTGGACAGGCGCTACACCATGTCCCGCGAAGGCAATGTGGACTGGGCGTTCGGCGAGCTGCTCGCGCTGGGCTCGCTGGTGATGGACGGCAAGCTGGTGCGGCTGTCCGGGCAGGACACCCGGCGCGGCACGTTCGTCCAGCGGCACTCGGTGGTGATCGACCGCAAGACCGGCGAGGAGTACTACCCGCTGCGCAACCTGGCGGAGGACCAGGGCCGGTTCCTGCCGTACGACTCGGCGCTCTCCGAGTTCGCCGCGGTCGGGTTCGAGTACGGCTACTCGGTGGCCAACCAGGACGCGTTCGTGGCCTGGGAGGCGCAGTTCGGTGACTTCACGAACGGCGCGCAGTCGATCATCGACGAGTTCATCTCGTCCGGTGAGGCCAAGTGGGGGCAGACCTCGGACGTGGTGCTGCTGCTCCCGCACGGGCACGAGGGCCAGGGCCCGGACCACACCTCCGGACGGATCGAGCGGTTCCTGCAGCTGTGCGCTGAGTGGTCCATGACGGTGGCGGTGCCCAGCACCCCGGCCAACTACTTCCACCTGCTGCGCCGGCACGCGCTGGACGGGGTGCGCCGCCCGCTGATCGTCTTCACGCCGAAGTCGATGCTGCGCAACAAGCGCGTGGTCAGCCCGCTCTCCGAGTTCACCGACGCCAACTTCCGCTCGGTGCTGGACGACCCGAAGTTCGCCGACCAGCGCGGGCCGAGGCAGGAGGTGCGCCGGCTTCTGCTGTGCAGCGGCAAGGTGTACTACGAGCTGGCCGAGGCTCGGGACAAGGCCGGGCTGGACGACGTGGCGATCCTGCGCGTCGAGCAGCTCTACCCGCTGCCCAGGAAGAAGCTGCTGGCCGCGCTGGAGCGCTACCCGAACGCGGCCGACGTGCGCTGGGTGCAGGAGGAACCGGCCAACCAGGGCGCCTGGCCGTTCTTCGGGCTCTCGCTGCCGGAGTTCTACCCGGAGCGGTTCGCCGGCATCAAGCGGGTCTCCCGGCGCCGGATGGCCGCGCCAGCCGCCGGCTCCGGCAAGGTGCACGAGGTCGAGCAGACCCAGCTCATCCAGTCCGCCCTATCCGACGACTAGCCGCGCCAGGCCGGCCGCCGCCCCGGCCTGGCCGCCGCCCGGCCGGCCGCCGCTCGCGTCGCGGGCAACCAGCCGCTCAGACAGCACCAGCGGCTCGACACAGCACCAGTGGCTCGACACAGCACTGGTGGCTCGACACAGCCGCCCAGGCCGCTGTGTGAACACGCCGCGAGCTGTGTGAGCGGCCCCGGGCGGCTGTGTGAGCACGGCGCGAGCTGTGTGACCGCGGGATGCCGGGCGAGCACTGCTCCGTAACCCACCGCCGCTCGGCACCCCCGGCCGCCGCTTGCGTGTCCGACCACCAGCCGCTCACACAGCACTGGTGGCTCGACACAGCTGCCCAGGCCGCTGTGTGAGCACGGCGCGAGCTGTGTGAGCGGCCGGGCAGCGGCGTGCGACGCGGCGCGGGCTGTGTGAGCGGGGAGCGTGCGGCCCGGGGCGTGGGGCGAGTGGGTTAGTTGTTGCGGGGGTAGGCGCAGAGGGACTGCATGGAGCGGGCGGTGTTGGCGTCCAGCTCGCTGACCTCGCCGCCGGGGCTGATCGTGGTCAGCACCAGGTGCTGCGGGGCGCTGTAGATCTTGACGCCGAGCCCGGTTGTCCCGTTGCGGGTGTTGTTGACCACCGAGCGGGCACCGGCGGGCAGCACGCTGCGCACGTTCAGCGCCGGCCGGTTGTCCTGGCAGAACGCCTGCTCGCCGCTGTACTCGATCTTTTGGCCGTCGAAGTTGGGCCCGGAGTACAGACAGAACGAGCCGAACGTGCAGTACGCGTCGGCCGCCACGGTGATCGCTCCGGCGGCCATCGCGGCACCGGGCACGATGGCCACCGCCAGCAGGCTGGCCACCCCCACCACCGCGCGCACCCGCGAACTCAGTAGCCGCGAGCCGAGCCCCGCCAGCGCGGGCGTTCCGGCCGACGTTCGGGAGCGCGGCGGGGCGGTCGTGCGCTGCGCAGATGCCGGGGAGCCCGGGCCAACCGGCGGTTCGGGTTGCCGGGACCAGTATGGGCCGGCGCCACCGGGGTTTGGCCGCCCGGGCGGTTGTCCTCGGTGGGGTCCTGGTTGACCGCCTTGTTGACCTGGACCCGGCTGACCCGGACCCGGCTGGGCACCGGGGCCATTCGGGCGCGCGGGTGCGCGCAGCTGGTCCCCCCCGGGGCGGCCTTGCTGCGGGCGAAAGCCGCCGGGCGGCGGAGCGGGCGGCGGTTGGCCCGGTGGGGGCTGGCGCGGTGGGACCGGCGGACGGGGTCCGCCCCCACCGGGTGGGCCCCCACCGGGAGGCGGGCCGGGTCGCCCACGTGGCGGCTGGGGGCCGGTTGGCCCCGGTGGCCCAGGCCGACCGGTCGGCGGGGTGCCCCGAGGCGGCTGAGGCCGGCCAGGCGGGGGACCCGGCGCCGGACGAGATTCAGACATTGAGCCGTCCGCCGGCGAGGATCCGGTCAGAGTCGGCGACCTGGGGGTTGCGCCGCATCAACTCATCCAGCCGGCGACCCGAGCTACGCGCATAGTCACTGAGGGTACGACCCGGCTGGATGACTTCGACATCGGCCGGTTTAGTCCGAATCAGCAGCCGCTGCCCTGGCCGGATCCGGTTCGGGTTGCCGATCCCGCTGTCCGAGGCGATCTGCTCGAGGGGGACGTCGTAACGCAGCGCTATCCGGGCCAGCGTCTCTCCGCTGGTCACCTGGTGCTCGGCCGCCTGGCCGGTTGAACTGGGGCCCGATGGAACACCGATCCTGGAGCCCAATGCGGCCGGACTGCCTGGCCGGGCGGCAGCGCCCGGCGCGGCGGAATCGCTGGGGCGGGCGGCCGCGCGGGGCGACTCGGACACCGCGGGCAGGCCGGACGCGGCCGGCGTCGGCGCTCTGCCCGCCCCGGATGCGCTGGCCGCTGGTGCTCCTGGCTCCGGCGGAGCGCCGGGGTGGGGTGGTGCTCCGACGGTCGGGGCGGCGTTCTGCTCGGACGCCCGGGGGGTCGAGGTGATTGCCGGCACCACGAGCTGACGGCTGCTGTCCGGACCCTGGCTGGTGTTCTGCCCGGCCACCACGCAGACCGCCACGACGGCGAAAACGAGTACCGAGGCCGCGATGCCGAGCGCGCGAACCACCCCCGGGCGCGCTTCGAGAGCTCGTTGGAGGTTGCCGATCGCGCTCATTGTCCTGGCCCCGAGGGATTCGAAACCCGCGGCCAGCCTTTCCCGCAGCTCGTCCCGGCTGGGTAAGGGCATCTGTGCTGCTCCGGGATCTGTCCGGGCGGTGGCCGGCTTTCACCCCGGGCCGTCAACCGCGGATGGGCAACCTGCGCCATCGGACCAAGTTGATCGACCTACCGGACGGTAGTGGCGGCCCTCAGGATCGTCAAGGCTAGCCGACGATCAGTGCGCCCAGGTCAGCCAGGGCGCCCTCACGCAGGGCACTGGTGCCCGGCGTCCGAAGTCTTTTGCCGATCTCCGGCGCCCAGATGGCGCCTCGCGGCGTTGTCGTCGGGGCCGATACAACAGCGGTATCGGCCCCTCCTCCGCCTTGCGACGCACCATCTGGATCACCGGATCTCTGGCAAGGACTTCCGACGCAGGGCACTAGAGTCGCGGCGTGTACTTCACCGACCGGGGCATTGAGGAGCTCGAGGAACGCCGGGGCGGCGAGCAGGTGTCGCTGGACTGGCTGGCCGATCGGCTGCGCGCGTTCGTGGACCGCAACCCCGACTTCGAGGTCGCGGTGGACCGGCTGGCCACCTTCCTGGCCAGGGACGAAGGCGACACCGACGAGGACGACGGCTGAGGCGAGGACGACGACTGGGGCGGGGCGAGCGTTCAGCGGCGGCCGAGCAGGCTCCGCCGGCGGAGTGCCTCGGTCAACGTCTCGTAGCGCTTCGCCACCACCGCCTCCAGGTAGTCCAGATCCCGCGCCGAGGCGCCCGGGTCCGGCTTGGGTAGCGGGCTGAGCGTCATCCACTGCTCGTGCCACAGCGACTCCAGCGCGGACTCCCACTGCAGCGCCACCCCGAGCACGGTCAGCGCCTCCCGCTCGGTGGCCGCCGACATCGCCTCGTGCAGCTCCACCAGGGCGTCGGCCAACCGCCGGGCCTTCTCCGCGTCCTCCCGGCGCAGCCTGTCCACCGCGTCGGTCATCCCGCCGGTGATGTCCTTGTATCGCCGTGCCGCCCCCGGCCCCATCGCCGCCCCGGTCATTCGGGCACCTCCGCGATGTCCGGCACGATCAACACCTCGGGGCGTTGCTGGGTGTACCGGTCGAACACCAGCCCTCGGGCCGGCCGGGGCGACCAACTGACCAGCCCGGGCGCCAGCGAGCCCAGCTCGGAGCCCTGCACGTCGAAGGCCACCCAGCAGCCGATGTCGTCCACCCCGGCGCCCATGGTGAGCACCGCCCGCAGCCGCTGCACGCTGCGCCACCAGCCCAGCACGTGCAGCCCGGTCTCCGGGCCACCCTTGAGCACCTGGCGCAGGCCGTCCAGCCCGGACTTGAAGGTGTCCGGGTCCTTCCGCTCGAGCACCCCGCTGGCCCCGTCCACCCCGTAGAGCAGCAGGTAGTGCGGCTCGCCCCGGACGGACGCGCCGGTCAGCCGGCTGGATACCTGCGCGGCCAGCTCACCGATCAGCGCCCCGATGCCGTCCAGCGCCACGGTGTCCACCCGGTGGCCGCCGGCGCGCAGCCGCCGGGCCAGCGCGTCGACCGGCTCCTCCGCCTCCGGGGCCAATGCGGCCAGGGTGAACCGCGCCCCGTCCGGGGTGTGCTGACCGGCCAGGGACAGTGCGGCGGCGCCGAGAACCGAGGATGCGTCGGCCACCGAGGAGGAGATGACCGCGACGTTGCGGCCCGGCGTGGCGACCATCGGCACCGAGGCCGCACTGCCCGCCACGTCGATCATCTGCCCGAGCAGCGCGACCGGGGCACCCCGACCGCCGATCGCCACGCCGCTGGCGGCCAGCAGGTCGGCCAGCCGGGGAGCCCGGCCGGCGTCGAAGAGCCGGGGCTCGGCCAACCCCACCGGCCGACGCCGCCACAGCTCGGCCTGCAACGCGTCCAAGGTGCCCTTGCCGGTGGCGTCCGGCACGCGGACCGTCTCGTTGCCGTGCCGGATGCCCGACTCGTGGTTGAGGATGGCGTGCCAGCGGGGCAGGGTCAGCGCCTCGTCATTGAGGTCGGCGAGCACCCGGCGGGACCGGGGCAGCGCGACCCGCAACACGAACTGTTCGAAGATCGCCGGCCGGCCCCAGAACGCCTCGATGCCGGACACGTCCTGGCTGGACAGCACCAGGTGGATGCCTTGGGACCGACCACGTCTGGCGACATCTTCGAGGAGGGTGACCGCCTCCCTGGTCACCGCGTCCCGGTCGGCGAACAGGAACTGGAACTCGTCGATCACCGCGACGATCCGCGGCCAGCGTCGCCCGGACGTGTCGGCGGCGCGCAGCTCCTCCAGCTTGGTGACCTCGTGCGCCTTGGCCGCCTCCGCCCGCCGGCGCATCTCGTCGGCCAGGAAGCGCAGCAGGGCCAGCCCGAACTCGCGGTCGGTGTTGATATTGACCCCGACCAGCCGGGCATGCGGCAACCACGAGGGATCCCGCCGCCCAGGGGTGAACTGGGCGAACGACACGCCCTCCTTGAAGTCCAGCAGGTAGAGCTCCAGCTCGTCCGGTGAGTAGCGCACCGCCAACGAACCGATCATGGCGAACAGGAAGTTCGTCTTGCCCGACCCGCTGGGCCCGCCGATCAGCGCATGTGGCGAGGCGTCGCAGAGCGCCAGCTCCACCGGCAGCCCGTCGCGGAAGCCGACCGGAGCACGCACCCCGGCGGTGGAGTTCGCCGCCCACCAGCGCTCCGGGGGCAGCAGATCG
>Ga0193743_1002397_pt1 | contig 13330 bp, 6 predicted proteins | sample L2c2metaG_FD_143038 | JGI IMG/M metagenome (GOLD analysis project Ga0193743, IMG submission 143038) | Soil microbial communities from a riparian zone of the East river system, Colorado, United States - L2c2 | ecosystem: Environmental > Terrestrial > Soil > Riparian zone | place: USA: East River... | reverse complement strand
CTATCTTTGAACGGAATAGCCAGCGATATCTTCCTGGCATCCGCCAGGTCTTTGAGAAGGCCGGGGTTACCGTCGAGCTTCTGGAGGCGACTCCGGACCGGTCGGCCAAAGACGCCATCGCTCGCGCCGTGCAGGAGCATCTGGATGCCGTCATCGTATGCGGTGGCGATGGAACGGTCTTCGATGCCCTGCAGGGGCTGGCTGGATCCGAGACACCCCTGGGAATCTGCCCCTTCGGCACAGGAAACATCCTTGCGCAGAACCTGAAGATACCCCTCCACCCGGTCGAAGCCGCGCAATGGTTGCTGGCAGCGAAACCGCGCTCTGTGCCACTTGGAAAGATCACCTGCCCAACTGCCACAGGAGAACACAGCTGGTTTTTCGCCATGGCCGCCGGCATGGGCGGACACGCTGCCATGATGAAGGCGGCGGAGCGTTACGGCAAACACAGGGCAGGAAAGATCGCCTACTTCGGCGCCGGGCTCGAGACCCTCTTCACCTACCCTCTCGAACCCTTCGAGGTCGAGATCACAACCGTCGGTGGCGAAGTCTTCCAGCGAAGAGTCTCCGAACTCATCGCGGTTCGTGTGGCGGAGCTGAACCTCTGGCGTCCGGGAGGAGGCCTGGACCTCCCATTCCTCCGTCTTGCCAGCATCGAAGGAGCATCGCGGCTCCGTCTGGCGCAGGCTTCATGGCAGGCATTGGCGCTTGGGGAAGGCCAACGCAACCGTACTCCCAGGACGCATGCAGCAGCTCGCTACGAAGATGTAATGCGCGTGGTATGCCGGCCCATTCCAGGCATGAAATATAAGCAGGCCATCGCGGTCGAGGCCGACGGCGAGATCCTGGGAAGCTCCTGTGCAACCATCGAGATGGCAAAGGTAAATATTAAGCTGTTGGAAACCCCTCTGATGCAGTAACGGAAGTTCCACACTGAAACAAGGATGCCCCACATGAAGTTGCAGGCGATCCGTCTCACGCTCATCGTCATTGGTTTAGTAACGCCAGTCTCGTTCGCGCAAAAATATACTGTCGGCTTCGAGACTCGTTCCTTCACCGACGATACCCGCCGCAACTATGCCAACACGGGTCCACGGCCCCTCGAGACCGTCATCTGGTATCCCGCCGCTGCCGGCTCTGTCGCCTCTGTCCAGCCCGAACCCGAGAGCTTCACCAAGGGCATGTTCGTCATCGAACCAAATGCGCCAAAAGCCCCACTCCCCGCAGGCAGTCAGAAATTTCCGCTCATCGTTCTCTCCCATGGCACGTCGAGTCTCGCTTACTCCATGGGCTGGCTCGGCTGGTTCCTCGCCTCGCATGGCTACATCGTCGCCGGGGTCAACCATCACGGCAATACTGTTGCCGAACCGCAGATGCTGCCGCAGGGGTTTGTCCTTGAATGGGATCGTCCGCGCGATCTCTCAGTATTGATCGACAAGATGCTGGCCGACCCGAAGTTCGGTCCGCGCATCGACAGCAGGCGCATCGGCGCGGTGGGCCATTCCGCCGGTGGCGCTACTGTCATCGAGACCGCAGGAGGCACCTTCGATGCCACAACCTACTGTGCAAACCATGCAGAGGACAAAAACTGCAATCTTCCCCCGATCTTCCGGCAATGGATCGCCGACTACAACAAGATCAAGGACACCGATTCCGTCATTCAGGAGTCCCTGCGCCACCAGCACGAATCGCATCGCGATCCGCGCGTGAAGGCAGTCTTTGCTATGGCACCTGCTGTAGGATTCGCCTTCAGCGAGCAGAGCCTGAGATCGATCCACGTGCCTGTCTTCATCGTCACCGGTGCAGGCGATACTATCGTTGATCCAAAGACAAATGCCGAGCGTTTTGCGAAGCTCATTCCAGAGGTGCAGTTAAAGATCTTCCCCGGCGATGCAAACCATTACATCTTCAGCACGCTCTGCAACCCATCCGGAGAAAAAGTACTCGGCTCCTGCAAACCTGACGCCGGAGTAAGCCGTGCACAGGTCCACACCGAGACAGAAGATCTCGCTCTCGCTTTTTTTCAGAAGAACCTGAGGTAGGGCTAGTCTTTTTCGATCACAGCCTCGGGCCTCTGTGCATACTCGGCCCACGAGCCGTCGTACAGGCTCACCTGACTTGCTCCTGCAATCTCCAGACCCAGTGCAATCACGGCCGCTGTCACGCCCGAGCCGCAGGTCGTCGTGATCGGCTGCTGCAGATCGACCTTCTTCGCCGCAAACGCCTCGCGAAGTCCTTCAGCGTTCTTCATACGACCGTCCGCTGTAAGCTCCGGAAACGGAACCGAGGTAGCTCCTGGCATGTGTCCTGAGCTGATGCCCGGGCGTGGCTCCGGAGCTGTGCCGGCGAACCGGGCCGCCGAACGAGCGTCCAGAATCTGCGCTCCACCCGCGATCATCTTCTGGACCTGCGCGAAGTCCCTCACCGCGCCGTGGTTGAGCGTTGCCGTAAAGACCGCATTGCCGCGTTGTACAGGACCCGCCTCGACAGGAAACCCCGCCTTCGACCACGCCTCCAGTCCGCCATCCAGAAGATAGACCTGCCGTACACCGAAGGTGCGCAGCATCCACCATGCCCGCGGGGCGGAAAAGACGCCTGCCTGCTCGTACACTACGAGGGTCATATCGCCCCCCACGCCCAGCTCGGCCATCTTCCGCGAAAACTCCTCTTCGCTGGGAAGCATGTGCGGCAGAGGAGTGGAGTGGTCGGAGAGCTCGTCGATATCGAAGAAGACTGCTCCCGGGATGTGCCGCTCGAGATAGCGCCCACGCGTATCGACAGGCGGCACCACGCCTACCGGCGGAAGTGTCGCATCCAGCACGACCGTTTGGGGATCGTTGAGACGCTCGGCAAGCCATGGGACAGAGACAAGAGGATTCATAAAGACCAGCTTACTTCGTCCTGGCCAAACCTTGAATCCTCTGCCCAACCTGATGGGAGACTACTTCTTTTCCGGCAACGCGAAGACGACGAACTGGTTATGCACTGGAGCCGCGGGAGTGGTCGCGTCAGCGGGGGCCGTCCTGGCCTTACCCTTTGGACGGGCAACTCCACTTGCTGCCGGAACGACTATATATTCGCGTCCGTTCACGGCGTAGACAGAGGGAACCCCTACTGCCTTCTCTGGAAGGTCGCCCTCCCACAGGGTCTTGCCTGTGTCAGCGTCAAGCGCGATCAGCTTCTTCAACCGGTCTTCGGGGACAAAGAGCAGTCCGCTCCCAGTAATAGCAATCCCGACCTTGTTCGTGTCTCCCGTGCCGGTCTTGACGCCTTTGATGGGATAGCTCGGATCGCTGTCGATCGGGACCTGCCACAACTGAGCACCGGTATTCATGTCATAGGCCGAGAGGGTCGTCCACGGCGGACGCATCACGCCGTTGCCCGCCTTGGTGTACCAGTAGCCGTAGTCGGTGCGCCAGCGCGGCTCGCCTTCGGCCAGGCCCTTCATCACCTTGCGCGGAGGAGCGTCGCTGGGAACAAATCCGTTGTTTACGTAGGTCAGCAGGTCGGTCATCGACTGGCCTGTGATGTTCGGAAAGCCCGGCATGGGCGGCTTGCCCGCGTGGATGAGGTCGATGAGCTCTTCGTTGTTCAAGCGGGCGTTGACGCCGATCAGGGAAGGAAACGATGGCGGATGACCGGCACGGTCTGCTCCATGACAGACGGCGCAGTTCTTCTGGTAGAGCGAGCGGCCGCGCTCCATGGGATTGTTGCCGGCGCCAAACTGCGGCCGGGACTTCGTCAGCTGAATCACGGCAGGGATATCGACGCCGGCCACGTACACGCGGCCACGCACTGGATCGGCAGAGGTGGTGCCGAAGTTCGCTGCCCCGTTGCTCCCCGGGGCTTCCAGTGTGGGCTTTGTGGAGGGAGGCGTAAATATGCCCTCCCAGCGCAGGGTTCTGAAGCGCGCCTGTATCTCCGAGCGCTCCGGTTCGGGGATCGCCGGGTCGATGTCGTCGACGGTGAAGGTCTGGCGCACGAACGGCTTCAGCACGGTGGGGAATGGCTGGGTGGGTGAAAGCTGCTCCCCTTCCATATGCTCCCCCTGAGGTACGGGACGCTCTTCAATGGGAAAGAGGGGCTTGCCGGTCACGCGATCGAACGCGAAGAGGAAGCCGGTCTTTCCGGCGATGGCCACCGAGTCCACCGCCTTGCCTTTGCTTTTAGCGGTGAACAGAACCGGCGTGGAGGCCAGGTCGTAGTCCCACACATCGTGGTGGACGTCCTGAAAGTGCCAGAGCAGCTTGCCGGTGCGGATGTCGATGGCGAGCAGGCAATCGGCGTAGAGATTGTCTCCCGGGCGATCGACTCCCCAGAAGTCGTAGGTGCTGCCGCCGGTAACAGCGTAAAGGATGCCGCGCTTTTCATCCACCGAGGATCCCGTCCAGGAGTTCGCTCCTCCGTTGAAGGCGCGCGGATTGGGTCCCCAGGTCTTCGCCTCGGGCTCGTCGGGCGTCGGAATGGTGTGGAACTGCCATACCAGCTTTCCTGTATTCAGGTCGAAGGCGCGGATATCTCCGACGGGCGATCCATACTCCTCACCCGGGGCTGAGCCGACGAGCAGCGTGTCGTGCCACACCCGCGGCGGCGAGACGCTCTGCACATTGAAGATGACCTCCGGATCGCGCTCGAGGCCTTGCTTCAGGTCCACGTCGTAGGCTGGGTCGAGTTTGCCTGTCTCCACGTCGATCTGCCGGATATGGTTGGCGCGGTAGAACACGATACGCCGTTTGGTATGGTCGGCGCTCTCCCAATATGTCAGACCGCGCTGGCGAGCGCTTACCATCTTCGGCTCCGAGACCCAGATCTCTTTGCCTGTAGCGGCTTCAAGCGCCGATATGGCGCCGCCATTCTTGCCGCTGAGGTACATGACTCCATTGATGATCAGCGGATTGTCGATCGAGACCGACTCGCCGATATCGTAGGTCCAGGCCACCTGCAGGTCTTTCACGTTCGTGCGATTGATCTGCGCAAGCGGAGAATAGTGATTCGCCCCCTGATTCGCTTCGTAGGCTGCCCAATCGACGTTCGTAGGCTTTCCAGAGCCGCTCTTGCCTACGGCACCATAGATTGCAAAGACAGAGAGAGCTGCAACTCCGGCGCCGCCGGCAATAAGCTTCAGACCACGATCACGAAATTTCATCAGAGAGCCTTTTTGTAAGTTTCAGTGTGATTGCTTCACGCAGAGATTTCATTCTTCGATCTGTTTTTACGAAACGGATGCCGCGGCAATCCTGACGCCAGCGTACTGTAGAACATCGCTTCGGCGCGGCTCAGCACTCTTTCGCTGGCCGCGCCGAAGGGTTGAAGTTAGAAGATGAACCTCGCATGCAGTTGAATCTGACGCGGGTCGTAGGCGTTGGTGTTGAACGTTCCGAAGTTAGTATTGTCGCCGAGCCCAGTGATCAAGCCGGCTGATGGATTGTTCGCCAAGATTGTTGAACCGAGGCTCCCGGTGTTGGTGTTTCCAGAGTTATTCCACTGCGTGTTGTTGAGAACATTGGTTGCTTCCCCGGAGATCTCGATGCGGTACCGCTCGTAGATGGGGAAGGCGCGGCGCAGGCTGAAGTCGACATTGTAGCGAGCGAAGCCGCGCATATCTCCGCTGGTCTGCGGCTGATTTCCAATCCAGTAGATGTCCTGCAGAACTCTACCGGTCGGGCTGGTCACCGTTCGCCCCGAGAAGGCGCAGGCGTTGTACTTCAGCAGTTGAAAGTTATTGGGGGTAACCGTCTTGCCGCAGGGAAGCGTGACCGTTTCCTTGCCATTGTAGCGTCTCTGCAGCGCCTTCGGCACCTGGATCGGTACACCGGGGATGCGATCCACCCGCGAGGTAAGTGCACCGTTGCTCATGCTGACAACGATGGGCATGCCCCCCTGAAGGCTGATGACCGACCCGAGGCTCCAGCCGCCGGCAACAAACCGGGCGACCGGGTTCTCCAGGGCATGCTTGCCGTTTTTGCCGAACGGGGAGGTATAGACGACGGTTGCGACGAAGCGATGGGGTACATCGGCCAGGCCGTAGTTGCGGTTGAGGCGGTTATTGATGAGGTCAGGCGTACCAACGGTTCCGCCCGCGTTGACTCCCTGCCCATCTTCGACGGGTGTCGTTACATAATCCAGCTCCTTACTCCAGGTGTAATTCATTCGCAGGTTGAGGCCCGAGGTGAAGGAGTGCGAAAGGCTGGCTTGAAGCGAGTTGTAGCTTCCATATCCGCGCGAGCCATCGAGCGTCGCGCCCCACAGCAGCGGATACGGCGTGAGAGGAATCTGCTGCTGGATGGTCCGGCCGGACAACCCTCCCTGGAAGGGGATGAGTGTGCTGCCGGTCTGATACGGGTTTGCCACCTGGGTGGTAGCCGGGTTCGTTCCATTGCTGGCAATGTACTGGGAACGCCACGTGGCCCGGATGGAAGGATCGACGCTCTGAACGTTCTCGATGGGCTGGCCGCGCGTGGTGAGGTTGTCGGAGAACGAGGCGCTCCATCCAAGAGACATGATCCACTGCTGCCCCTTACCGAAGGCCTGCTCGATGAACAGGTTTCCCTGCTTTGCGACCTGGTTCTTCAGATGCCTGTCGAAGTAGGTCGTCTGCGTTCCGTAAATCTGTGGAGCAGCCTGGTTCGCGCCGACGGCGGCTACAAGGGTACCCGGATCAGTAAGACGCGTGACCGGGACACCGTTTGGCGAGGTGCCATAGGGAAGAGACTGGTTGCCGGCGGCAAACGGAGCACCACCGTAGTCGTTGGAGCTAGAGAAGTAGCCGCTGTTGGTGGGCAGATAGGTAATGCCGAATCCGCCACGGACGACTGTTCCCGGATAGACCTGCCAGGCGAAGCCTACGCGCGGCTGGAAGTCGTGGTACTCCGTATCCCAGAGGCCACGGCTGTAGCCGTTGGCGCCGGGGAAGGCGAAGACGCCCTGCGAGCCGAAGGGGTTTTTCTTCGTAAAGTCGATCCCGGTCATCCGGTTATAACGCTCGGTCAGGCCAGGCTGCACGTCCCAGCGCAGGCCGAGGTTGAGCGTAAGGTTGGGCTTTATCTTCCAGTCGTTCTGGCTGTAGACGGCGAAGTACTTTGCCGAATAGGCAGGCTTGAGATTCGCGCCCGGACGGACGAACCAGACTCCCTGTCCCAACAGCATCGCCGCTGCATTGACTCCCCGCTGAGCAGGGGTAGCGTTTCTGGATGCCACGGAACCGCCGGAGGCATTGACAAACTGGAAGGAGTAGTTGCCCCCAGGATCGTTGGCACAGCAGCCGCCAATGTTCGCCGAACCTTCTTCGAAGTCGGTGTAGTTGGCCAGCATGACGCGATACTCCGCACCGGCCTTGTAGGTCCAGTTGCCCGCCACCTTGGTGACGCTGCCGTTGACCGCATGAGCGATCTGGCTCTCGCGCTTGTTGGCGAACTGTCCCGATGAGAGTCCAGTCCAGTTGCTTCCACCACCCGTTCCGCCGGTGAACCCGTTGGGATTCACCACAGGAGCCGAACCCGTCACGGCGAAGAGAGCCTGCGTTGCAGGAGCAATGCCGAAGTCGTTGTACTGGGTAAAGCCCGACTGATTCCCAGCGAGGTTGAAGGTGCTGATCCTGGTGACACCGTACCGGACGTCAACGTACAGGGTCGGCTTCAGCAAAATCGTATCGCCGATCTGGGCGTAGTAGTTGTTGTCCTTGGTCACGGTAGGAGCGTTATTGAAGGGTGCAGTACCGAAGGCACGCGGCTGCGTGATGGTACCGAAGTCGTAACCGCCGCTGGAGTAGATGGAGTGCTTGCCCAGCTTGTAATCGATGCGGCTGTTCAAGGTCTGCTTGCGCACCGAATTGACGGTGCTGGAGAAGTAGTTATTGGTGTTGTATACGTCCTGGGGCGCCCGGTTCGGCAGTGGATAAAAGCTATACATCAACAGCGCCTGGGGACTCGGGTTCGGGATCTTCGCACCCGGAATAAGTGCCCTCTGATACGTGTCGGGGGCGATTTGGGTCACGTTATATGGATCGTATAGCTGCGCCGGGACGGGGGTACCGTTGTTGTTGATGAACGTCTGGCTGAAGTCGCCCACGCGCTCGAGCGCAGTCGGTACCGTCGACTGATTGTTCACCCCTGTGTCGTAACGCTGGTAGTGGAAGCTGGAGGAAAAGAACAGCTTGTCTCGAACGATCGGCCCGGAGAGCGCGCCGCCCATGTCGTGGACCTTGAATGCCGGCCTGCGGAGCCCCTGGAGCTTGTTGCCCGGCGAGTTCGCGTTGAGAGCTTCATTGCGCATCATGTACGAGGCCTGGCCATGGAACTGGTTTCCGCCCGACTTGGTGTTCATCACCAGTACCGACATGCCGCGTCCGTAGTCGGCGGTGAAGTTATTGCTGATGACCCGGACTTCCTGGATGCCTTCCTGGTTTGGGATAACGGCGGCTTCGTTGAATCCATTGCCGGTGATAGGGAGACCGTCGATTTGAATGTCATTCTCAAAAGCGCGACCGCCATTGACGCCGATAGAAGAAAACTGGGCACGGCCGGCTACGCCTATGCCGAAGGAGTTCAGATTCTGGCTGCTCGAAGTCTGAACGCGAGGCTGAACGCCGTTCTGGAGCGTGGCGAAATAGAGAGGGTTCTGGGTGATGTTGGGAACCGCGTCGATCACCTCGGCACTGACCGCCGCCGCAATCGTGCTGCTCTCGGTTTGCAACTGAGTGCCCGAGGCCTGGACCTCGACGTGCTCAGTCGCCGTGCCGACGCTTAATGTCCCATCGACCTTTACCGTCTGAGAGGCAGCAAGCTGTACGCCGGTAGCGGAAAACTTCTGAAATCCAGTCTTGGCGATGGTAACGGTATAGGTACCCGCCGCCAGATAAGGAATGGTGAATTGCCCGGTCTCGGTCGTCTTTCCGTTGTATTCGACGTTGGTCGCTTCATCTCTGGCGATGACATCGGCATCAGAGACGACGGCTCCCGTTGAATCGCTAATGGTGCCGGTGATGGTGCCGGAGCGAACCTGTGCATAAGCTGCCTGAGCGAGACAGACCAGCAGGACTGCCCAAAGGGTCCAATATTTTTTCCAGTTGACGTTCATTTGCGATGCCTCCCTAAGCCATGAAGTGCCCGGCTTCAAGCCGTTTTCTTCTATTGCGTAATACGCAAAATTATTTGCATCATGAGCCGGGGCAAATCCTAACAACACGAGAGAGCGGCAGTCAAGAAATTGTGTTGCTGTAGATCACAAAAATTTTGAGGTGCCTGCGTGGTCGCACCTCTCGCACGAACGCGCGAAGAAATACCTGCCCCCGATACTGCTACTGCCTTGACGCCTAGGGGAGGTTGAAACGTTTCAAAAAGAAGTGGGCGATGATGCCGTTCGCCTCCTTCGTCTCCGGCAGACCGGCCTCGTACCAGAAGCCATGATTCAACGCCTCGAAGATGACCAGTTGCGACTCGACGCCGGCACGCAGAAAAGCGCGATGCAGAACGGTCGTGGAGCTCAGCATCATGTCCCGCGTGCTGCTCAGGAAAAGAGCCGGAGGCATCCCGCTGAGGTCAGCATAAAGAGGAGATAGAACAGGATCGCGGGGATTGGCCGAGCCGACATAGTCCGCTATAAACGGACGGTCCCGGCGCGGAGGACTAAGTCTTCCTGCTACTCCCGTTACCGTGTAGATGGACTGCGTATCGCCGCTGGCAGAAAAATCTCCGGTCGTGGAGAAGATGCCGAGAGCCGCGGGCATGGGCAGCCCGAGCATCTTGAGCTTCACCGCCATCTCGCCGGTAAGGATGGCTCCCGCCGAAGCGCCGTAGACGATGATGTGTTCCGGCCTGTAGGACTTCAGCAGTTCGCGATAGACCGCCACAGCATCGTCAACCGCAGCGGGGAATGGATGCTCCGGCGCAAGACGATAAAGCACAGCGATGACCTTGGTGCGCGTGAGGGCGGCGATCGGGATGGACTCCGTCAGCGAACCCGAATCGGTCGTGAACCCTCCACCATGCAGGTTGATGAGAACGCGGTCCTTCCTGTCCTCGGGGACGCCGGCGGCAGGAGCGATCACCCGAACCGGTACACCGCCAATCGAGCTCGCTTCGATATGCGATGGGTAAAGTGCCAGATAGGCCTCTGCATCGCTATGGTGATACGCATCGGTGCGCGCGCGCTTTGCCGCGAGAGTCTCCCCGACCGGCGGATCGACAACTTTTTTGGACAGCGATCTGCGCGCCTCCGCGCTGACCGTGAGCGGCACGGGCACAACGCGCGTCAGGTGGGCGGTACCGTCGGCATCAACGACACTTTGATCTTCCGAAGCTGGAGAGCCTGGCTGCTGCGCCGGCATTCCCTGTACGGCGCTGCAGATCAGAACGGACAGAGCGACTATGAAGGAACGATGGATACGCATTGCACCCCGCTTCGTGAGAGATGAGGATTCGCTTACGAATCCTTTGCGGCATGGTTGGAGGCAGCGATAAGCCGGAGGCCTTCGCCCTCGGGGTCGTCTTTGACCCTGCACGGAGAATCGAAGATCATCGTCGATTTAGCTCTGGCCTCGTATCGCGGCCAATGGGGCAATCCACTGTGGTTCGGATCTCCGGTGCGCGCGAATGCGACCCAGGCGGCGCCCATCTGCCGGGAGAGTGTCAGGGCTTGCTGTGTTCCCCCGCTATAGTGATCGCACAGCTCCGCGTTATCAAACGCAAACGAGATCTCGCAGGCATGGAATGTGCCTACGCGATCCTCGAGAACCGGCGTACGCCAGGCGAAGAGATATGAGTACGCAGGAGCGCGGCCAAGCGCAGCCTTCCGAGCTGCCTGCTCGACCGAGGGAAGGCGGAGACGCGAGGCCGCGATCGCCGCAAAGATGTCGAAAGGCGCAGCCTTGGGATACTCCCGCCGATAGGCCGCGATGATACCCGGTGCGTCGGTGCCGAAGCTCTCACGCACGCTCCCCTGCATCTGCTCCTCTGTCATGGAGCGCGCGTCCGGGTGATCGAGTGCGCTGACGAACTCATTTAGGTTGGTGCCCGTTATGAGCGGGACGTCGAAGGAGATCTCCGGTGCGGCAGGATCGAAGGGATGGACGGGAAGAATACGGCCGTCCACAGTGGGAGCCCAGCCGGTCGTGCCGAAGCCATCGCGCAGCGAAGGAGGCTGCTTTGGCATCTTCCGCATGACGTCCACGGCTGCCGCGGAGAGACGGCGAGGGTCCACCGTCTGAACATCGCGAAGATTCGACTTCTGGATATTGAGCTCGCCGAGAATCTTCTCCGCCACCTCGTTGGAGTAGTCGGGAGTAAGCATTCTGAGGAAGGGTCCGCTCTGCACGATCGCGCGGTGAAAGAGCCCCTTAGCCGTGGGCATGGCCATGAGCGCGACTACCTTGCCTCCTCCTCCGGACTGACCGAAGATCGTCACATTGCCGGGATCGCCGCCAAACGTCGCTATGTTCTCTCGCACCCATTCGAGCACGGCGACAAGGTCCAGCAGGCCGCAGTTTGCCGAATCCGCGAACTCCTCCTGACCGAAGCCGGAGAGATTCAGGTAGCCGAATGCGTTGAGCCGATGATTATGGTTCACCACCACCGCGTCATGATTGCGGGCCAGGCTCTCCCCTTCGTACGAGAGCAGATCATGCCCGCAACCATTCGCAAAGCCGCCGCCGTGCATGTAGACCATCACAGGGCGCTTGTGCTGGCCGTTGTGCTTGCTGTTAATCTCGGGTGTCCACAGGTTCAAGCGAAGACAATCCTCACCCGGAACCGTTACCGCAGATCCGCGATGAAGCAAAAAAGCATCTTCGTCTGCGGAGGCAAGATTTTTGTAGTCCGTCTGGAGAAACAAAAGATCCTGCATGTAGCACACCGGACCGTAATGAAGTGCATTACGGACGCCAGTCCACGGCTGAGGCTTTGCAGGAGCCATAAAACGATTACGTCCCGCTGTAGAGTCTCCATACGGAATCCCCTTGAAGACGAAGACTCCATTGTGCCTGAACCCACGCACCTTTCCGGCGCTGGTCTCCGCAACCGTAGTAGCGTCCGATACTGTCGCGAAGCGCGAAGTCTTCGTCGAGGGCGCCTGCGGAGAAGCATGCGCAGCCGTGGCCGCAAACCCTACCGCACCTGCGATGCCTCCAAGAAATTCTCGCCTGCCCAGCAGGTTCTTCTCCCGGTCAGATGACGGAGTCTGATCTTGCGAGTTCATGCGTTCGATCTCCATGCCAGGTTGTGCGGCGGCTATTTCTTTTGAACGGCTGCGGTGTGTCGTGGAGTCCCCCAGTAAATGAAGGTTCCAAATCGTGTGGACGTCACAACGTCAATCGCCCCGTCATGATTCAGATCGACGGCAAGCACATCCGACCCGACACCGCTGTGCGTATCGATCAACTGAGGAAGCAGCTCCGCCCCGCCGGGGACCTGACGGTTCCGAACCGTCTTGTACCAGTACAGAACCGGCGCTCCTCGAGGATTGGGATCGAGATTGGTGTCGAGATGCGAGAAGTAACGCTTGCCGGCGATGAAGTCCGGGATCCCGTCTCCATCGACATCTGCGAACGACGTGCCGTGCAGCTCCGAGAATGTAACTCCTCCGGCATTCTTGGTCGAAAAATCATCCATGACCATGTGCTCCGTGAAGCTGATCTTGCCTGCGGGATCCTTCTTCTGCTCGTACCAGGCAAGCCCCCAGCCGTGCGCGTTGAGCGAAGTCACAACGTCGTTGAGTCCATCCCCGTTGACGTCATAGACAGCCATGACGCTGCCTCCCATCATCCCTCGGCCGAAATGAGCAAAGGCAGCAGGATGATAAGTCCACGGACCGGAGTCCGCTCCAGCCGCAGGCTGCTCCCACCAGCCATACGGATCCACGATGTCGACGCGGCCGTCGCCGTTGATGTCACCCGCACCGATGCCATGCCCCGCACCATAGCCGCTCTCGGAGATATCATGCACAATCCACTTCTCTGTCGGCTTTGCAGGATCAGGCTTTGCATAACGGACGCGCCCATCGCCGGAGTAGACCAGCCCCGGCTTCCCATCGCCATCGATATCGCTCAGAATCGCGATCTCGCTCTGAACCCCCGTGCCTACCGTATATTTCTGCCAGCGACGCTTCTCGCCCTTCGGGTTGATGTAGAGCTGCATGCTGGGACCACCGCCGAACATCACCGTAAGTACATCGGGCCAGCCATCACCGTTGAAGTCGGCGGCAAACTCTGTCGTCGAGTCGGTTGCGAACTCCGTCGTCGGGTTGGAGGCCAATGCATAGTAGATCTCGCGCGACTTCTTGTAGTCGGGGCCGTAGTAGATGTATGGCCCGGAGATGACATCGAGCACACCATCGTGGT
>Ga0193743_1002396_pt1 | contig 13336 bp, 10 predicted proteins | sample L2c2metaG_FD_143038 | JGI IMG/M metagenome (GOLD analysis project Ga0193743, IMG submission 143038) | Soil microbial communities from a riparian zone of the East river system, Colorado, United States - L2c2 | ecosystem: Environmental > Terrestrial > Soil > Riparian zone | place: USA: East River... | reverse complement strand
ACCCCAGGGAGATCGCCAGCATGATGAAGATGAAGTAGGTTGCCGTGGAGGCTACGGAGCCGGGCAGATTGGCGGAGAGGTTTTCCGTGGCAACGTTGGCCTGGGCCGAGACGAAGTTGATCATCGCCGGCAGGATGCTGAATACAAGCATGAGCGCGGCGACTCGGTACTCCGCCGGGGCATCGTGCAAGACCCAGATCGTCGCTCCCAGGGTGGCGACACAGGCGAGGAGGGTCTGGATGAGGAGAGTGCGGAGATAGATGAAGCGGGCGGTCGAGAGGTCGCCGCCACCGATAAACTCTGCCAGGTACTTGCGCGTGGTCGCGGGAATGCCGACCGAGCCGAGATCCCGGACAAGGCCGGTCAGCCATGTGACGTAGATGATGTAGCCCATCTTCGTCGGGCCGAGGGTGCGCGCGACGGCGATGGAGGTAACCAGCGTCGTGACGAAGCCAATCAGGTTTTCCAGCCCGTACCAGGCTGTGTTGCGAGCGATGGTTTTACTGTTCACACGTTTCCCGAAGGGAGAGCGTTGAGGCCGGATCTGCGTGTGGGCCACAGATCCGGCGGATGGAAAACGACGATCAGCTCAGCTGGCCGAGTGCCTTCTCGGCGTCCTTAGCAGTCTGGCTGTTCGGAGCAAGCGTAACGGCCTTCTTCAGATGCACAGTGGCATCGGAGGCGTCGGAGAGCTTGCTGTAGGTCAGGCCTAGATGATAGTGGAGCGCCGCATCGTTCGGGTTGGCCTTGACGGCGTCTTCCAGAAGGTCGCGCGCCGAGGTGTAGTTCCCTTTATGGTAGTAGGCCCACGCAAGGGTATCCGCAGTGCTTGGGGAGTTGGGCATGGCGCGACGGGCTACCTGCGCGAGAGAGAGCGCGACGTCGATGTTCTGGCCGGTCTCGATCATCAGGTAGGAGAGGTTGTTGGCCGCGATGGGCTGCTCCGGCTGAATCTGCAGCGCTTTTTTATAGGAGCCGATCGCCTGATCGCGATTCCCCTGAGCCTCCTGAAGGGTGCCGAGAATGGTAAACCCCTGGGAGTCCTTGGGATGATCGTTCGTCCACTGCTGCCACTTGGCGACTGCCTTGCCGGGATCGCCGCTGGCAATGACTGCGCGGGTGTAGACGATCGCAGCGATTGGATCGTTGGGATTCATCTGCATCGCTTTTTCCGATGAAGAAATCGCGCCGGCCGTGTCCCCGGTCGATCCCTGAAGCTGCGCGAGGAGGCTGTACATATCCGCACTCTGGGGCGACTTTGCGATCTGCTCCTGAACGCGGGAGACGGCCTTTGCTCCCTGCTTGTCCGACACATAGATGGCGGCCAGCAGACGAAGCGCGCGGGAAGAGTTGGGATCGTGGGAGAGCGACTGCTCCAGCAGACTCTTCGCCTCGGTCATATTCTTCTGGACAAGTCGCAGCTGCGCCAGTTCCAGGTAGCCGGTGGCGTTGTTGGGATCGACCTTGATGGCTTCCTTGAAGTCGGCCTCGGCTTTATCGTTCAGCCTCTGGCTTCCCTCGGCCATCCCGCGCCAGATATAGCCATTTGCAGACTGAGGCGTGGAAGTGATCGCTGCGTCGCCCAGCTGCGCGAGTGTGGTGAAATCGCGCCGGTCAATCGAGATCTGCGCCAGGCCCTGCTGCGCCTCGTTGCTCCGTGGGTTGATGCGGACGGCATCCCGGAAGGCCTGCTGCGCGGCGGGAGTATCCCCCTTCGCTACGGCGGCCCGGCCGAGCCAGATCTTCACCTGAAGATTCTCCGGGTTGGACTTGGAGGCCTTCTGGAGGGTATCGAAGGCATCGGATGTCTTGCCATCGTTCAGCATCAGCATTCCATTCAGGATGGCCACCTGTGGAAGCTCGCTGTCTGTCTTGGCCAGCTCCTGGCCCAGCGCGCGAGCCTTCGTCAGATCTTTCTGGGCGATCAGAATGCGGGAATAGGCGAGCTTCAGAGGAGCGCTCTTGGGGTGTTTGGAGACGAGGTCGGAGTAGACCTGGGCTCCGTGATCAAGCTGGTGGGTGCGAAGGTAATACGTTGCCAGCATGTCGGTTGCGCTGCCATCCTCCGGCAGGTCATCGGCTGTCTTGCGCAGGGTCTCTTCCACCTTCGCAGTATCGTTCTGGCGCATGTAAAGGTCGGCCAGGCTCGAGCGGGCGATGATGTTGTGCGGGTCGGCGGCGACGGCAGCGTTCATCTGCTCGAGCGCTCCGGCAAGATCGCCCTTCCTCTGCAGCATCGAGCCCAGAACGATGTGCGAGGCGACGTTCTTGTCATCGAGAGAGACGGCTTTGCGCAGCTCGGTCTCGGCCTGGGAGGACGTGGAGGGATCCGATCCCTGGAGCAGGCCGAGCGTGGTGTGGAAGGCGGCCCTGTTCGGGTCGATGGAGAGAGCCTTCTGGATCTGGGTGAGAGCCGTCGCGCGATCGCCTTTGCGGGCCGCGACCGCCGACAGAAGAGCATAGGCCTCGGCGCTATTGGTGTTCTGGGAGAGAACGGCCTTTGCCTGTTCGGTAGCTTTGTCCAGCGCATTGCCGGCTACGAAGAGGTTTCCCAGCTCGATGCGTGCCTCCAGGTTGTTCGGGGCAAGGTCGATGGTGCGCATCAGCTCGGCATAGCCGGTCATCACCGATCCCTGCTTGAGGTAGACCTTCGCCAGCTCATAGTGAGCGTTGGCGAAGTTGCGGTCGACCTTCAGGGCGTTGGAAAACTGGATGGTCGCTTCCTTGAGTTTGCCCTCGTTGGCATAGCGCTTGCCGCTCTCAAGATACTTCTGCTTCTGTTTGTTGGGATCGCGTGAGCATCCAGTCGCGAAACCAAGCATGAGAGAGGCGGCGACGAGAACGGCAGAGAGACGAACTGGAGCGGAAGCCCGTGAGATTTTCATCGTACGTTTCCTTAATCAATCGTCCATCCAGACGAACTTTCTGAGATGGATCTTACGCCCCAAGCTATGGCTGAGGCGTGTAAAAAAAATGAACTCAGTTGGGTATGAACTGAGAGAGGTATGGAGCCATATGCGCGGTAAAACGTACTGCCCGCGCCCGCGCGTCGGCGATCTGTTCGGAACCGGAGATGGGCGTGATGACCCGGACGAGTGCTCCATCGGTTCGGTTGAAACGGATGGCATCGGCCAGCATGTACGCCTTCGCCTTATATTCATTTGCAATGCTGCGACCGTGCGCCTGATACCAATAGATGACAAACTGCCTGGATTCACCATTGTTGATGACGTACTCGCCTACATTGAACTGTTTTCCCTGAATATCGTCCAGATGGTTGTAACCGGAGGATTCGAAGGTCCATCCTGCTCCGGGCAGGCAGTGCTGCGGCGAATGGATCGACTGGCCGGTGCGCTGGGTGGCAAAGTAGCCGATGAAGAGGCTGACTGGATAGGCGGCCGAAGGCTGCATCGAGATAGGGCGAGCCGTCGGCATGCTATAGATGCGGTTCAGAAAATCTCCCTTTCCGAGGACAGCAAGCACATCGTCCTCGAGGGGAAGGTCCTGAGCGACCATGCCGTCGATGACGTTCGGCATTCGGCTCAGCGGTTTGCTGTACGGTACGTTGTCCGCGTCTCCGCGATGCATCAGCATGGCGAGAGTCATGACCATGAGCAGGACAACGGTCCAGAAGCGGGGCGATTTCATGCGCCAACCTCCTCTTTCCCAGGGGCGACAAGCCGCATGAGGCGATGGATCAGATAGAGGCAGGACAGCGAGATCAGGAACATGACCCAGCCGGAAAACTCATGGAAGAAGCCGAGCGCCTTAACCGGATCCCAGTACTGAACACAGAGGCCGGTCCCCACGATGCGGACGGCATTGGCGGCGACAGCAATGGGGATGCTGGCAAGGGCAAGGATCACCCGGCGTGTCGTCGTTCGTTCCAGAAAATAACCGTAGAAGACGGCCAGAGTAAACAGGCTCATCAGCGACCGGATTCCGCTGCAGGCTTCGGCGACCTCCAGCTTCATAACGGGAAGCTGGATGACGTTTCCCTCCTGCAGCACGGGAACACCGAGCAGGGGCAGGGTAGAGCTGGCAAGCCTGGAGGCTAGAAGCTGCAGAGGGAAGGTGATCTGGTTAAAGATGATGGCCGGAAATGGAATGGCCAGCAGAAGAATGAGGACCGGGAAACGGAGCTGGCGAAGCATTGCGCTTCCTAAAAAGGTCCAGATCAGGCCGGTCAACAGAATTACGAAGGAGACACGCGAGGTGAAGAGGTCGACGCCATAGACGCCGAAGATCAGGATCACAAGTCCCAGGACGACCAGGGGAAGACCGGACCAGCTTGGCCGGACAGGAGTCTCGGCAAGCTTCCGTCTTCGGTCCCAGACCAGGAAGAGGGAGAACAGGGGGACCAGGAAGCCATGGGAGTAGTCGGCGATGTTATACCAGTCGACGACCAGTTTGACGCCGATCCGGTAATAAAGAGCAGTGAGCAAGACGCTGATCACTGCGATCGGCAACCACGCGCGGGACGGAATCTGGATCCGGGTGGAGCTCAGGGGAACCTGATCGAGGCCAGGAAGAATCTCCGGAGAAAGCTGTTCGTTTTGCAAGCTGCCGATCACCGTTTCTAGGGCGTTATACTCCACGATTCACTTTGTAAGCAATTTGCTTGCCGTGAAAAGAATATCTGGATAAGCGGAATTCCCGGATTCAAAGCCGGTCCTATGGGAACATACTCGACCATAGTTGTAGGGAAAAGGGAAAAAGTTTTCCCACTCAAGCTGCCATTCTGCATACCATGAGAGTGCTTCGGGAAGGGTTATCGTCCCAGACTCCTGTGAAAATTTGGGCTTTATAAGGCCCAGTGGTCGGTCTACATAAGACGATGGGCTGTCCTCAAAAAAAAAACCGCACATTGCCCGATTTGGCATTCCTTGTGCTTGCTGGGAGTATAGCCACTCGATTTGAAGCTGGACGTGGCGGTGTGACTTAACAGCGCGGAACATGCATCTTCTTGAAAATTGGAATCTAAGAACGTGATTGTAGGTAAAAGATCACAAACCCGCGCATTGATTCTGAATGGACTTAAGTCCATTCAGAATCAATGCCGATGGATGAGGCAGGGGAGGCCGTTTCGCTGGATGAGGGAGAATGGGAGCAATTACAGGAAAAATAGTAGTCGAATTGGGAGTGACCCCATGAGATGGTTTCAGGCAGGAGTTCTTGTTTTAGGATTGTCGGTCTTTGTTCATGCCCAGGATGCTTCCAAAAAGCCGGAGACCTCAACCGAAGGTCAGAATAGCGGCGCCGCAGCGCAGGGAGCTGCCGGTCAGGCACCGGCGGCAAGTTCCAGCTCGTCCCCGGCCAAGGGGAGCACAGGAGTAGACAATGCCCGGTACGTTATCGGTCCGGACGATTCCCTGGCGATCACGGTGTGGAAGGAGCCTTCGCTCTCCGGCACGATTCCGGTTCGGCCTGATGGCATGATCTCGCTGGCCCTGGTGGGCGACCTGTCGGCGGCGGGACGCACGCCTATGCAGCTGGCCAGTGATATTACCGTCAAGCTGAAGAAGTATATTCAGGATCCGAACGTCTCCGTCGTAGTCATGGCAGATAGCAGCCAGAGGGTCTTTCTGGTCGGAGAGGTGGGTCACGTTGGGCCGGTGCCGATGACGCCCGGAATGACGCCGCTGCAGGCGATTGCGTCGGGGGGAGGATTGTCGGCGTTCGCTAACTCCAAGAAGATATATATCTTACGGAACGAAGGCGGAAAACAGCAGAAGATTCCCTTCAACTATAAAGAGGCTCTCAAGGGAGAGAATACGCAGAATGTAACCTTGAAGCCGGGGGACACGATCGTCGTCCCATGAGCCAACCGATGAAAACTTCTATCTCTATCTCGCTTCTCCTGGTCGTGTTTACGGTTGTGCTTGCGGGACGATCCTTTGGACAGGCTGCGCCTACGGTGACGCAGGTTCAGACTCAGACGCCGGCCGGTACGACGACCCCCCGTCTATCGTGGGTCGATGGCACGGTTCACTATGCCCTGAGCGCATCCGAAGTCGTTCAATACGGCTACTATGGCTCGGGAAACACGACCAGCGCGACGGCGCTCTCCGGGGTTGTGGGGTATTCCTCTCTCAGCCAGGTCCATCCGACCTCACTTCTGTTTGCCGGCGGCGTGGTGCTCGGCCAGGGTGGACAGGGGACCTCGACGTACCAGAACATCGCCGTAAGCCAAGCTCTTATCAAGGGGTTATGGATCTTCAACGTGTCCGACTCGTTCAGCTTCCTGCCGCAGTCGCCGGTTACGGGAGTTGCAGGAGTTCCGGGTATCAACAGTCCTGGAACCATACCGATCGATGGGCCGTCGCAGGGGCCCGCGGGTGGTATTCTGACCTTCTCCGGCAACCGCATCAGCAATATGGTGAGCGGCATGGTGGAGCGCCGTCTGACCGGAAGAACCTCGATAAGCGGCGTCGGCTCCTGGTCGCTCCTTCACTTTGTGGATAAGAGCGCTGGACTGGACACATCGATGATCAGCGGTCAGGTTGCACTGAATCATCGCATCGATCAGCGAAACTCAATGAGCCTCAGTGCGGTGTACTCGACCTTTAACACCAGCAATCTCACTGCGCTCTTTCCTCCGGGCTTCCCCACCAACAGCGTCACCTATCAGACGAAGGGGATCAACGTCTCCTACTCGAGGCTGTGGACGCGCTCCCTCTCGACGGATGTCTCCGCCGGCCCGATGTGGATTCAGAGCTCGGCGGCGGCCCTGATTCCGGACAAGCTTAACTACTCCGTGAACGCCGGGCTCGGCTATAGCCGCCGTCTCGCCAGCTACAGCCTGCGCTACATGCACGGAGTAAACGGTGGCTCGGGCGTCCAGCCGGGAGGCTTGTACGACTCAGTAACCGGCTCGGCGGGACGGACATTCAGTCAGCGGTGGTCCGGTTCGGCCTCGCTGGTCTACACCCGGACGAGTGGGCTGCTATACGTCTCCCCCGCAGTCGGGTCCGTCAACAGTGCCACCAACACGGTGTACGGCACCTTGCAGGTGACACATGGTTTTTCGCGCACCCTCTCGGGGTACGCCAGCTATACGGCGCAGAACCAATCGATCAATCAGGGTCTTCTGATCCCAAACGCCTTCAACGGCACGTCGCACATCTTCGGAATCGGGGTCTCCTGGACGCCGCAGTCCACCCGCCTCGGAGATTTCTAAGGAGCTAACTTATGCTGGGACATCGTACGCTCAACGTGGACGATTACTTTGGAATTTTGAAACGCAGAGGGTGGATGATCGCCGTTCCCGCGATCGCTCTGACCCTTCTCGGATTCGCGCTTACCTTCGTGGTTGCACCGCAATATGTATCGCAGACCCTTATCCTGGTCGAGCAGCAGAAGGTGCCGGATGATTATGTGCGGCCGGTGGTCGTCGAAGACATCACTGCCCGGCTGGCTTCCATGAAGGAGCAGATTCTCAGCCGCTCGCGCCTGGAGCCGATCATTGAGCGCTTCAGCCTCTACAGCACCAAGAGGATGTCGCTGGACGACCGGATCGACGCGGTCCGTAAGAGCATTGACATCAAGCCGATTCACTCCGAGATGGCGCGCACCGGCGGACTGCCTGGGTTCTTTATCTCCTACAAGGACGCGGACGCCCATACGGCGCAGCAGGTCTGCGGAGAGATTGCATCGCTCTTCGTGACCGCCAACCTGAACGCGCGGGCGCAGTCGGTGGAGGGAACGACGGAGTTTCTGAAGGGGCAGCTGTCGGATGCCAAGCGCACCCTGGATGAGCAGGATTCGAAGCTTGCCGCGTTTCAATCGAAGTACATGGGAAGACTTCCTGGGGAAGAGGCCACCAACACGAATATGTTGACCAGCCTCAACACCCAGCTCGATGCCGCGACGCAGGCTCTGAGCCGGATGGAGCAGGACAAGAGCTACACCGAATCCATGCTTGCGACGCAGCAGAGCTATGTTCCTGCGGGAGAGCACGGGAGCGCGGCTGCTCCGGGAGCACAGCAGACGGATCTGCAGAACCTGCTGAACGAGGAGTCCGATCTCAGGCGCCGGTATACGGACGACTATCCGGATGTCGTCGCCGTGCGGCGAAGGATCAAGGATTTGCGGGCGCAAATTGCCGCTGCCCCTCCGGCGCCGGCAACGACCACTACGGCCACCGCCCCGAGCCGCAACGATTCTCCGGCAGTGCAGCAGTTGCGCGCCCAGCTTCGTTCGCTTGACCAGGGAATCCAGTCGAAGAGGCATGATCAGGGCCTCGTCTCAAGCCAGATCCGGATGTATCAGGACCGCGTCGCTTCGAGCCCGATGGTTCTTGAGGAGTATAAGAACATCACCCGGGATTACCAGACGGCCCAGGGCTTCTACGACGATCTTCTGAAGAAGATGAACCAGTCGAAGATGGCAACCGATCTTGAGCGGCGCCAGCAAGGGGAGCAGTTCAGCGTGATGGATCAGCCCAATCTTCCGGACAGCCCGACGTTCCCCAAGCGCGGCGTCTTCGTGGGCGCTGGATTTATGGCCGGTCTCATCCTGGGAACGATGCTTGTCGCCTGGAGGGAATACCGCGATACGGCGATGCGGAACGAGCGCGATGTCTGGGCGTTCACAAAACTCCCAACTCTCGGTGTTATCTCTTTTTCAATGAACGATCCTGATGTCTCAACCTCCGGTGGAGGACGCTGGGGTTGGAGACGGCATAAAAAAGCCGGCCTTCAGGCAGGCAAGCCTCTGGTGAATGCGGGCGGATGACGAATGTATAAAAGCTTTTTCAAACTACACAGCAGCCCCTTCGGCACGAGTCCCGATCCGCGGTTTCTCTACATGATGCCGCATACACGGGAGGCTCTTGCCTGCCTGGAATACGGTATCTCCGCGCGGAAGGGATTTACGGTCCTGACTGGAGAGGTGGGGACAGGGAAGACGACTCTACTTAAGCGGGCTCTGGCCTCGTTCAGCAGCCGGAGGATCTCGACAGCCTTTGTCTTCAACCCTCGCCTGGAAGTGTTGGACTTTCTAGAGTTTGTTCTGGCGGACTTCGGCATTACTTCGGCGAACCGGACGAAGTCAGGCATGCTTCTGCAGCTGAACCGCTGGCTGATCGAGCGATTCCGTATGGAAGAGACCTGCGTTGTGGTGATCGACGAGGCGCAGAACCTCTCCTGGGAGCTGCTGGAAGAGATTCGCCTGCTGACGAACCTCGAGACCTCTTCGGAGAAGCTTCTGCAGATCATTCTTTCGGGCCAGCCTGAGCTTGAAGAAAAACTCCGCCACCCCAGCGTGCGCCAGTTGCGCCAGAGGATCTCCCTTTGGTGCCGCACTCAGCCCCTGACAGAGACGCAGACGCATGCGTATGTCGGGGAGCGCCTGAGGCTTGCCGGGGCTATGCGGCCGCTCTTTACTCCCGAGGCCCTGGATCTGATCTATCGCTACAGCCACGGTATTCCTCGCGTCATCAATCTGCTGTGCGAGCACGCTCTGATTGTGGCCTATGTCGAGCAGGTGCAGCAGGTCACCGCCGCCCTTGTTGAAGGAGTCGCTGCGGAGCTCGAGCTGGAGACGCAACCATTTCTGATCTCACCGATGGCTATCAGCGGGATGGGTGGCCGCGCAAGCGCAACAGCGGATAGCTCCGGCCTGATGACAGCATTCGATATTGACACAAAGGGAAGGCAGGATCGATGAGCCGCATATACGAAGCACTCCAGAAGGCCGAGTCGGAGAGAAAACTGGAACGCCCGGAGAATGAGCCGCGTATCCCGCCGGAGACACTGGACACGCGATCGGCTGCAACGGCGGTCGAATACGAGGTGCCGTCTTCCTATGACGAACCGCTAAGGGAGACTGCCTTCGATGTGGAGGCTACTCCACGAGGAACCGGTGGGCTGAACCTTGCGGCGATTCCGCGACGGACATGGAATCCGTCGATTACCCGGTTGCCCTCGTTGCTCGAGAGAGGCCCTGCCGTCGAGCAGTTCCGCAGCCTGCGGTCGCGTGTCTATGAGGCGCGCGACATTCGTCCAATCAAGTCCATTCTCATTAGCAGCGGCTTACCCCAGGAGGGGAAGAGCTTTATCTCGGCCAATCTGGCCGTGAGCCTGGCACGCCATAAGAACAGCAAGGTGTTGTTGATCGATGGAGATATGCGCCGTTATACGCTCCATGAGTTATTAGGCACCGAATCCCATCCCGGACTGGCGGATTATCTCGCAGGGAAGGCGTCTGCTGAAGAGATCATGCAGCGCCACGAGGAGACCGGCTCGCAAGGCCCGGGAGGAAATGCTCTCGCCAACCTGACCTTCATCCCCGGCGGTAATGGAGGGGATAAAGCAGCGGATCTCTCTGGAAGTGCCCGGTTTGGGGAGTTGCTGCGGCTGGCCGCTCCATACTTTGATTGGATCATCGTGGACTCGTCCCCTGTGGTGCCCGTTTCGGACGGCGTCAACCTCGCGCGTGCCTGCGATGGAGTTCTTCTGGTAGCTCGTTCCGGAGTCACGAAATACACCGTGGCTCAGCGCGCTGCTGCCGAGCTGCGGGCTGCCAACGTCCTTGGCTTTGTCCTGAATGCCGTGTATGAGAATCCCCAGACGGGAAGCTACTACGGATACAACGCAAACAAGGAGTAGGTGGGAGCAGCGTCGGAATGATTCGACTTTTCAATGTGTATTATTCGACCCGCACCATCATTCTGTTGATGTGCGAGGCTCTGATCGTCAGCGGCTCCTTTCTGCTGGCGACGAAGCTTATTCTTGGGCCGGACACATACATCTGTCTGAACTACGAGTACGGTGTGATCAAGATTGCGGCGCTCACGGTCCTGACCCTTCTGCTCTCTTACTACTTCGACCTCTACGAGCCGCAACGCATCTCGGAGCGATGGGAGATCTACTTTCGCCTCCTGCTGGTTCTCGGCTTTCTGTCGTTTCTGCTCTCGGCGCTGGTCTATCTCTTCCCTCAGGTCGATATCGCGCACTACGTCCTTCTGCTGGGGCTGATGTTTCTTACGCTGGGCCTGGTGATCTGGCGTGGTGCCTATGAGTGGATCATTGGACGCGAGGTCTTTCGTGAGCGCGTGTATGTTTTAGGCGGCGGCGATCGCGCGCGGATGATCGCGGAGACGCTGCGTACACGGAGAGATGCCGGCATGGAGGTCATCGGGTTCGAGGCGATGCCGACTGATAAGGCCGAGCGCAAGGAGGCCTTCAGGACGGCGCTCGAATCCTTCCGTGGCAGGTCACCGGGGATCGATCGCGTAGTGATCGCCCTCGAGGATCGGCGCGGAGAACTCCCTCTACGTGAGCTGTTGAAGTTGCGATTCGACGGTGTGGTCATCGAAGAGGCCGGATCCTTACTCGAGCGTCTGACGGGCAAGCTGTATCTCGATGGACTCCGCCCCAGTAACTTCATCTACAGCGAGGGTTTTCGCGTGAAGCCGTCGCAGCAGATCTCGCGCCGCATCGTCTCGACACTGGCGGCGGCAACGGGCCTGATCCTGTTCCTTCCTTTCTTCCCGTTCGTAGTTCTGGCGGTGCGGCTCTCGTCTGCTGGTCCTATCTTTTTCCGGCAGACCAGAGTGGGGATGGGAGGCCGCAACTTTACCGTCGTTAAATTCCGCACGATGCGGACGGACGCCGAGGCTGCCGGTGCGAAGTGGGCCAGCAAGGACGATCCGCGGGCCACGAGAGTCGGCCGCCTTATGCGCAAGACCCGTATCGACGAGGTTCCGCAACTCTGGAATGTGTTGCGCGGAGACATGGGATTTGTAGGGCCGCGCCCTGAGCGTCCAGAGTTCGTGCCGTGGCTCTCGGAGAATATTCCCTACTTCGATCTTCGCCACATGATCCGGCCCGGCCTTACGGGATGGGCGCAGGTGCGGTACGGCTATGGCTCGACGCTTGAGGAGGCTCGCGAAAAGCTGGAGTATGACCTTTACTACATCAAGCACATGACACTCGGGCTCGATCTGCTGATCATGTTTGAGACCATCAAGACAATTCTGCGCAGAAGGGGTGCGCAATGAAGACGCTCTTCTGGATCTCGTTGGCCGCGATCGCCTACACCTACGTCGGCTATCCGGTAATCATGTTCCTGCTCGCGCGGTTCTTTCCGCGTCCGTGGAAGAGGGAAGATATTCATGCTTCGGTCAGCGTGATCATGGCCGTGCATAACGGAGCGCAGCGCATCCACGAGCAGGTAGAGCATCTTCTCTCGCTGGAGCCGGATCTTGTGCGGGAGGTGATCATCGTCTCGGACGGATCGAACGACGGTACCGCAGAGATCCTGAATCATCTCCAGCAGCCTCGCCTTCTAACCATCCTCCTGCCGGAGCAGGTGGGCAAGGCCGCGGCTCTCAACCATGGCATCGCCCAGGCCACCTCTGAGATTCTGCTCTTTCTCGACATCCGGCCAAAGGTCGCGCCCGGAGCATTGCCAAAGCTCCTGAGCAACTTTGCAGATTCTTCTGTGGGCTGTGTCGCCGGCGAGCTGGTTCTGAACACCGATGGCCACGATGCGGCTGCTTCGGCCGTCAGCGGAGTCTACTGGCGTTATGAGCAGTGGATCCGCAATTGCGAAGCGGCGTGGGACTCTCCTGTAGGTGTCTACGGCGGATTTTATGCCGCGCGGCGAAGCCTCGTGCAGCAGTTTCCAGCAGGCATCATCCTCGACGATATGTTTCAACCCCTGTCCATTCTGGGTAAGGGATACCGGAGCGTACTCGATCGCTCCGCGATTGTGACGGACACCTGGCCCGGGAAGGTCTCCGGCGAGTTTCAGCGCAAGGTCCGCACACTGGCGGGCAACTATCAGTTATTCTCCCTCGCATCCTGGACACTCGGCCCGCGCAACCGCGTGCTCTTCCAGCTGATCTCGCATAAGGTAATGCGGCTGGTGGTTCCGTATTTTTTCGTTCTTCTCCTGTTCAGCGCGACGTGGCTCAGTGTGGACTCCATGGCGTGGAGAACGGTTGCGATCGTGCAATGGGGATTCTGGCTGGCAGCCGCGCTTGCGCTTCGCGTACAGCTGCCCGTTATTCATCGGCTGGCTTCAGCGGCCAGCGCTCTTCTGGTGTTGAATGTCGCGGCGGTAGCCGGCCTGTACAAGTTTTTGTTTACATCCGGTCCACTATGGAAGATATGGTCGCCCACAGGAAGCCCGGAGACTCCGATTCCGCTCGAAACTGGACGCGAAAGTGCATGACTGAGGCGTCCCCGCACCGTTGACAGATACAACCTGCAGGAAACCGATTACGAGGATGATGACTTTCTTGATCTCAGGGCCGGCCCCGGTAGAGCTCCATGTAGGACGCTTCCATGCGCTCGAGCGTGAAGTGTTCGCCATAGGCTGCCCTGGC
>Ga0193743_1002395_pt1 | contig 13340 bp, 9 predicted proteins | sample L2c2metaG_FD_143038 | JGI IMG/M metagenome (GOLD analysis project Ga0193743, IMG submission 143038) | Soil microbial communities from a riparian zone of the East river system, Colorado, United States - L2c2 | ecosystem: Environmental > Terrestrial > Soil > Riparian zone | place: USA: East River... | reverse complement strand
CATCGAGGTGTCGATGCCCTTGTAATAGGGGTGGGACTCGGGCAGCTCCAGCCGCTTCTCGAGGTCTTCGAGCGGCAAGCGGTTCGGCGTGTCGCCGTAGACCTTGTTGGTCGAGCAGAAGATGAAGGGCGCCTCGGGGCAGTGGGCGCGAGCGGCCTCGAGCAGGTTGAGCGTACCGTTGGCGTTAACGCCGAAGTCGGTCTGGGGATCGCTGGCGGCCCAGTCGTGCGAGGGCTGGGCAGCGGTGTGGATCACCAGCTCGATCTGGCCGGCGTGCTCGCGGAAGATCCGGTCGATGGCATCGGCGTCGCGGATGTCGGCGTTCTCCCAGCGGAACCCCGAGTGCTCGGCCACGAGGCGCTCGGTCACGTGCGAGGTCGAGGATTCGGGGCCGAAGAACTGCGCCCGCATGTCGTTCTCGATGCCGACGATGTCGAAGCCCTCGGTGAGGAAGTGCTCGACGGCCTCGGAGCCGATCAGGCCCCCGGCCCCCGTGATGATCGCTACGGGCATTCGCGCCTACTCCCTTCCCCCCGTGGGGGTGTCGATGTTGAGTGCCTGGGCGATCCGCTCCTCGTCCGCCGCGATCCACTCGTGGATGTCGGTCAGCACCTGCTCGGCGCTGCGCCGCGGGCGCCACTCGTCCAGAGCGAAGATTCTCTCGCAGTCGGACAGATATATAGGGACGTCGCCGGCGCGGGTCTGCTCGACCGGCTCGATCGGCACCTCGTTGCCGGTCAACTCGCGACAGATCGCGGTCGTCTCCAGCAGCGAGAGGCTGCACTCGCGGCCACCGCCGACGTTGACGGTGCGCCCGTCCCAGGGCCCCTGGTCGAGCAGCTGGCGCTCGACCAGGTCGACCAGGTCCTCGACGTGCAGGAGGTCGCGGACCTGCTTGCCCTTGCCGCCGAAGCCGATGTAGCTGAGCGGGTTGCCGAAGTGGTGGGCGAGCATCCAGTGCGTGAAGACGCCCTGGTCGACCTTGCCCATCTGCCAGGGGCCGGCGATGACGCCGCAGCGGTCGATCACCGCCGGCACACCGAGCCCCGCCCGGTACTCCTCGATCAGCAGCTCGGCGGCGAGCTTGGTGGCGCCGTAGAGCGTGCGGGCGCCGTCGAGCGGAAACTGCTCGGAGAGACCGGCCGGCGAGATGCCGGGCACCGCCTGCTCGGCGGCGATCTCGAAGCGCGTCTCCGCTTCGTCCAGGTTCAGCTCGACCTGCGGCGCGACCGGGTAGACGCGGCTGGTCGAGAGGAAGACGACGAAGGCCTCGTCGCGGCGGGCCAGCTCGAGGCAGTTGTAGGCGCCGGTCAGGTTGGTGTGGACCAGGTAGCCGGTGTCGCCGTCGACGCCGCTCATCACCGAGGGCTCGGCCGAGCACTCGATCAGGGCGTCGATCCGCGGCACCCGCGCCAGGTCTTCGGGCTCGCGGACGTCACCGCGGACGAACTCGACCCCGGCCTCCTGCAAGCGCGGCAGATTCAGTTCCGAGCCGCGCCGGTAGAGGTTGTCCAGCACGACGACCTCCCAGTCGGGATGGCGCGAGGCGAGGGAGACGGCCAGGTTCGAACCGACGAATCCGGCCCCGCCGGTGATCAGCAGGCGGTTCATGGGGTCGCGAAGCTATCAATAAGGCTTGTTTCGATAGCTTTCGGACCCGGTGAAGGCGGTGATTCTGGCAGGCGGCCTTGGCTCGCGACTGAGCGAGGAGACGTCCGTGCGCCCCAAGCCAATGGTGGAGATCGGTGGCAAGCCGATTCTCTGGCACATCATGAAGATCTACGCCGCCCACGGCATCGATGAGTTCGTCATCTGCCTCGGCTACAAGGGCTACCTGATCAAGGAGTACTTCGCCAACTACTACTTGCACACTTGCGACGTCTCGTTCGACCTCGCCTCGGGCGACATAGAGGTGCACAGGTCCAGCACCGAGCCATGGCGGGTCACCTTGGTGGATACCGGCGAGCAGACGATGACCGGGGGGCGCCTGAAGCGCGCGCTCCCCTATGTGGGTGACGAGGACTTCTGCTTCACCTACGGGGACGGTCTGGCGAACATCGACATCTCCGCGCTGATCGCCTTTCACCGCGAACAGCAGTGCATCGCGACCGTGACCGCCGTTCAGCCGCCGGGCCGCTTCGGCGCCCTCGACATCGAGAAGGGGCGGGTGCGACGGTTCGAGGAGAAGCCCCGGGGAGACCGCGGCGCGACCAACGGCGGCTTCTTCGTGCTCTCGCCCAGCGTCGGCAAGTACCTGAAGGACGACAGCACTGTCTGGGAGCAGGAGCCGGTGCGAGGGCTCGCCGAGGACGGTGAGCTCGCCTCTTATCGGCACAACGGCTTCTGGCAGCCGATGGACACGCTGAGCGACCGCAATACCCTCGAGGGCTTCTGGGACTCAGGCTCGCCTCCCTGGCGGATCTGGGACCAGCCCGCCCGATGACCGAGCGCGCGGCGGAGCAGGTTGCCACCGTGAACCCCGACTTCTGGCGTGGCCGGAGCGTGCTGGTCACCGGCAACACTGGCTTCAAGGGCTCCTGGCTCTCCCTCTGGCTGCAGTCGCTGGGCGCCCGGGTGACGGGCTTTTCGGACGGCGTCCCCACCAATCCCTCTCTCTATGAGCTGGCTCGCGTCGGCGAGGGGATGGAGAGCATCCGCGGGGATGTGCGCGACGCCGATGCAATCGCCAGGGCGCTCGCCGGCTGCGAGCCGGAGGTCGTCATCCACATGGCCGCGCAGCCGCTGGTGCGCCGTTCCTTCACCGAGCCGCGCGCCACCTATGAGACCAACGTGATGGGCACCGTCAACCTGCTCGAGGCCGTTCGCCTCAACGGGGGCATCCGCGCCGTGGTCAACGTGACCACCGACAAGTGCTACGAGAACCGCGAGTGGGAGTGGGGCTACCGCGAGGACGAGCCGATGGGCGGCCACGATCCATATTCCAGCTCCAAGGGCGCCTCCGAGCTCGTCACCAGCGCTTACCGCCGCTCTTTCTTCTCGGACCCCGACGGCCCGCGCCTAGCCTCCGCCAGGGCGGGCAACGTCATCGGTGGCGGCGACTGGGGCGAGGACCGACTGGTGCCCGACGTGATGCGGGCGGCCCTGGCAAGCGAGTCGGCGCGGGTGCGCAACCCCAACTCGATCCGCCCCTGGCAACACGTGGTCAACCCGCTCAGCGGTTACCTGCTGCTGGCCCAGGCGATCTGGGAGTCAGCGGAGCACGCGCGCGGCTGGAACTTCGGGCCCGCCGAGGACGAGGCGCGCCCCGTCGGCTGGCTGATCGAGCGCCTCGCCGAGCTCTGGCCGGAGCGGGTTCGCTGGACCCTCGACGACGGGCCACATCCCCACGAGGCCAACTACCTCAAGCTCGACTCCTCGCTGGCGCGCTCGCGCCTCGGATGGCGGCCGCCAATCTCGCTGGACATGGCCCTCGCCGAGACCGCCGACTGGTACCGCGAGCTCGAGGCGGGCGCCGACATGCGTCAGCTGACGCTCGGCCAGCTCGAGCTCTTTGGCGGCGCCTCGGGCTCTGCCTAGGCTCGCCGGTCCGAGGCCCAGAGACTCAGGTCGACTCCATCGCCTTGGGGGCGACGAACGGCTCCATCTCGCTGATCGGATGCCCGAAGGCGATCTTGGGGTACGCATTGGCATTGAGGTCGATCGCCACCTCGAGCAGATACGGACCCTCCGCCCCCCACATCTCCTCAACCGCGTCGGCGACGTCGACGGGCTCCTCCACCCGCCGGGCGGGGATCCCGTAGGCATTGGCGACCGCGACGAAGGACGGCGCCGAGTATCCCCAGACGGTCGACGGGTAGCGACCGTCGAAGTACGACTCCTGGAACTGGCGCACCATCCCGTGGCAGCCATTGTCGAGAACCACCATCTTCACCGGCATCTCGTTGCGCGCGATCGTCTGCAGCTCCTGGATGTTGAGCTGAAAGCCGCCGTCGCCCGCGATCATCGCGACCGGGCGGCGGCTCGCCACGGCCGCGCCCACCGCCATCGGCAGGGCCGAGCCCATGGCACCCATGCCGCCGGACGTGAGGAACCGCTGCTGCCCGCTCAGCTCGAGCGATTGGGCCGCCCACATCTGATGCTGGCCGACGTCGGCCACGTAAGCCGCCGCTGCCTCGTTCGAGAGCTGGTGCATCAGCAGGTTGGGGTTGATCCCCTCGATCCCCGGCAGCTCCTCCGTGTCTGGCCATTCTCGGGCCAGCTCGGCGATCTCGCTGGACCAGCTCTCGTGCGCGCCGGAGGGGAGGTCCGCCGCCGCCTCCCCCAGCGCGGCGATCGCGGTCGACAGGGGTGCGATCAGCGCCTGGCAGCCAGTGACGCGGTTGTTGACCTCGCCGGGGTCGCAGTCGACGTGGTGGATGGTGCGACCGGCCGCGAAAGCGTCCGTGTCGGCTCCGGTCTGGCGAATGTCCAAGCGGCTGCCGAGCACCAGCAGCGCATCGCAGCGCGAGAGCGCGATGTTGGCCCAGCGGTTGCCGTAGGTGCCGATCAGCCCGACGCGCTGCGGGTGGTCGAAGGGAAGCGCGTCGACGGCCATCAGGGAGTTGACGACGGGTACCCCGAGGCGATCGACAAGCTGACGGAAGCCGTCGACGGCGAGCCCGGCGCGGAGGCCGCCACCGGCGAGGATCAGCGGGCGCTCGGCGCGAGCGAGATCGTCGACGATGCGAGCGATCGCGTCCTCGGGCAGCGCTGCCTCCTCCGCGGCGTCGATCGCCGCCGGAGCGTCGGGCAGCGGCGCCTCCACCTCGGCGAGCTGAAGGTCGAGCGGGATGTCGACCAGGACCGGGCCGGGTCGCCCGGCGCGAGCAAGGGCGAACGCCTCGGTCAGGCGCCGCGGGAGATCCTCGATCGCCTCGACCCGCATCGCCGCCTTCGCGATCGGCTCGGCCATCGCCACCACGTCGGTCTCCTGAAAGCCGAGCTGGCGTATCGGCCGATCTCGCTTCTGCTCGGCGCGGTTGACCTGGCCGGTGATGAAGACCGCCGGCGTCGAGTCGAAATGGCAGCTGCCGAGCGCCGTCAGCAGGTTGATCGCCCCCGGGCCGCTGGTGCCCATGGCAACCCCCGGGATCCCGTTCATCCTGGCGTGCCCCTCGGCGGCGAACCCGGCCCCCTGCTCGTGATGGCAGGCGACGATCCGCACCTGGCCGTCGCGGTGCAGCGCGTCGATGAAGTTGGCGATCATCCCCCCCGCCACTTCGTACACCGCCTCCACTCGCTGCGCAGCGAGGAACCTCGCGATCCAGTCAGAGGCGCGCAACTGGCTAGTCCCGCTCCGCGAAAACGGTGGGCTTGGCGCCGCCGTTCGAGGAGCCGTTGAGCGAGGACGGCACCAGCACTTCGTGGAAGCTCTCGATCATGAAGTCGAGGTGAGCCTCGGTGAGGCCGGGATAGACGCCGACCCAGAAGACGTTGTTCATCACGAAATCGGCGCTGGCGAGGTCGCCCACCCGGCGGTGCTCGGAGTTCAGGTAGGCGGGCTGGCGCACCAGGTTGCCGGCGAAGAGCAGGCGGGTGGCGATCTTGCGCTCGTTCATGAAGCGCAGGATCCGGTCGCGATCGACCGGGCAGCCCTCCCGCAGGGCGATCGGGAAGCCGAACCAGCTCGGGTCGCTGTTGGGGGTTGCCTCGGGCAGGATCAGGAACTCCTGCAGGTCGGCGAGGCCCTCGTGCAGGCGGCGGAAGTTCGCGCGGCGCGCGGCCGTGAAGGACTCGAGCTTGTCCAGCTGGGCCAGGCCGACCGCGGCCTGCATGTCGGTCAGCTTGAGGTAGCCGACATCGGAGTAGATGTACTTGTGGTCGTAGCCGTGCGGCAGCTCGCCCAGCTGGTGGTCGAAGCGCTTGCCGCAGGTGTCCTCTTTGCCGGGCTCGCACCAGCAGTCCCGGCCCCAGTCGCGGAAGGACTCCGCCAGGACCTTGATCTTGCCCTTGTCGATCAGCACGCAGCCGCCCTCGCCCATCGTGATGTGGTGGGCGGGGTAGAAGCTGACCGAGGCGAGGTCGCCGAAGGACCCCACCGGCTTGTCTTCATAGGTTGAGCCGAGCGCGTCACAGCAGTCCTCGATCAGCCAGAGATCGTGCTCGTCGGCGAACGCCTTGACCGCACCGAGGTCGAACGGGTTGCCGAGCGTGTGGGCGACCATGATCGCTCTGGTGCGCTCCGAGAGCGCCGCCTCGAGCATCGACACGTCGAGGTTGTAGGTCGGGATCGAGACGTCGACGAAGACCGGGACGAGACCGTTCTGGATGATCGGGTTGACGGTCGTCGGGAAGCCCGTCGCGCAGGTGATCACCTCATCGCCGGGGCGCAGCCGGCGGTCCGCCAGTTTCGTCGAAGTGAGACAGGAGAGCGCGACCAGATTCGCCGAGGAGCCCGAGTTGACCAGGAGGGCGTGGCGGACGTCGTTGAGGCGGGCGAAGCGCTTCTCGAACTTCTGCGCCCAGGGACCCGTGGTCAGCCAGAATTCAAGCGAGGAGTCGACCAGGTTGACGATCTCGCGCTCGTCGAAGACGCGGCCGGCGAAGGGGATCGGGGTCTCCCCGGGCTCGAACTCGCCCGGCGCGAACGCCACATCGTGATACTCGCGGACCAGATCGAGAATCTGGCTGCGTAGCTCGGCGGCGCGATCGGAATCGGAACTCATGGCAGGTCTCCTCGGAGGTGCGACGGGAAGCGGGGGGACCGCAGATACGCGTACGCGTCTACCGCGCTGTACCGCCGGACCACGTTAGCAAGGAGCCTGGCCGAACCACCGCAGCGGGTGGCTCAACGATCGGGTGCCACCGTGGTCTCCTCCTCCGGCGCCACCACCCGTACCTCGGCATGGGCGAGCTCGGCGAGAACCGGATCGGAGGGGTTGCGGATCCGCGGCGGGTTCAGCACCCGCTCGACGATGTAGGGCGGGCGGGCCTTGATCTCCTCGTACATATGCGCGAGGTAGGAGCCGATCACGCTGAAGCAGATCATCTGCACGCCGCCGATAAAGAGCACGATCACGATCAGGGTGGTGAAGCCCTGCGGCGCCGCGTCGGGATTGACGATCTTCAGCACGACCTCGACGAGCCCGACCAGCACGGCGGCCGCGGTGGTGAAGAAGGCGAGCCAGCCGATCAGGTCCAGCGGCGCGTAGGAGAAGGAGACGATGGCCTGGCGGGCCCAGCCCAGGTTGGCCAGGAAGTTGTTCGAGGAGCGTCCGAACAGGCGCTCGGGGCGCTCGTAGGGGACGCCGATCTGGCGGAACCCGACGAAGGCGCGCAGGCCGCGCACGAAGCGGTGCGTCTCGGGCAACTCGTTGATCGCGTCGACCGCACGCCGGTCCAGCAGCGAGAAGTCGCCGGCATCGACCGGCATCGACACGTACGAGAGGCGCTGGAAGACCCGGTAGAAGGCCTTGCGCGCCGCGTTCATCGGTGCCGGGCCCTCCCGCGCGACACGCTCGCCGTACACGACCTCGTATCCCTCCCGCCAGCGGGCGAAGAGCTCGGGGATCAGCTCGGGAGGATCCTGGAGATCGCCGTCGAGGAGAATCACGGCATCGCCCGTGGCCAGCCGCATGCCGCTGGAGTACGCGCTCTGCGAGCCGAATTCACGCGTGTGGTGCACGACCGTGACCCGGCGATCGCGGGCGGCGATCGCCGCCAGGGCTTCGGGCGTCTCGCGGCCAGGGCTGCCGGAGTCGACGAAGATGATCTCCCAGTCGACGCCCATTTCGGTGAAGACCGCCGTCAGGCGCTCGTGCATGACCGGGATCGACTGCGCCTCCTGGTAGCAGGGGACGACAGCGCTCAACCTGATTTCATTGGCAGAGTCCATGGAAGACCCCAATCTAGCGGCAGGCCCCCGGGAACGGCCATCGGGCCACATCAATCCCGAAGCCCTGCCGGCCCTGAGCCGAGTCGGGCTCGGGGCATGGGCTTTCGGGGGCGTCGGCTGGGGGCCCCAGGACGACGAGGACTCGATTTCCACCATTCGCCATGCCGTCGCACGCGGCGTCGACTGGATCGACACGGCAGCCGTATACGGCAACGGCCACGCCGAGCGGATCGTCGGTAAAGCGCTCGCCGAGATCCCCCCGAGCGAGCGGCCGCTGGTCTTCACCAAGGCCGGTATGCGGATCGATCCAAGCTCCGGCTCGACCTATCGCGACCTCAGCCCGGCCTCCCTGCGCACCGAGTGCGAGGAGTCGCTGCAGCGACTGCGGGTTCCGCGCATCGACCTCTACCAGCTGCACTGGCCGGTGGACGACCCCGAGATCGTCGAAGCGGCCTGGAGCACGCTGGCCGAGCTGGGCCGCGAGGGCAAGATCCGCTGGGCGGGCGTGAGCAACTTCGACACGGCGCTGCTCGAGCGCTGTGCACGGATTCGCCCGCTCGACTCGGCCCAGCTACCGCTCTCGCTGCTGGAACAGCAAGCCGTCGAGAGCGAGCTGCCCTGGCAGGCGGCCCACGGCGTCGCAACGCTCGTCTACAGCCCACTGGAGTCGGGATTGCTCTCCGGCAGGTTCTCGCTTGCGCGCCTGGCGGCGCTGCCGGACGACGACTGGCGGCGCCGCCGCCCGCGCTTCCAGAGCCCGCAGCTGGAGCGCGCCCTGGCCCTGGTCGAGCTCCTCCGGCCGATCGCGGATGGGATCGGGGCCTCGCCGGCCGAGCTGGCCATCGCCTGGGCGCTGCACTTCGCCGGCGTAACCGGGGCCATCGTCGGCGCGCGCACCCCGGCACAGGTCGATGGCTGGATCGGCGCCGCAACGCTGGAACTCGAGGCGGCCGTCGTCGAGGCGATTGCGGCCGCCAGGGTTGAGGCGGGGCTGGAGAGTGCGGGCGCCACCACCGGCTCCAACCAGCTCTAGGAGGAACTACCCGTTATCTTGCCGCCCTCGTGATCGAGGACACGGCTCCGCCGCTGAAAAAGCCTTCCACCTGGCGGCGACTTAGTGACACGGTGGTCGCCTACCCGGCCGCCGCCGCGATAGGCCTGTACGCGATCGTCGCGATCGCCGCGATCGCGACCGCCTATTTCGCGATCTTCACCGAGTTCGCCCCCTATGACGACGAGGGCACGCTGCTCGTCACCCTGAAGGCGTTCGTCCACGGTGACGCTCTCTACCGTGACGTTTGGTCCGTATACGGACCGTTCTACTACGAGTTGTTCGGGGGCCTCTTCTCGCTCAGCGGGCAGGCGGTCACCACCGATGCCAGCCGCACCATCGTGATCGTCGTCTGGGTTGGCACGAGCTTCCTCTTCGGCCTCGCGGCGCAGCGACTGACCGGCCGCCTGGGGCTGGGCGTCACCGCGATGATCGCCGCCTTCTCGGCCCTCACCGTGCTGGCCAACGAGCCGATGCATCCGCAGGTTCTATGCGTGCTGCTGCTGGGCGCCTTCGCGCTGCTCGCGGCGACCGGCCCAACGCGGCGGATCGGCCTGGCCGGAGGTGCGTGCGGCGCGCTGCTCGCGGCGCTGCTGCTGACCAAGGTGAACCTGGGCATCTTTGCCGTGGCCGCCGTCGTCGTCGCGGCGGCGGCGACCGTCGAGCCCATCCACCGCAGGCGGTGGCTGCGCTGGCTCCTGATCGCGGCCTTCCTCGCGCTTCCCCTGTTCGTCCTCGATCGCGACCTCCGCCTGGGCTGGGTGCGGGAACTCCTCCTGCTCGAGGTTCTCGCCGCGACGGCGGTCCTGGTCGCCTCCCGCCCTATCTGGCCGGCGCGGGGGGAAGGCGACGGCGGCACCCTGCGCTGGCTGTTCGCCGCGGCCGCCGGCTTCGCCCTGGCCTTCGTTGCGATCCTCGCCGTCCTCCTGCTGACCGGCCCGTCGCTGAGCGACGCCTACCAGGGGATGGTGAAGGACGCGCTGCGGATCCGGGACGTCCTGACCGGCGCCTTCCCGATGCCGCCGGGGGCGGCCCTGGACTGGGCCGTCGCCGCGGTGGCGGCGGCGGCGCTGGCGTCGGGGCTGCGCCTGGCGGGCGGAGACAAGCCGTCGATCTGGCCGGGCCTGCTGAGGGCGGGCGCCGGCCTCGCGATCCTGCTTTCGGTGGCGCACATCGTGCCGGTCGCCCTGAACCCCTCGGCTGACAGTCCGGTGGTCGTGCCGATGCTCCTCGCCTGGGTCGCGGCGATCCCGCCCCGGGGTGTCGACGAGCCTCCCTACAAGCGCTTCCTGCGGGTGCTGCTGCCGATGCTGGCGATTGCCGAGACGCTTCAGGCCTATCCGGTTCCGGGCAGCCAGCTCGGGATCGCCGCCGTCTCCTTCGTCCCCGTCGGAGCGCTGTGCCTGGGCGATGCGGTGGTCGACCTGCGCGCCTGGAGCGAGGCAAAGGGCGCTCCCATGCTTCGGAACTTCGCGGCAACCGTGGGGGTGCTGACCGTCGCCCTGCCGACGATGTTCGCGCTCAACGTGATCGTCCTGCCGGTCGCCAGCAACGCGGTTCTCTACGACGAACAGGAGAAGCTCGCCCTCCCCGGCGCCGAACTGATGCGATTGCCCGCACCCACGGTCGAAACCTACGCCGGGCTGGTCGATCTGCTGCACCGGCATCACTGCTCCACCTTCGTGGGCTATCCGAACCTCAACAGCCTCTACTTGTGGTCGGGCCTCGAAGCCCCGGCGCCCCAGATCCCGAACGCCTGGATGTACGCCAGCGACCGCTCCCAGCAGCGGCGAGTCGTAAGCGAGCTGCGCGCCTCCCCCCGGCCCTGCGCGATCAGGAACGAAGAACTGGCGGCGCCCTATTTACATGGCCTGCCCCCGCCCGACACCCCGCTCGTCAACTACGTGCTCAACGACTTCCGGCCCGTCGCCAACGTGGGCCCATTCGAATTCATGCTGCCACGGGCCTCCGCCACGGCCCGCTGAGGCCGCGGCTGGCGATCCGCCGGTCTTTTTTGTCAGCGGCCGCAGACGAGAATCGGCTGCTGCGGCGCCAGCTGCGCCTCCCAGCCCTGGCCGGCGGAGTCGGCCGTCCAGGGCAGCACCGATGGCCGGTCACCCGGGGCCGCTCCGGCCGCAACCGGGAAGCCGTCGCCGAAGCGCCGCAGATCTACGGGGGCTTCCGCGCCCTCCTGGGGACGGATCCAGAGACCACCCGGGGGCAGTTGGATGGTCAGCCACGCCCCCGGTGCTTGCGGCTCGAAGGCGACGCAGCCACCTCGGCGTGAAGCCCGTCCGGCTTCGACATCGCTCTCGAGCCCGACTGGTAGGGCGCTCGGTGGGCCAGTCGCGGGTAGCAGGCCGGGCGCCAGCACCCGGCCCAAGAAGCGGTCCGCAACTTCGCGCGAGGCGGCGTCCGCCCCTTCCAACTGCTCCAGCGAGTAGGCGGGGCTGCCGAACCTCTGGGTGGCGGCGCGGTACGCATCGAGGCTGAACCTCATGTCCGCAACGACGTCCCCCGTCTGTTCGGTGTCGATCTCGATGGGCGTCGCCCCGGGGGCGCTTGCCGGGAGCAGGTCGGCGGCCGCCAACACGGCCTTGTCCTGGTCCGACTGCGCGCGAAAGAAGGTCGCGCCGTAGTCGAGCTCGCGCAGATTTGGCAGCAGGCCGACGGCGCAGACGCCGATCATCGCCAGCGAGGCTCGGCGGCGCAGCGGCGAGGTGCCGATCGCCGCGGCGGCGGCGAGCAGGATCAGGATCGCTCCCGCGTAGAGGTAGCGGGCCGAGACCGGTTGGCGGGCCGGGCTGGCAACCATCCCGGTGAGGAGCCAGAGACAGAGCAGGGCGACGGCGGGTGGGATCGTCGCCCGCGGCAGCCGCCAGCGCCCGAGCACGGCGACCGCGACGCCGGCGACGATAATCGCGCCCGCCAGTGCCTCGCCGGCCTGGGGATTGAAGCTCTGCCGTTCCGCACCCGCTTCGGTGAAGAGTCCGGTGATCGCCGCCAGCTCGGCGCCCAGCGAGTCGAAGGCGAAGGCAGGCAGGCCGCCGATGTTGGCGAACGCGAATTCGCTCTGGCCGTCGTCGCCGTAGGCGAACTGCCAGGCGACGTAGAGCAGCAGCGGCAGCAGCGGCACCCAGAGCCGGCGAACGGGCGCCGGGGCGAGGACGACGATCGCGGCGGCGCCGGCGAGGAACGGGAGCGCCAGCCCGTTCGAGGCGATGCCGACCACCAGCAACCCCGCGGCGACGGCGTCCCAGGATCGCGTCCCGACGCCGAGGGCGATCCAGGCCCCAAGGCCGGCGGCGACCGCGATCAGCATCGGCATGCCGTGGGAGCCGATCAGGAGGTCGGAGGCGGCGCCGAAGAAGAGGATCAGCACGGTCGGCGCCAGCGCCGCCCGGCCGCCGATGGCCCGGCGCGCCAGCAGGTAGAAGAAGAGCGAGACGCTGAGGTGAGCGGCGACCGAGACGAGGCGCCGAACAGCTGCAGCGAGGCCTTGGTGATCAGAACCGGCACCAGCGCCAGGTGCCCGTTGTCGGGAGCGAGGAACGCGGAGAGATCGTGGCCCGTGCGAAATCCGAAGCCGAACGTCCACTCGTCGACGAAGAGGGTGAGGCCGCGCCCCTCCCAAAGAAGAAGGAGTGCCGCGGCCGCCATCGCCACCGCCAAGACGGCCCATTCGGCGCGGCCCCTTCCCCCCTCTGCCCAGTGGCCCGCGCGCACGGGAGGACCCTATTGGGGCGGGTGCATTTTCAGTCCGGCCGCGAGGGAATGGCCCTGTCGACCGTTGGTGTCATATATGGATGCCGAAAGCGGTCCGAAGACGCTTGCAGACCGAGTGAACGGGCTGCTCTGGCGCCTACGGGCGACCCGTCGCATCTGGCGTCCCGGCGCCAGACCGGAGATGCCACTGCTGGAGCCCGAGCGGAGTGAGGACGTGGAGCCAGCGGAGCCGGGCGAGATCAGCCCGAAAGGCAGCCTTGACCTGCCAGCAGGCGGCAGGGTCGTCAGCCGCGGGCCGATCACCTTGCACGGCTGGACCGTGTTCCCGTCCGGGCCCACCGCTCACGTGGACGTCTTCCTCGGCGACGTGGCGCTGGGTCCGGCCCGTCTCGGCGTACCCCGTCCCGATGTCAGCGGGGCGCTCGAGCTGCCGCCAAGCGAGGCGCCCGGCTTCGAACTGACCGCAAACCTCCAGAACTGGCCCGGCGACGATGGCGAGACGACACTGCGGGCGGTCGCGACGAGCCTTGCCGGCGAGCAGCTCGAGGTCGGGCCCCTTCCCCTCAAGATCGCCCCCGCGATGACGCCGCAGGCGACGACGGCCTCGCCCGAGCGCACCCCTTACCCCTCTCGCAAACCCGGCCTCCGCACCCTTGTCGTCGCCCATCAGCTCGACCTCGGCGGCGCCCAGCTTTACCTGATGGATCTGCTCAGGGAGCTGCTGAGGAT
>Ga0193743_1002393_pt1 | contig 13340 bp, 11 predicted proteins | sample L2c2metaG_FD_143038 | JGI IMG/M metagenome (GOLD analysis project Ga0193743, IMG submission 143038) | Soil microbial communities from a riparian zone of the East river system, Colorado, United States - L2c2 | ecosystem: Environmental > Terrestrial > Soil > Riparian zone | place: USA: East River... | reverse complement strand
TGGTATTCCCGCGTGTGGTCGTATTCGGATTTGCTGGCCGGCCGCCGACAACCCGGGCCGACACAAGCGCGGTCCCGTTGTTGGATATGTCGCCGTAGCGCCGCGGTGGGGAATCGTCGGTCGGGGTGGGCGTCGATATCGCGGAGTTGTTGTGTGTGGTGGCGATATTGGGCAGCGATATCGGCGACGACCTGGCTCCATCCGCTGGTGTCGGGTGGGTGGTGGGTGAGTTCGTCCAGGAGGTCGGTTGGGATGAGGAGTTCGATGATCCCGCCGTGGGAGTGGTTGCTGGTTGCGGTGGGTCGGCGGCGGGTGATCCCGCCGAAGACGAAGTGGCCGTCAGAGTTGAGCAGGGTGTAGCGCCATTGGGCGCCGCGCTGGCGCGCCACGACCCGACGCGCCACATCCGCCAGGACCGGGCCTAGCCCGGGGATCGTGGCGGGGTGGTCGTTTCGGCCCAGCAACGTGGCCAGCTCCACGCTCACCTCAACCCCGGTGAGCCGACCACGCGGGTTTCTCGTCGTGCCGCCCGGCGCGAGGTCACCTCGCGCGGTGGCCTGACTGGCGCTCGGCTCTGCCGCCCTGGCCGGTCCACTGTCCGGCTCAACCGGAGGTTCGGGGCGCGGACCAGCTGGGGTGTCGGGCTGCGTCGAGGTGTTGGGCTGGGTCGGGGTGGCCGACTGGCTGGCTTGATCGGTGTTGGCCTGGCCTTGGCTGGGGGCGACGTCGCTGGTCATGGCGGTGATGATCTGGGTGGTGGTCATGTGATCGAAGCGGCGGTTGAGCAGCCCGAGTGTCACCTCGGCCTTGATTTGGTCCAGGGTGGCGGGGTGGCCGGCGCGTTTGACCTGGGTGGCCAGCTGGTGGATGCGTTCGCAGGCGGCGGCCGCTTCATCGGCCGGCAGGCCGGTGGCGGTGAGGGTGACCGTGCCGTCGGGGTTCAGGTAGGCGATCACACTGCGCTCGGTGACGGCCCGTTCGTACTCGTCGCGGGCTCGCTCGGGATCGACGGCGATCACCGCCCGGGCCAGGCGGGCGGCGAGTTGGCCGGTGGTGAGCCGGCCGGCGAGAACCAGCAGATCCGTGCAGATCGACTCGACGTGGCGGGCTGCCAAAGGGTGTAGGTGATGCCAGAACACCCGGGCCTTGGCCGGGTCGATACGCCCAGCGGACAGCGCGGCGTGCACCAGGGGCAAATGGAACACCAGCTCGTCGGCATAGCACTGGGTGGCTTCCGCGCCGCGCCGGGTCCAGGCCAACGCCACGCGGAGTTCGTCGGCGGCAAAGCGAGCCGACTCATCGACAGTGGCGACCATGTCCAGCCCGGCGAAAGGGTCACGCCGACCCATTTCGGCGATGACACGCAGAAATTGTGCTTCGTTGTGGGAACGCTGCCGGGCTTGCGCCCGCAACACAATGGGCAAATCTCCACCCGCGACCCGGGAAATATCTAGTGAGGCGAGTATGGCGGCAAGTTCTGGACCCGGAGGAATCTCCTCCAAGCCATCAGGAACCTGCTCAACCAACATAGCCCAAGAATAAAGGTCCGCACCGACAAGAACTGACCGACTTGGAACAGAGGCCGCCAAGCCGAGATAAGAAAACGGCGAGCGGCACGGGAGCACAACATCGAAAAGAACGACAGGGACCACCCGCGCACGGCACATCACCGCTGCGTCGCGACTTCGCACCTGATCACTGGACGCACCCGTTGCGGTACTAAAACGCTACCGCCGCCTCGGCTTGGCTGCCATGCTCGGCCCATGCCTGTCACGCTCGGGTTCAACCATGTAGCCACGTGCACCGCCGACCTTGATCGGCTGACCCAGTTCTATCTCGAAGCGTTCGATGGCAAGGTGACCTTCGAGATGGCCGCGACCGACGACCATCCACGGATGGCCATCATCGACCTCGGCGGGGGCGCCGCCCTCAACGTCTTCGAGGTGGCTGAGGATTCGATCGTAGGACAGCGCGGCACCATGGGCGCTCGAGGCCCGATCGATCACTTCGGCATCGCTGTCGACTCGCGCGCCACGCTCGAAGGGCTGCGCGAGCGGATGGTGGCCGCCGGCGCGGAGATCGGCGAGATCCAGCGCCTCGGCGGCGAATGGTCGCTCTTCTTCCGCGATCCGGACGGCATGGAGCTCGAGGTCTGTGCGCACTCTGCCCCGAACGACGTCGTCGACTAAGGGCGACGCGTCCAGTCGTCAGGGCACCTTCGTGCCGCGGGCGGCGAGGTACAGCGCGTACCACTCGACATTGGTCATCGCGGCAGCCTGCGCCTCGGCGTCCTGACACGCGCGGATGCGGACCGGGTTCGTCGACCCGATGACCGGTTCGATACCGGCGGGATGGCGCATGAGCCATCCGAGCACGATCGCCTCGGCGGTGGTGCCCTTCTCCCGCGCCATCGAGGCCGCCAGCGCAGCGGTGGCCTCGGCGGCCGGCGAATGCCCGCGAGCCGGGGCGCCACTGTAAATACCCTGGGCAAGCGCGCCCCATGCCTGTAAGCGGACCTGGTGAGTGCGGCAGTACTCGATTGTGCCGTGCGGAAAACCCACCGAGACCGAATCGGGATGATTGACGAGCACTCCGCTTTCGATCCAGTCCCGCTTCAGCAAGCTCATCTCCAGCTGGTTCACCACTAGCGGCGTATCGAGGACACGCTGCAGGAACGCCATCTGCGCCCCGGACATATTCGACACTCCCAGCGACCCAACCTTGCCAGCCACATTCAGTTCGCCGAATGCGGCCGCGATCTCCTCTGGTTCCAGCAGTGGGTCCGGCCTGTGCAACAGGAGAATCTCAACCCGATCGGTACCCAATCGGCGCAGGCTCCCCTCGACCCGCTCGAGAATCGCCCGCTTCGACAGGTCGTAATAGACTTCCAGGCCGTGCTCCCCGAGTCGGATCCCGCATTTCGTCTGAATGCTGATGCGATCGCGTAGCCCGGGGTTGCGCTGAAGAACCTTCCCGAGCGCTTCCTCTGACTTGCCGGCACGATAGATGTCGGCCTGGTCGAACCAGCTGATGCCGATCTCCAACGCTGCCTGGACGGCACGCTCGGCGGCCTCGACGTCGTCCTGAGTCAGCTGAGAATCGGACCAGTCGCCACCCAGGCCCATGCAACCGTAGATCAGCGTCACGGCGCGATCGTAATGCCAAAGCCCCGACCAGGGCACACGGCCGGCCGGGGGTGGCTCCAAGTCCGCTGGGTTCACTGGTCGCACCGAAACTTAGACCTCCCTTAAAGGTGTCTTATCAAGTTTCCGGGCACTCCTCATCATGATGTTTGGCAAGGTAGTCCCGCCGCGCGCATAGCCGCCCCGAAATGCGGAGAAGAAACCGCGCGACGCGGAACGAGGACATGAACGTGGGAAACGACGAATCCAGTGCCGATCCGGACGACCAGGAGCTGACGCGTGGCCTGCCGGAATTAATGACCGTATCCGAGGTCGCGGAACTGGTCCGCGTGTCCAAGATGACGATCTACCGGATGATATACAAAGGCGAGCTGCCAGCTATCTCGGTGGGAAAATCGTACCGGATACCGGTTGCCGCTGTGCGGCGGCTCACGCAATCCCGAGGCGACAGCTCAACGTGACCGGCCCGGTCCGAGGGGTTGTCACTGCACCTTCAGGTCCCCGTCGCGGTTGGATCCCATCTCGTTGTCGCCGTTCGGCTGCTGGTCGGTGCCCTTGAGCAGGACCCCGATCTGGCTGCCGAAGATCCGGTTCCCGGTCACGTCGAACCCACCGTCGCCGTCGACGTAGATCCCGTACCGAGCGTTGTCGCCGATCACGTTCCCCCGGACCTGGTTCTGCGCGGCCTCGCTGACCAGTCGTACGCCGTCCTGTTGGTTGGCCCGGATCTGGTTGAGCTCCACCACGTTGCGCTGCGCGGTCTGGCCGACGCCGATTCCCGACTCGGTGTTCTGGAAGACCCGGTTGGCCCGCACGACGTTCTCCGAGGACTCGTTGACGTTGATCCCCTGTGCGGCGTTGAGGAACGAGTCGTTGTTCTCCACGGTGTTCCGGTCCGACCCCTGGTAGAGCACGATCCCGTGGTGGCGGTTGCGGTAGACGACGTTGTCGCGGATGACGCTGTCGGTGCAGTCCTCGGCCAGGATGATGCCGTGTTTGCCGTTGTCGTGCACGACGTTGCGTTCGATGCGCAGGTTGCGTGAGCCGGTGTGCGGGTCGATGCCGTACAGCGCGTTGTTGTAGAACTCGTTGTCCCGCACCACCAGGCCGTCGACCGCGTTGGTGTAGAGCCCGAAGTAGAGGTCTGAGACCACGCTGTGCGTGATCGACCCGCCGGAGCCCGCGGTGCGCCAGGACACCCCGTAGGACTCGGCGGCACCGTGGCCGAGGTAACGCAGCTCGGCATGATCGATGTTCATCTGCCCGCCGTCGCGGGCCAGCAGGTAGCCGCGGCCGTCGGCCTGCTCGGTGTCGGCCCGTTTCTGACCGGAGTCCCAGGAGGTGACGCAGGTGCCTTGGATGTCCAGCGCGCCGCCGAGCGCTCTGACCGAGACGAACTTCCCCGGCTCGCTGCGCAGCTTGAGCCAGCGGGCCTCCGGGGCGGCGATCCGCACCGACGCGCCCCTGGCGACCACCAGGTCGGCACCGAGCAGCCACTCCCCCGGTCCGACCTCGCGCAACGCGGCCGGATTGCTGACCGCGCGACTCAGCGCCTTGAGGGTGACGTCCTGCCCGGCGCTGACCGTGATCACCCCGGCGTTGAATCCCGCGCGCACCGGGGAGGGCCGATGCCCTGGTTGGAGCTGCCCCGTTTGGAGCGGGTCGGCGGGCCGACCCTCGCGGGTGCACGGCTGGGCCGGGTCGGTCACCGTGGCCGCCGCGACCTCACGGGGCTGGAACGGCGCCTCGGCTTTCGAGCACGCGCCGGCCAGCAGGCAACAGGCCAGCACCGCGAGCACGGCCCGGGCGGTGAGCCGAAGGGAAGGGACGGACATCATGCACCTGCCCGGGCGACGACTGGTGGGAGGCGTCGGCCCCCGCCTCGGCCGAACCGGCGCTGGCGCAGCGAGTGCATCACCTCAAGGAGCACCGCCAGGATGACGAGCGGCACCCCGATAGCACCGAGGAGATTGAGCGGCGGCAGGCTCAGCTCGTTGAAGCCCAGCAACTGCACCTGGCCACGCAGCGCCTGCAGTGCGTGCACCCGGGAGTCACGCAGTTGCACCGGGCTGGCCGACGCGGCGATGACCCCGACGGTGAGCGCCGCGATGTCGAGTCGGTCGGCGGACGCCACGGACCCGGCGCGCGCGCTGAGGCCCACGTCGACCTGAGTGATCGCGGTGTCGGCGATGGTGGTGGCCGCCCCGGTGACGATCCCGGTGGTCGCGCTGGTGATCCGACCGCCGATGATCTGAGCGTCCGGGCTGTAGGTCCGCACGGCGTCATCGCCGATGCCACCGGCCACGAAGTCGCGGAGGACCACGCGCGCGCTGCCGGGGTTGGCAACGAACCCACTCTGCCCGCCGGACAAGGTGAGCCCGCTGACGGTGACCGCGCCCGCGCCACGCTCGACCCGCACGCCGGTCCGGGCGCCGGCTACCAGCACCCGGTCCAGCCTGACGTCGTGGCCGCCGATCGAGACGCCAACGGCGGAGGTGCCGTCGATCGAGGTGTCCTTCAGCTCGAATCCGGCCGTCGACTTCTCGACGACCACACCACGCCGGCCGCCGGAGATGTGCAGCCGCTCGAGCACCAGGCCGGTGCTGCCGACGTGGGTGAACACCCCGATCGGCTGGTTGGTCGCGGTGTAGTCGGCGACGAGCACCTGCTTGGAGCGGTTCAACCGCAGGCCGCCGATCTTGTCTCCGGCGGTGGTGACCCCGGTGATCCGCGGCGCGTTCTGCCCGACCACCGCCAGCCCGTACGCACCGTTGCCGGACGTGCTGATGCCGGTGATCGGGCGGCCCGAGGTATCCCCCTTGACCAGCACGCCGTTGCCGCCGTTGCGCTCGGCGACAACTCCGCGCATTGTCGTGGCGAGGTCGCCCTGCAGCACCAGCCCGTCGGACACCGACTCGCCGACCCGGACACCGTCCAGGCTCACGCCCTTGGATGCCGACAGCCGCAGCCCGACGGTGTTGCGCAGGAACGAGGTGCGCACCAGGGAGCCGTCGCTGCCCGGGTTGAACTGCACGCCGGAGCGGTTGTCGGGGTCGTTCACCGGAGTGCCGAGGTCGCTGAATGTGACGTCCGTGGTGTCCAGGCGGCCACCGCCGGCGACCACGATGAACGGCCGGCCGGCCCCGGGGGCCATCGGCTGGTCCGTGGCCGAGTCCGCCGAGGTCACCGTGACGCCGCGTCCGGTGATCCGGCCGCTACCGGTGTAGATCGACGCCGCGTCGGCCAGCGTCGGCCCGCCGGCCAGGCGCAGGGTCCGCACACCGCCGATGTCGAGCGTGGTACCCGGGGTCAGGCTGACCACGGCGGTGAGCCGGGCGGTGCCGTCGGCCAGGGTCAACCACCCATTGGGCACCAGCCGATCCAGTCCCGCCAGCGTCAGCGGTCCGGGCGACCGGGGCACCTGCGAGGCCAGCCGGCCGCCGTTCACCACCTCGACGCTGAGATCCCGGACGACGATCATCTTTTGCGGACGCCCCCGGCCCAACCACGCTTCGGTGGTTCGCTGCTGGGCCGCGGCCAGGTCAGCCGCCGCCTCCGCCGCGGCGGCGGCGCGTTCGCGGGCCAGCTCCTCGGCCTCCCGCGCCGCCTCAGCCTGGGCCGCCCGAGCCGCCTCAGCCTCAGCCGCCGCCTCAGCCGCCGCCTCAGCCGCCGGATCCGGCGCTGGTGGGGTCGCGGTCGCGCCCTGCTGGGGCTGGGGTTGCGGTTGCTGGGTCGGGGTTTGCGGGTTCGGTTCGGATTGCGGGTCAGATCCGGAGCTGGAGCCCGAACCGGTACCTGAGTTGGAGCCCGAGTTCGACCCCGAGTTGGATCCCGAGTCTGAACCGGTGTCGGTTGAATCGGCTCGCGAACTGGACCCGGAACCGGTTGCGGAACCAGAGCCGGAACCCGGATCGGGCTCGGGTGAGGGCCCGGGCCCTTGGGCGGGCGACCAGGGCGAACGCGCCGCGACCTGTTGCGGCTCGGCCGCGGCTGCCAGCCCCGAGGGCGTGACGACCACGAGGCCAACCACCAGCGCGACGATCCCGACCAGCTTGTGGATCAATCGTCTGCCGCTCATCTCGAAACCTCCCGCCGGTGTGCCGCTCTCGGCGGCGGTACAGAAGCCGGTTCTCCCGCACTCGGCCGCGGCCCGGCCGGCGGCGCGGCAGCGGGTTTCGGCGGTGGAGCAGGTTCCCCCGGCGGCGGTCCGATCGGACTGTTGCGCTGTCGGGGAGGCGCCGCATGCCGCCGCCGCGGGGGCGCTCCGTCGGCAGGCCTACCGGGCTCGCGCTCGTCCGGACGCGCCTGCTGCGGTATGGGCGGGGCGTGGCCCGGTAGGGGCGGGACCGGGTGGCGGGCACGCGCCGCCGCCGGATGGGCGCGGTCGGGGCGCGGCTGGTTCGGCAGGGGCGGCCACGACTGGCTCGCTGAGGTCGGCTGGGGCTGGGCCGGTGCGGGCGGCCACGACTGGCTCGCTGAGGTCGGCCGGGGAGCCGGAGGCGCTTGCGCGGCGCGCGGGGGCGCCGGGATCGACCCGGCCGGCTCCTCGGTCCGCACCACAGCCCCGTTCTGGACCGCCACCTGGCGGGTGAGCCAGCGCTGCTTGCGGATGGTGAACAGCGCCTGCAGCTTGATCAGCGCCATCAGCCAGGACACCAGCAGGTAGCCGGGTACCAGGAAGAACGACGACGGGCGCCGACGCAGGTGCGGCAGCAGCTTCGCCGAGCGGCTGATCTGCCACCACAGCGCCAGCACGCCCGCGAAAACCCAATTCTGGACGATCAGCGAGTAGATCATGAACGCCGGCCCGAACAGCAATGTGAAGCTGCTGATCCCCTTGTCGACCATCGTGTAGGCCAGGAACGGGTGACGCCACACCCAGCGCCGGGACAGCGCGCGCAGGTCCGAGCGCCAGGTGTTGCGCGCCCACCGCAGTCGCTGCCGGAAGAAGATCTTCCACTTGTTCGGGAAGGTCGACCACACCTCGGCGGTGCGCTGCATGTAGGTCTTGTGGCCGCGCTCGAGGATCAACGTGGTCAGGCGCTTGTCGTCGCCGGACAGGCACGGCACGCCCCAGAACGTCTCGTTCATGAACTCGTGCTCGATGTCGAGCAGCAGCGCCCGACGGTAGATCGCGGTGCGCCCGGACAGGCAGGAGACAGCCTGGCCGAGCAGGCTCTGGCTGGCGTTCTCGTCGAAGTACCGGTGGTCGAGGAACATGTCGGTGATCCGGGCCAGAAAACCCTTCGACCCGTAGACGTTCTGCCGGGTGCCGACACCACCGATCAGGGGGTCGGCGAACGGCTTGCACACCTCGGCCGCGACGTCCGGGGCCCAGACGGTGTCGGAGTCGACCAGGGCCACCAGCTCGGTGCGCGCGGCGTTCCATCCTCGGCGCAGCGCATCCCGCTTTCCGGGTACGTCGGTGATCAACACCCGCACCGGATATCGGCTGGCCACCTCGCGGCAGACGTCGTCGGACACGTCGATGACCAGGATGACTTCGTCGACCCCGTTGGCCAGCCAGGACTCGATGGCGACGGCGAAGACCTCCGGGTCCTCCTGGTAGACCGGGACGACGATCGTCATCGGGAGCCGGTAGGAGCCGATGATCGGCCGGTAGAGCGCGGCGGGGATGCGCCGGACCAGCCAGCATCCCCACCGGATCAGGCCGAGCATGCCCAGTGGCGTGCCCAGCACGTAGTAGTAGACCGGTAAGGACATGCCTACGCCGACGGACTCAAAAGTGAACGCACGTTCTACTCCTGGGAGCTTGGGGAGCGGAGGAGCTGAGTGACTGTGCATCACTCTTTCGGGGACGTCGCTCCGTGCGTTACCGGTTAGGTCGCTCTCGAGGCACCATCTCGGCGCGGAGTTGATCGCCTCAGTAGCGAACTGGCAGGTCACAGGCCGATAACGGCCCGGCCACGAAAGCTCGAAAAGATACTGTGACTTGGGTCACATCCACTGCCTCTGGCCCGTCAGACCTCCCGCGCCCTGGCCAGGTAGTAGAGCAGCGCCACCAGGGTGCCCGCGCCCAGCAGCTGACCCCGGGCGGCCAGTTGGGGAACCGACGCCAGCGGCACCCAGTCCACCCGCCCCAGTTCGTCAAGGTCGCTCGGCGGCCCAACCTGGCGCGCCTGTCGCCACAGGAACACCTCGGTCGTCGCGTTGACCTGCCCGGGCAGCGGCTCGAAACCCATCAGGCGTTCGGGTTCGCCGATCGGCTGCCAGCCGCTCTCCTCGAGTGCCTCCCTGGCGGCGGTCGCGGCCGGGTCCTCGCCGTCCTCGACCAGCCCGCCCAACAGCTCATAGCCCCACTGGTCGACGGCGAACCGGTGCCGGTACAGCATCAGCACTTCGTCGTCGGAGTTGACGATCAGGGCGATGGCGATCGGGCCCAGGTGCACGACGTGGTGTTCGAAGCGGGCGCCGCTGGCGGTCTGCACGTCGACCAGCCGGATCCGCAGCCACCGGTTGTGGTAGACCGTGCGCTCACCAAAGGTCTGCCACTTCCCGTACTCCCCCGGCACCGGCCTCGCCTCCTGCCCGGACTTCGCGCGCGGTGCGGGCGAAGCGGGCCCGGAACGCTCGGCTGAAGTGCGACGCGTCGACAAAGCCCCAGTCGAAGGCCAGGTCGCTGATCGTGCGGTGGCGCAGCGCCGGATTGCACAGGTCAGCGCGCACCGCGTCCAACCGGCGGGCCCAGATCCACTCCGCGATCGAGTACGGCTCCTCCACGAACGCCCGGTGCAGCGTGCTCACCGAGGTGTGCAGCTGCGCGGCGATCGAGGCCACGGTGAGCCCGGGATCGCGCAGCCGTGCCCGGACGCATGCCTTGACCTGCTCGCGGCGCGCGACCGTGGACGGCTCTGGGACGCCCTGTGTGCCGAGCGAGCTGAGCCCGGCGACCACGATGTGCTCGACACTCTGGGCCACCGCCGCGGCCGCCGCCGGCTCGAGCACCGCGATGTCGGCGGCCAGCGTCCGGATCATCTCGATCATGAGGTGGCCGGCGCCCCGGGCGCCCCGGACCCCACGCGCGGTCAGCCCTGGAGCGTCGCGCAACTGGGAGCGCAGCGCCGGGCCGGGCAGCATCAGGACGTACTGCTGGAAGTCGCCGTCGAAGGCCAGCCGGTACGGGCGGGTGGAGTCGTAGAGCGCGAAGTCCCCTGGCCGTAGCTCGGCGGTCCGCTCGTCCTGGCTCACCAGGCCGACGCCCTTCGTCTGGATGCTGACCAGGAAGTAGTCCTCGGCGGCCCGGGCGATCAACGACGGCGTGCGGTGCACCCGCTGCGCTGTGGAGGTGACCCGGGACAGCTCCAGGGTGGCCAGTGAGTCGACCTGGATGTCCCCGACCACGTCACCGCCGGGGGCGTCGCAGTCCAGCTGTACGTAGGCGTCGGACACCGCCTCGTTCCAGTAGGCGAGGCGCTCCCGCGGATCTACCTCGTCGGTGCTGAGCAGCCGACCCATGCACCGACGGTAGGGACAGGCGAGGCGACGGGCAAGACGGTGGGCTGCCCTGACCCATAGAGTCAACCCGAACGACACGCTCAGACCATCGCGTCGGCCCCGCGACCGGCATGCTCTGCAGGGCATGAGCACCGACCACCCCCGGTTCCGCGCCGCCGCTGTCCAGGCCGCCCCGGAGTTCCTCGACCTGGACGCCGGCATCGACAAGGCGGTCGCCCTGATCGCCGAGGCAGCCGCGAACGGAGCGAAGCTGGTCGGCTTCCCGGAGACCTGGCTGCCCGGCTACCCCTGGTTCATCTGGCTCGACTCCCCCGCCTGGGGGCTGCAGTTCTTCCCCCGCTACCACGACAACTCGCTGGTGTACGGCTCTCCCGAGGCCGACCGGCTCGCCGCGGCGGCCCGGGAGCACGAGATCACCGTGGTGATGGGGCTGTCCGAGCGGCAGGCCGGCAGCCTGTACATCGCGCAGTGGATCATCGGCCCGGACGGCGAAACCATCGCCCGGCGCCGCAAGCTCAAACCCACCCACGTCGAGCGCACCGTGTTCGGCGAGGGCGACGGCAGCGACCTGTCGGTGTACCCCACGCCGCTGGGCCGGCTCGGCGGGCTTTGCTGCTGGGAGCACCTGCAGCCGCTGTCCAAGTACGCCATGTATGCACAGGACGAGCAGGTCCACGTGGCCGCCTGGCCGAGTTTCTCGCTGTACCGGGGCGGCGCATACGCGCTGGGCCCGGAGGTCAACACGGCGGCGAGCCGGATCTACGCCGTCGAGGGCCAGTGCTTCGTGCTCGCCCCGTGCGCCACGGTGTCCCCGGAGATGGTCGAGCTGCTGTGCACCGACGACACCAAGCGGGCACTGCTGCGGGCCGGCGGCGGCTTCGCCGGCATCTACGCCCCGGACGGCCAACTGCTCACCGAGCCGCTCGCCGAGGACGCCGAGGGACTGGTCTACGCCGACCTCGACCTGGGGCTGATCTCGCTGGCCAAGGCCGCCGCCGACCCGGCCGGCCACTACGCCCGGCCGGACGTCACCCGGCTGCTGCTGAACAAGACGCCCGGTGACCGGGTCGTGGCGTTCACCGCCCCGGAGTCCGAAGTCGGCGGAGTTGGCCGGCGCGGCGAGAGCGGTGTGTACCCCGAGCCGGCGGTACCGACCAGAGCCCCGGTCGAGGTCGCCGAGGTGTTGTCATGACCGCCGGGCCGCCCGGCGCGGTCGCCGAGTCCGCCATCCCGGAGCACCTGCGCACCGAGCGCACCCGGCACCGGCGGATCCCGGACGACTACGCCCCGCCGTATCCGTCGTTCGTCGCGCGGTCCTCGACCCAGGTGCGGCAGGTGGTGATGGCCTACCTCGGCCTGCAGTTCACCGGCGAGCTCCCGGCCAGCGCCCTGAACGTCCTGGATGCCGCGTTCGCGGGCGACGACGGGCCCGGCCACCACGACCGCGCCCGCCAGGTGCACCCGGACGGCACCGTGGACGTCGTGTCGATCGCCTACTGGGACGACCCGGCCGCGTTCGACCGCTGGTTCGCCGTACACCGGGAGTCCTGGCTGGGCGATCGCGCCCGGGACGGGTACGGCCGGTGGGCCGAGGTACTGCGCCCGACGGTCGAAGGCCACGAGACGCTGTTCTCCGCGCTCGGCAGCCCGGAGGGTGTCGCCGTGCTGGCCGACGGGTTCAGCGGCGAGATCCAGGAGCACGGCTACTGGGGCGGCATGCGCGACCGGATCCCGCTCTCCCAGACCGACGCGATGGCCCCCGCCGGCGAACCGGTCGTCGAGCGGGACGGCGGCCGGGTGCGGGTCCGAGCGGGGCGCGGGATCTGCCTGATCCGCTCCGGCCAGGACTGGACCGACACCGACGGTGATGAGCGGGCGATGTATCTGGACGACGTCGAACCCGTGCTGCGGGCCGGGATGGACTTCCTGCGCGACGAGGGCCACTCCATCGGCTGCTACTGCAACCGGTACCTGACCGTGCTGGAAGGCGGCGAGCCGGTGGACCGCAGCTTCGGGATGAGCTGGTGGCGGGGCCTGGACGCACTGGAGCGCTGGTCGGAGTCACACCCGACACACCTGGCGATCTTCGGGGCGGCGATGAAGTACCTGACCACGATGGGTCCGGCGGCACGGCTGCGCCTCTACCACGAGGTGTCCGTCGCCGGCGCCGACGAGCAGTACTTCGAGTACGTCGACTGCCGGGAGGGCACGGGCCTCGCCGGCGCCGGAAGCTGACCGCGCGACCGGCCGGTACGCAGCGACCGCGCCCCGAGACGATCGAGCTGTCATAGCCTCGGCAGATGCCGAAGGTGTTGGTTACCGGGATGTCAGGCACCGGCAAGTCGACCGCCTTGCGGGTGCTGGCCGAGCGTGGCCATCGCGTGGTGGACACCGACACCGACGAATGGAGCCACTGGGTCACCCTGGACGACGGATCCAGCGACTGGGTGTGGCGCGAAGACGCGATGGCGGACCTGCTGGTCGGTCACCAGCGGGGCGCGCTGTTCGTCGCGGGCTGCAAGTCCAACCAGGACGTGTTCTACCCGAGCCGCAACTTCGAGCCAGCGCGACGGTCGAGATCGACGCCTCGGCACCGATCCAGCGGGTTGTCCAACAACTTGAGGAATTGTAGACCGGCACCCGCCGCGCGCTCCGAACTTGGCTCGCAACATGAGAGTGCCGCGGGGCTTCATCGGCCGTCATCAGGGAATCCATAGTTGT
>Ga0193743_1002392_pt1 | contig 13341 bp, 13 predicted proteins | sample L2c2metaG_FD_143038 | JGI IMG/M metagenome (GOLD analysis project Ga0193743, IMG submission 143038) | Soil microbial communities from a riparian zone of the East river system, Colorado, United States - L2c2 | ecosystem: Environmental > Terrestrial > Soil > Riparian zone | place: USA: East River... | reverse complement strand
GCCCGGGCCTCCCATCACTCCCTTAAATACAGGGGCTAGCGGATTCACCCCATTCGAGCCCGTGCATAGTAGGCAGCGCCGTACCGAGAGCCCGTTGCCATCAGCTCTTCAATCGCCTCTACGGTCTGAATACCGCCCCTGGCCCCGACTGCCATGCAGTTCAACGCAGCCGCAGCACACGCAAAGTCGAGCTGCCGTTCGAGCGGCCACCCCTGAAGCAGCCCATAGATGAATCCGGCGTGGAAGATATCTCCGGCTCCCGTTGTATCGATCACCGGAACCCGATAGGCAGAGGTGTGATGAAACTCTTTGCCATCCCACGCCAGCACGCCGTCCGGCCCCAACGTTGCGGCTGTCAGAAGACATCCGTAACGAAGATGCATCTGGCGCAACGCCGTCTCCAAGTCGGCCTCCCCCATCAGCCGGCACGGGAAATCTCTACTCACAATCAAATAATCAATATTCTCGATAAGCTCTTCCACCCCTGGATAAAGCTCATCCAGATCGGCGACTACGGGTACTCCGGCAGCGCGCGCCCAGCGGGCCGCTACCGTCGCCGTCGCCGTGTCATATCCATCCACGTGAAGGGCTCGCGCATTCACGATCCATTCGCGGTCGAGATCGCTGGGCCGCAGGTCAAGCCGTTCGTCTCGCCTCCAAAGGACCGTCCGCTCGCCCTCGCCATCGACGAGTATAAGGGACTGCCGGCTGGCGCACTTTGATACTGGAATGATCTGCGCCTCCACGCCGGCCTCGGCAAACGCCTTGCGATGAAGCGTTGCAGCGCTGTCGTCACCCAGGCTCCCCACATATCGGGTACGCATGCCCCATTGCTGGCAAGCGACGACGGTGCTCGCAACCTGTCCACCTGGCAACACATCCGCGGTGCTGAATTCAACCTTGGAACCAAGTGCGGGATAACTGGAGAGCGGGATAACTGTGTCCGTGGCGTTCAACCCGACGCCGACAAGGTCGACCTGCGACGATTTCGTCATAGTATTACTGTAAATGCAGTACTAATGTAGCGACGCCGGAGCTTGGAGAGCGGCCCGGCGCTGCGGCAGAGATCAGCATACACTCCACGACCCCGCGCTAAACCGAAGCCCGCCGCCGCATTCGCAACAGCCCGCCCACCGCCCCGCCCACCGCCGACAGCACCAGCAGAATCCCCGAAACCATCGCAAACCCCGTCAGCATCATCCCCGCGCGAAACTCCGGCGAGTACAGGTACCGCATCATCGCCTCCGGCTGTGCATTCGCCGCTGCGGCCTTCTCAATCTGCGTATGAAGCTGCTGTGTCAGCTCCGCGTCGAACCCCGCCATGTTGTGCAACCCATACCGCGCCACTAGTCCCGCTCCAGCCATCGACACCGCCAGGCAAGTCACCAGTGCCAGCCCCACCACAATCCCGATCCGCACCCCGATTCCCGCATCCATCCACGCCGTCGGACGCCGCCGCTGATACAACCCCACTGCAATCAGCGACCCGCTGATCGTCCAAAGCGAGCTGAGCGGCGACACCAACGGAACCCGCGTGGCCACCAGGCTCAACCCTGCCGCCACAACCGCAACCAGCCCCGCGCATCGGATCGCCGTCTTCCACTCCACTCGCCGCGGCCGCGGTGGAGGGACGGCACCAGTCGTACCCGCCTCCGCCCCCTCCGGCGGCTGCTCATAATCGATCAGGTAAATCTGCGGCGCGCCGCAATACGGACAGAACGCCACCGAGCCGTCACCGGCAGGAAGGTCGCCGCCACATCGGTGACAAGATTCGTGCATACCTTGAAGCTATCCCACCCTATAAGACCCGGCAAGCTCTACCGACCCCAACCAATTGGTATTGCCGTTGTCGCTCGTCCCGTCCAGCCCCTCTACTGTCTCGTATCCTCGTCCCCGGCTGAGAGATTCCCTGGCAGATCCAGCGCGACCAGTCCGAACTTCGTCCCGCTCCCCTCTGGGTCGATGGCCACAATATGCTGGTGCTGCTTCGATCCGGTCTTCAGCTCCATCTTGCCCGACGCATCGTCGTCTCCATTCCCTTTGTGGTGGTCTTCACTGCACGTCAGGCCCTCAGCCGTGCGCGTCGGCGTACCTACCGGCTGATTGTGCGCGCATTGGATCACGTCGCCATACCGCTTCAGCGCCTCGCGATAGAACGCCCCCACCTTATCGGGAGCATCCGTCGATCGATAGCTCGCCGCCTTTACCCGAAGCTGAAACCTCCCAAAGCTGAGGTTTACATCGGCGGACCCGCTGTCCTTGTCCTTCTTCTTCACCAGCTCCGCGCCCGGATACACCGGCAGCCCGATCCCGTTCATCACGGCCGACTCGTTCGTCTTCACCTGCATCCCGCCAAAGGGCGTAGCGATCTTCACGTTCTCGTTATCGCCCTGCTTGTGCGAGTCGATCCGGCAGCCGCTCATCATCGCTGCCCCCAGAACCATCGCTACCGCCGTCGCTTTCCTCGCCATTCCACGTCCCTCATTTCATTCAAAAGAACAATACGCCACTTTCAACCATTCGGTTCCGCCCTCCACCCGCCGGACCATGCCCCGATATCCCCAGGAAAATAAACTCGATACGCGCGGCATGATCTTCACTCTCGGAACAAGCCTGTCCGCCGACCACGTTTACCACGCGTTTCACCACAACCTGTCCATCAAAAAACAGCAATTTCCCGCCAATCACGCAAAAATAAGCCACAAAACACCCCAAATTAAATCCGCCACTTCTTACTCACAAACTGCCCTTCAAGCAAAAAATACGGAAATACCCACAAGCGTGGCCTATACTTACGAGAAGCCCAAACGATAGGGCCAACACCGCCCGCCAGGCGATCCGGAGTTTCGGCATGGCGCAGCACCAGCCAATCCGCAAAGCCCACCCCAAATCCGGGTCAGACATCCCGGACAAGCTCTACTTCCGCATCGGCGAAGTATCGAAGCTCTGCGAGGTCCCAGCCTACGTCCTTCGCTTCTGGGAGAGCGAGTTTCCCCAGCTAAAACCCCACAAAGGTGGCACCGGCCAGCGCCTCTATCGCCGCCGCGACGTCGAAACCGCCCTCCATATCAAGTCCCTCCTCTACGACGAGGGCTACACCATCCCCGGCGCCCGCCAGGTCATCAAGAGCGAACTGAAGCAAAAAGAACCGCAGTTGCCGCTCGCCATCGATGCCCCGACACAGGGCGGCAGCCCCCAGCAACTACGCAAGCTCCAGAAAGATCTCCGCGATCTCCTCGCCATGCTCTCGAAGCCTGCAACCCGCGCGGCCATCCATACCATCCGCGCCCCCCGCCCAGTGGCCAGCCCCCGCCGGACCCCGGAGAGGCTGTTCGACGCACCACCAGACGCCTGACCCAAAGAGTTATAAACAATGAGCCGTTAACGAATAACGGCTTCTACAGAGCAATCCATCCCACATGGATCGCCCAGAGCGACAAGCTCGCCACCACCACCCATAACACCACTCCCTGCACTAGCGGCCGCACCCCAACCTCCCGCAGCGTGCTCCGCGTAATTCCCGTCCCGATCAAAAACAGCACCACCGTCAGCCCCGACCGCCCCAGCCTATTCAGCGCCGCGAAGAGTCCAGCCGTCTGCGGCACATAGCGTGGAACATAGCTAGCCAGCACCGCCGCAATGCAGAAGTACAGAATGAACCAGGGCCAGTGAACCTTCGCTTTGCTCTTCTTCAGCATCGCCGTCGCGATCGCCAGCGGCACAATCCACAACGCCCGCGCCAGCTTCACTGTAGTCCCCACTGCAAGCGCCGTCGCTCCATACTTCGCTCCAGCCCCCACCACGGAGCTCGTGTCGTGAATCGCCAACGCCGACCACAACCCAAACTGTGTCTGCGAAAGATGCATCGACCATCCAATGAACGGAAACAGCAGCAGCGCCACGGAGTTCAGCACAAACACCGTGCCCATCGAGACTGCCATCTCCTCCTCATTCGCCTCCAGCACCGGTCCCATCGCGGCAATGGCGCTACCCCCACAAATCGCCGTCCCAAAGCTGATCAGCAGCGACTGCGTCTTCCCCACCAGCAGCATCTTCCCCAGCAGCACACCGAGGCTCAGCGCAAACGTAATGCTGATCGCCGTGTAGAGAAACCCCGACCGTCCCGCGTGAACCACCTCCTGCAGATTCATTCCGAACCCCAGACAAACCACCGCAGCCTGCAGCAGGAACTTCGAAAGCTGTCTGCTCTCCACATGGAAGTGGTGCACTGTGGTCAACCCAAAGACCAGTCCTGCCGCCAGTGCAAACGGAGGCCCAATCAATCCGCTCGCAGAGACGATAATCCCGATATAAAAAAGGTTCCGCACCATCGCGCCTTAAGCATGAGCGCGCCTCCAGCCGCAGTCGAGACGTACTTTCGAATCACTGATAAGCGTTACTTATTGCCCTAATAGCCACTGGCTATTGTTTTAGCCGACCATTCTGAGTACAGAGAAAAACTTTTTATTGCGACGTGAGCAAAACCGCATCGAGTGCTTCACTCCGTCCTCCCAAACGTGTCACGTTAAGCTCCGCAGTGCCTGCCGCAAAGCGTTGAAATGCAGCAGCCGTCCCCGTGGCCTCTGTTCCCGCTAAACGGACAAAGCTGAAGTCTCGCAGGATCTCCAATCCTTCAACCGCAACCGTCCGTACCGTCCGCAGCCGCATCACTTTTCCGATCGCCCACCGCGAAACAAACCCCACCCCGAGCTCCGCCTCCACCCCGGAGATAATCGCCTCCGTCGAATCAAGCTCCATCGCCACCCGGAGCGACCGCAGCGGCAGCCCCACCCGCTTCAGCGACCGCTCCACCACCCGCCGCGACCCCGACCCGCGCTCCCGTAGTAGTAGCGGGACCTTCATCAACTCCTTCGGCTCAATCGCCCCCGCCTTCGCCCACGCATGATTCGGGCTCACGATCAGCACCATCTCATCCCGCACCATCCGCTCCGTCTTCACATCCCGCCGCATCGCCGGCCCTTCAATGATCCCAAGCGCTACCCGCTCCTCCACCACCGCCTCCACAATCTTTTCCGTATTTCCACTCACCAGCGAGAGATGGACATGCGGATATTGCTTCATAAACGCCCCCAGAATCCACGGCAATATATACTGTGCGACCGTGGTCGAAGCCCCGAGCCGCAACTCCCCCACCACCTCGTCGTTCAACGCCGCCAACGCCCGCCGCGCCTCCTCCATCGTCTCCGCAGCCTTCGTCGCATACCCCAGCAGAACTCGGCCCGCCTCTGTCAGGGCAATCTGCGTCCCATGCCCGTCGCCCCCAGCCCGGTCAAACAAACGAGCTCCCGCCTCCTCCTCCAGCGCCCGAATCTGCTGGCTCACCGCAGGCTGGCTAAGATGCAGCACCTCCGCCGCCTTGCGAAAGCTCATCTCCTCCGCCACCGCCCGAAATACCTTCAGCCGAAAGTTCTCCAATCCCCCTCCTTTACAGCGAACCATCCCCGCCATCCCATCAGCATAAGCCCACCCGATAAAATCAAACCAAGCCGAGCCAAGTGACGACAAACGACGACCCCAAACCGATCCTCGGACTACGCAAGGGCGATGAAGCCCTGGAGCCGGCGAAACCTCGACGCCGCCTCTTCAACTTCCTCCACCCTTCCACCTCGCATAGTGCCTTCTCCGCTACGCTGCTGCTCATGCTCTCGACGTTCCTCTCCGGCGTCCTCGGCCTGGTGCGCACGAAGTACATCAACTACATCTTCGGAGCCGGCCCATCCACCGACGCGTACAACGCCGCCTTTCAGCTCCCCGATATGCTCGCCTACTTTCTGGTCGGCGGTGTGGCATCCATCTCGCTGGTCACCATCCTCAATCGCTACCGCGCCCAGGGTGACGAAACCGGCGGCGACCGCGCCCTCTCCATCGTCCTCAACGCCATGGTCATCGTCCTTGGCGTCGGCATCATACTGGCCGAGATCTTCGCCCCCCTTTACACCCGCATAGCCTTCCGTGGCTTCGACCCCGAGAAAGCCGCGCTCTGCACCTCCCTCACTCGCATCCTGCTTCCGGCGCAGCTCTTCTTCTTCATCGGCGGCGTCATCGGCTCAAGGCTCCTTGTACGCCGGATCTTTCTCTACCAGGCCCTCAGCCCACTTATCTATAACCTCGGCATCATCCTTGGCGCTGTCTTCCTGCATCAGCGCTTCGGCATCTACTCGCTCGCTATCGGTGTCCTGGTCGGAGTCATCCTTGGTCCCGCCGCCCTCACCGCCTTCGGTGCCTCACGAGACGGTCTCCGTTATCAGCCCATCTTCAACCTCCGCCACCCTGCATTTCTCGAGTGGCTGCGCCTCACCTTTCCCCTCATGATCGGCGTCTCCCTCGTCACCGCCGACAAATGGATCCTCAGCTACTTCGCCTCCAATGATGTTGGCGGAATCTCGCGACTCACTGTAGCCAAGACCCTCTTCACCGCTCCCATGGGTATCCTCGGCCAGGCCGCCGGAGCTGCCTCGCTCCCATTCTTCTCCGCGCTCTTCAGCCAGAATCGCCTGGGCGACTTCGCCTCCGCCGTCAATCGCTCCGTCTCACGCGTCCTCGGAGCCTCTCTTCTTCTAGGCTCCTGGATGATCGCGCTCGCAGGCCCAATCGTGGATCTCTTCCGTGGTGGCTCCTTCACTCCTGAGGATGCGCAGACCACAACGCTCTACTTCACCCTCTTCACACTCTCGATAGCATTCTGGGCGGCACAGGGCATCTATGCGCGCTCCTTCTACGCTGCTGGCAACACCGTCACGCCGGCAACTTCTGGCTGGACCATCACCTTGCTCTCCATCCCCATCTACAGCCTGCTCTTTCACAACATGGGGTTGAAGGGTCTCGCCATCGCATCCGATGTTGGCATCGTCATCCAGACCCTGACGCTCGCCATCTTGCTTCACCGCAGAGGGCTGGTACCCCTCTCTGGACTCGAACGCAGCGAGCTCGCCCGTGCCATGCTCGCCGCCGTTATCAGCTTCGTCGGAGCCTCGGCCCTGGTCCACTACTTGCCGGTCCCCAACGGCCATATCGGCGATCTCATCACGATTGCCGCTGCTACCCTTATCTGGGCTGCGCTCAGCGTCCTCACCCTAAGACTCACCGGCTCGAAGCTCCTGAGTCAAATTCTCTCCCGCATGGCCTGACCGCATCAGCTGCAATCAAGTCCTTACTTAGCATCCTCATGCTCTTCATTCCATGCCGTCTGAATCGCCTCCAGTATCCCCTCATTCGACTTCAGCGGATCCCCCACAAACCCCGGCAACTCTGTCACATACTTATGCAGGTCCGTAAACCGCACAGAGTAAGGCTCGACCTCCGGAAACTTCTCCTGCAGCAAAATCCCAATCTCCTCAAAGTCTGTCCAGTCAATCTCCCGCCCCATACACTCTCCTCGCTAAACTAGTCTGTGGCCCGAGACAACCGGCCCACTCAAGAGACTACAAGAATCCGCGCAGTTTTTATGACTCACAAGAATTCCATTCCCATTCCATGGTCGGCTTCGTTGTTACGCCGCGATCTCAATGCCCGCGCCCAGCATCTGGCCACGACCAATCACCTCCTCCACGAACAGACCACCGGCAACTCCCCCAGCATCCTCTTCGGCCGCGAAGAGGATGCTGAACAAGCCCGCCACGGAAACTTCCACCCCGCAAGCTACGCCGCTATCTGCGCTAACCCCAACTGGCAGCGCCGCCTCAACAAGGTCCACACCGCTCATCGCCGGGTTCGCGCTCGCGCAGACTGGCACTGGATGGAACTCGATTGCGCCAACAGCTCCGATGCCCTCCTGATGAACATCTTCTGCCACCCATTGGTCTCAACCGGCGACGCTCTCGCCCTTCCTGTCGCAAACTTGCTTGGAGTCGACGCCACAGCCCAACCCAATTTTGGCATCCACCCAGGCGTTCCCCTCTGCGACGGCCACCTCGACCGCACCGAGATCGATCTCCAACTCGACAACCTCTTCGTCGAAGCCAAGCTCACCGAGACCGGCTTCCAAAACGCAAAGCCTCGTCTCATCGAACGCTACCGCGACCTCGAAACCGTCTTCGACATCCCCCGCCTGCCCTGGACTACGAACGGCACCATGCAGGGCTACCAACTCATCCGCAACGTCCTCGCCGCCTTCGCCTCCGACGCATCCTTCTGCGTCCTCTGCGACGCACGACGCCGCGACCTCATCGAAGTCTGGTACTCGGTCCTCTCAGCTGTTCACCGTCCAACCTTCGCATGGCGCCTGAAGCTCCTCACCTGGCAGGAGCTGGCTGCAGTCCTTCCTCAAGATCTGCAGCATTTCCTCGATGCCAAATACGGAATCACACCATAAACTCTGTTCGTCGCCTCCGCTGCTATCCTGGCGTTGAGCACTCGATCGATGGCATCTTATTTCCGCGCATCCATAGCTGAATTTCTTGAAACCGCTGAGAGCGAAATCTTTGCAAAACTAACGCTCGGGTACGCCAACTCTGGTTTTTCTCAGATGAGGATGGACCAGCCGCGCACATGGTGGGACGACCTCGCGTCCTTACGAAACTCTCTCAAGGAGCTCAGGCTACAACTTCCGGAATCAAGCCAGTGGCAGGTCCTCTTGGAATTTTCCATCCCGCGAAAACCCCGGAGACTCGACGTCATCCTGCTTACGGGAAGCGAGATCATTCTTCTGGAATGCAAAAGAAGTTCTTCATCCCCAGAGGCTATACGACAAGTTGAAGAGTACGCTCTACTCCTCCATTACTTCCATAAGCCATCGCATCAGCAACGCATCTATCCGGTCGTTGTCTTCGCAGCAACACATCAGCAGCCACCCTACAAGCAAAGAGAACTTAGCTTTCCCACTCTTCCGTCGTTCTGGATCGCCCCCACCGCAGTCTCCTCGTGGAGCTCCCTTGCGAACCTTCTTTTTTGCATTCCGGAAACACAAGCTCTGTCGCCCGACGGAGCGGCCTGGGAAAGGGGAGCCTACCATCCCACTCCCACCATTATCGACGCCGCCTTGGCACTTCGTTCAGGATTGAAAATTCGGGAAATCGCCTATTCTGAAGCTGCTGAGCATGACATTCAGACTGTAACCGAAGAGATCAGCAACATCATTGCTCAAGCACAAGCGAACCATGAGCATGTGATCTGTTTTCTGACCGGAGTTCCAGGATCGGGAAAGACACTAGTCGGCCTCAGCCTGGCTCACCTCAGCGAGAGCCGGACAGATGCTATCCATTTTATGAGCGGTAATGGTCCTCTAGTCGCCGTTCTCCAGGAGCTATTTCGGCGACAGGCTATGGCAGATAGGGTGCCGGCCAGCTCAGCCCGTACACAAGCGGAGACTCTTATCGAAAACGTCCATGTGTTCGCAAAAAACTATACGGACAAGGACGTAAACCGACCACCCTCAAACCACGTCATCATCTTCGATGAAGCTCAACGGGCGTGGAACCTGGCGCAAAATCGAAATAAGTTCGGACGCGAATACTCTGAACCAGAGATGCTTCTGAATATTATGGAGCGACATCAAGACTGGGCAGTTGTAATAGCACTCGTAGGCGGAGGGCAGGAAATCAACAACGGTGAAGCCGGCCTTGAAGAATGGGGCGCCGCGCTCCAGAAAACCCAGCACAACTGGAAGGTATTCGCCTCCCCCGAGGTCATTCAGGGCGGGGCATCCACGGCCGGTCATAGGCTCTTCGTATCGAATGACATCAATCGCGTCCAGGAGCGAACCACACTTCATCTCCGGACCTCGAACCGGAGTCTGCGAGCTGATAACTTTGCGCACTGGGTTAACCTGGTGCTTGGAGGGCAGCCGCAGGAGGCCGCCGCATTGCGCGTCACCTTTCCAATCTTTCTAAGCCGTAGTCTTCAGCAAACACGACAGACTCTCAAAGCCGAAGCACTTGCAGACAGTAGATTCGGCCTGGTCGCCTCATCGAAAGCAGCCCGGTTGCGGCCAGAAGGTCTCGAGCACGATTCAAACTTCCATGGTGAGTACCCATGGCACCATTGGTACCTGGCACCGAGATCTGATATTCGGTCAAGCTTTGCTTGCGAGGTCTTCGCCAGCGAATTCTCCATCCAAGGCCTTGAACTCGACTGGATAGGACTTTGCTGGAGCGGCGATTACATATGGTCGGGAACCGGCTGGGAGGCGAGGCAACTTCGCCATGGTGACATCACCAAATGGGGAATCGTTCGTGATTCGCAGAAGCAGATCTATCGCCAGAACTCCTATCGCGTTTTGATGACCCGCGCCAGGCAAGGTCTGGTCATCTATGTGCCTCGTGGAGATAATCAAGATCCCACTCGAGCGCCTCTCGAACTGGACCGCACCGCAGCCTATCTTGTGGAATGCGGTGTGACGGCTTTACCTGAAACCCCCTAGGCACCCGGCCCATGGGCAGGCTTGCCCTCCTGTACATAGTTTCGGTTCCACTTCGGAATCTCCACCACGTACGTCCCCGGCTTCTCAATGATCGCCTGGCAACCCAACCGTGAATTCAGTTGAATATCCGCAGCCGTCTCCATGCGATCAAGTTCCTTGTCCTCCGCCTCACTGATACCCTGCGCGCCCTCCTTCACCCAGATGTGACAGGTAGTGCATGCGCAAACTCCGCCGCAGGCATGGTCCAGAAAGATATCGAAGTTCTCAGCGACATCTAAAAACGACATCGGCTCCCCATGCCCCTCGTAAGGCAGAGAGTCGAACGGAAACTCGACCGTCTTCCCCTGAGGCTCAAATGTTACCCGGACCATCCCCTCGCCCGCAGGCTTCGACAAGTCCACAACTTCCGTGCTCTTCAACTCACTCATATCTCAATTATCTCAATCTTCCGTCGACTCTCCGGCCGTAGCCTCTTCATGTATTGAATCTTCAATCCTCGCTGTCTCGGCATCGGTCTCAGATTTGGAGCTCATCAGCTGCGCCTTCGCAAATGGATGCGGAGCGGTTGGCCCCTCTCCCATGCTCTCACCTGCGGACTCCATCGTCTTGCCCTTCATCGCACCTGAGACAGCCGTATCCATCATCAGCTCCGCAAACCTGCGCGTCGCCTGGTCCAGCGTCTCGATCGCGCCGCGGATCACCTTGTAGTCCCCGCCTTTCAACGAAGCCCTCAACCCAGCCTCCGCCTGCTCGATCTTCGCAATCTCGTCACTCGAAAGCATCTGCCACGCGGCATGGCTCTTGCCCTTCTCCACCGCCGTCAGAATCGTATCGGCCTCATTCCTGGCCTCGATCACCTGCCGCTCCTGAATATCCGCCTCGGCGTTATCGAACGAAGCCAGGATCATCGTCTCCACCTGCTCGTCGGTCAACCCGTAGGTAGGCTTCACCTCAACCTCGGCCTCCTTCCCGCTCCGTTGCTCCCTGGCGCTCACATGCAGAATTCCATTCGCGTCGATCAAAAACTTCACCTCGATCCGCGGCAGCCCCGCCACCATCGGCGGAATCCCCTTTAGATCGAATCTCGCTAGAGACCGGCAATCCTTGGCCAGCTCCCGCTCGCCCTGCACCACGTGAATCGCCACATTCGTCTGCCCATCCACGCCCGTCGTGAAGTGCTCCGTAGCGCTGGCCGGAATCGTCGAGTTTCGTTGAATGATCTTCGCCACCACACCACCCAGCGCCTCAATTCCCAACGATAGCGGAGTCACATCCAGCAGCAGCAGGTCCTCCGTAGCCGCGGACCCACCCGCCAGAATCTGCGCTTGCACCGCAGCCCCCAGCGCCACCACCTCATCTGGATTCAGCTCCGTATGCGGCTTCTTCCCTTGCACGCTCAATCCAAACAACTCATCCACCAGCCGCCGAACCGCCGGAATCCGCGTCGATCCCCCAACCAGCACGACCTCATCGATCTGCGCCGTCTCCAGCCCGGCATCCTTCAGTGCCTGCTTGCAAGGCCCAGCCGTCCGAGCAATGACACCTGCAGTCAACTCCTCAAACTGCGCCCGCGTAATCTCCCGCAGATACCGCTTTCCGCTCGGCAGCAAAACATTCAGCATCGCCGACTCCACCACCGAAAGCTGAATCTTCGCCTCGATGACCGCCTTGCGAACCGCCTGCACCGCCTCGCCATTACCGCGAAGATCCTCACTCAGATCGCCCGCAATGTCGTCCAGTGCAATCGCAATCAGGAGGTTGTCGATATCATCCCCGCCCAGGTGCGTATCCCCACCCGTCGCAATCACCTCGAAGATCCCTTCGTGCAGCTTCAGGATCGAGATATCGAACGTACCACCCCCAAAGTCATACACCGCAATCAGTCCATCCCTATTCTTCTGGAGCCCATAAGCCAGTGCCGCAGCCGTCGGCTCATTCACCAGCCGCAAAACTTCGAGCCCGGCAATCCGCCCCGCATCCTTCGTCGCCTGTCTCTGCGCGTCGTTGAAGTAAGCCGGAACCGTAATCACAGCCTTCGTCACCGAAGCCCCAAAGAACCGCTCCGCATTCTTCTTCAACTGCATCAGCACATAGGCCGAGATCTCCGGCGGAGTCAGCAGCAACCCGCCAACACTCACCTTTAACACCTCACCCGGCTGCAGCCCTTCCGCCACCTTGAAAGGAAACAGCTTCAACTCCTCCTGCACATCCGCGATGTCCCTTCCCATCAACCGTTTCGCCGAATACACCGCGCTCGCCGAATCAGACATCAGCGTTCCCCGCGCCGCATTCCCTACCACTACCCCCTCATCGGTCCACGCCACCACAGACGGCACCAGCCGCTCCCCATCCTCACCGGGAATCACCACCGGCGAATCCCCCTGCATAAACGCCACCAGCGAATTCGTCGTACCCAGATCGATCCCTACAACCCACTCATCCGCCATCTACAAAATCCTCTATCTTCCGACGTTCTTCTCGCGCTTAACGCCATTCCTTCTATTGTCCTACAATCGCATCACCTGAGCGCGAACTATCCCAGCCGTCCCGGTGGTTCCTCTCAGTTCAGATGGTCATTCAACCGAGGTCGATGCATGCTCTACCTGGAGCGCCGCCCCCATCCCGCCCTCGCCCCCTTCATCAAAACCCTCTGGTACGCCCGCGATCCCAACGCCACCATCCATCGCCAGGAGCGCGTCCTCCCCAACGGCCACGCCCAAATCGTCATCAGCCTCGCACGCGACTACCTCACCGACGCCAACAATGCCCTCAACCCACTCCAGCACTCTCCCGCGGCCATCCTCCTCGGCATCTACTCCCGCCACCAGCAGATCGACACCATCGATCTGGCCGAACTCATCGGCATCGTCTTCCAGCCCGGCGGCACTCTGCCCTTCGTCCCCTCCAACACGCATCTCTTCAGCAACTGCGAAACCTCTCTGGAAGACACCTGGGGCCAAGCC
>Ga0193743_1002391_pt1 | contig 13342 bp, 19 predicted proteins | sample L2c2metaG_FD_143038 | JGI IMG/M metagenome (GOLD analysis project Ga0193743, IMG submission 143038) | Soil microbial communities from a riparian zone of the East river system, Colorado, United States - L2c2 | ecosystem: Environmental > Terrestrial > Soil > Riparian zone | place: USA: East River... | reverse complement strand
TTGTCGATTTCCAAGTCACTGGCTTGGACCCAGGTGTCCGGTATTGGGGCGCGATTGAAGAAGACACCGTCATCGACTCCTCTTGGCTGACCCGGTTCAAAACCGTCAAGGGTGCCGAGGGCGAAGAGGTCAGCATCAAGGTGTGCGTCTGGTCCTGCGCTGGCAGCGTCCCGCGTTTCCCCGGAGCAGCCGTCTACACCTCGAATCACCCGGCCCTGGACATTATCACCGACGAGGTAGACCCTGATCTCCTTGTCCAGGCTGGGGACCTTCACTACCTGAACAACACCACAGCCAGCCTCACGCCGTATAGGAACGCGTTCAACTTCGTGCTGGATCGCACCGCAGGTTCCCGGATGTCTCGCCACCTGGCGCAGATCCCCAACGAGTACGTCCCCGACGACCACGACTGGGGCGGCGACAACTCATACGGCGCCGGGAATCCCATCACTCCGTTTGCCGCGCAGGTGTTCCGGGAAGTCGTTCCTCATGGGACCTTGCTTGACGCTACCGGTCTGTGGAGGTCGTGGCGGACCGGCCGCATCTTGCATATCCTGTCGGAAACCCGGACGCACCGCAGCAATAACGACTTGCCCGACAGTGCCTCCAAAACGATGTTCGGAACCTCGCAGAAAGCGTGGATGGACAACCTTTTGGCCACCACGGACGCCGAATTCCTCGTTTGGTACCTCCCATCGCAATGGATGGGAACGGGCGAGGATACCTACGACAATTTCACCACCGAGCGAGACGAAATCTTGGCTTTCCTTCAGGCTCCCGGCGGGGACTCCCGTAAGGACTGGACGCGCAGGATGTTCATGGCCACCGGTGACGCTCACATGGTCGCCATGGACGACGGCACCGGCAACAAGTGGGGCGGGTTCCCGGTCTTCTATTGCGCCTCGATTGACTCCCAGGGTACGACCATGTGGGACGACCGGTTCAAAGTTGGCGACGAATTCGTGCCGAGTAGCCCGGGCCGCGCCCGCTACGGCGTCTTTCAGATCGACGACAACGGAGACCACTTCGCCGTTGATGCCACCCTGTACGTGTCGCGGTGGCCCAGATTCCACTTGGCTTTCACCCGGTACATCGACCCCGACGGGCCGCGCGCCATTGTGGCCGAGGCCCGGGAGACCGAGGCGTTTGCTGAGGTCACTTGGTCCCAGGGTGAGTACTTCGGCGCCGAGAATTCGCAATCGGATGGACCACAGCCGATCACACAGTGGTCGATTGATCGCGAGCTGGCCACCGACATTCCCGACGAGATGCGCACCTCTCAGGGTCTGTCCACCGCTGAAGCCAATTTCGATATTGCCGCACCCAGCGGTGAGACCCTCGGCGCGTGGTCGCCCTGGCGGAATCCACTTAGGTACAATTTTGCTCCGACTGAGCTGAAAATGCTGACTGACGGTGTCGAGCACACTCGGTTCGTCGGAACGACCGCCGCAGCGGCATCCAACGCTGAGGGCATAGAGCTCGACATGTCCGCCCTAGACCGCATGACCCTTCTGGATCAACCCGTCGACATGCCTTCATTCGCAGGCAACATGGGCGGCCCGTACACTCCCGGACTCACCGCGCAATGGGTTGTAGAGCACGTCCTGTCATCTGCGGGTGTCGGTGCTTTGCCAGACCCGCACCCAGACGCACTGATCTACGCCAGCCTCGCCGGGTCCACAATGTCTAACATCGGCGAGTGGCACACCTCTTACGGCCTGGCCGATGGGGTGACGCCGACCATTTCGCGGTCCTGGGACCTCCCGTACGACGCCATCACGTCTGGCGGGGCGATTCACCTCGGCTACGAAGCAACCCCGTTCACCTCGGGGTGGACGTACGGCGGAGTACTGGGGGGTAATCCGTCTGCGGCCGACGCAAACTTCTACACCTACCATCGGTTCGGCCGCGTAATGGATGGCTCGGGCACCTCCCGCAGGATTCGATTGAACCTCAATGTCTACGCCGCTGGCACTGAGCTGGTTTGCCAACTCAATGACTCCACCGACGTGCTGCTAGAAGAGCTGATCATTTCTGATGTCGAACTAGGGCAGTATTGGATCTCGGTGAAACCCGTAGGCTCTACGTGGGTTGTCACGCTTATGCAGCCCGGTCGGCCTGATCGGCAGGTTGTCCTGGATGACACAGCCTCCACCTCAGGCACCTGGTACATGTTCGTAATTCGGGAGTTGTCCTCCGGGTCCGCCGCGCAAGGAATCCACTGGATTCTAGGCAGCAACTACACGCTGGCCGACCTCCCTGCCTACGACCCCAACACTGCCCGGATATCCCCTCCGCAGATAAAGTTGCACGCCACCCCGGCAGTCGGTGCTCAAAAAGGCAAAGAGATTCTTCAGCAGCTGGCCGATGCGGAATTGGGTGGTTTCTGGTTCGACGAACTAGGCCGGTCCGTGTTCCGGAACCGGCTGGATCTGCGTGGCTACAGACAGACCCCGATTCCGGTCTACTCCGAAACCTCGCTACTGGATCCAGGTTCGTGGACGACCTCAGTCGATCAAATGAAATCGGCCGTAGAGGTGCCGGTCACTCGCCCGCTGGTGACGGTTTCGCCTTCGGCGTGGATAGATGTTTATGCCGCCAAAGAAGTGATCAGGGTCGACCCGTACGCCACTTTGGATATCGTCGTATCACTGGACACCCCCGGTGGAGGTTTGGCAACAACTCTGACCCCGTATATCCCGCCAACCGGTGGATCCTATTTCAGAGGCAACCGCCAGCCGGACGGCAAAGGTGATCGAATCTCTAATGACAGTGGATACGGCAGGGTATATCCGGCAGGGGTAGGCCGGGTGCGAATCACCTGGCAGAATCCCTACGGCTACACCGTGTATATGGTCGACGATGACGGCCAGCCGATGCTGCACGTCGGTGCCCGCTGGTCCGTCGAAAAGATTGACCCGATCATGGTCCGCGAAGAGGCCGGAACCCGTGGCGGCCTCCTGGCTGCTTCAGACAACCCGTGGCGGCAAGACCTCAACGACGGCAAAATCTTGGCCCGCTGGCTTGCAGAAGAAGTCAGCGCGCCCAGACCGTTCCTTGAGAACCTCAAAGTCGCCTACGACCCGCGCATCACGCTGGGGTCTGTCATCAACCTGCGAGACCCCGACGTATACGGCGTGGATTTCAACTGCCTGGTCCGAGCCATCAAGGAAAGCGGCTCAGCGGACGGCCCGGAAATGAACCTGTCGGTGCAGCCGCTGCGGATCCTGCTGGGTCAGGTCGATGACCGCTGGTACGGCTCCACACTGGGTGATTTCGATGCTTTCTACGCCGGGCAGACGCTCGGCGACGCCGACAAGAATCCCCTAGGAGGGGTCTAGTGCCAACCACACCCAAGGGCGTGTTCTACCCCGATTCATCGTGGACATTCCCGCCTGGCCTCTCGGGATCTAGCGGAGCATTCCAGACGATGGCCGAATCCGTGGACACCGCCATCCAATCGGCTGGCATGTCCATTATCGCCTCGGGGAAACTGGCGGCACCGTCCAACCTGTTCACGTTCTCTTCCATCCCGCAGAACTACTCCGACCTGGTCATTGTCTGGGGCGGAGACAGCGACATCTCCGGGGCATACGGTCCACTGACCATCAGGATGAATGGCGACGCCACCGCCGGCAACTACTACAGCGGAGCCCGAGGGCTCCATATAGGTTCAACAGCTAACGTGCAGCTGTACCCAACCGGCGGAGTATTCACCGGCCAAGGCTCCCTGAGGTGCGGTTTCGTAGGCAGCGACAAATCGGGCGGGTGGATACACCTTCCACAGTACGCAGGCACGACCCAGCAGAAAATCGCCTACAGCTGGGGAGTCGCCCAAAAATCGGGCGGCAATTTGGCAACCAGCCCAGAGAACCAGATGCCGTTCCAGGGTGTCGGCCGCTGGCTCAGCACCTCGGCCGTAACCTCGGTTCGGATCTGGCCAGACGCGCAGCTGTTCGAGATCGGCACGACTTTCGCCCTTTTTGGAGTACCCATCATATGATGCTCCCCGGAATCCCCATCATCGAATACCCAATGACCGACCCCGGCGTCCTGTACGACGCCGCACTGTCCTGCAACTCCTGCGATGCCCGTTCGGGGACGCCGAGGAGCTGGACTCCCACGTAGCCAACACTCCCGGCCACTGGTACGGCGAAGGCGTCCCGGTGGCGGACCACGCGATCGAACACAGGGCCGCCGTGGACGCTCTCCTCGACCGCAGGACGCGGATCCTGGCCAAACTCTCTGACCTGTTGGCCGAATCCCCGGAGGACATTTCCGATGCCCTCAACACCACATAGGAGGCGATCATGAACGAATACGCACCGTCCGCGATTCACTGGCTCGCCAATGGAATCATCGTGCGGGTCCCGTCAGCGGAGATGTCCGGAATAGTCGGCGACCCCAACCACACCTACGGATATCACCGAGCGCGGAACGTGCTTCCGTCTGGTGACTACAGTGTCCAAACTTCCCCCGACAAGCAGGGTGACGGCTGGGCTGCCTCGGCGCTGGACATCAAGATGAACTCCACCCAGATGAAGCTGGTCACCAAGCGGCTGTTGGCCTCGGCCAAGAGTTCCAGCGACAACCGCCTGAGGGCGCTGCGGGAATTCTTCGGAACAACCAACGGGTCCACTGTCGCCGGGTGGGATGTCTATTACGACCGCGCTGCCTACAGCGATGACTCCAGCCACACCTGGCACATCCACATGTCCATCCTGCGCAAATACGCCAACGACAAACAAGCACTGGCCGGTGTCCTATCGGTCATCATCGGAGAAGAGGACGACGACATGGAACTGACCGATCAAGTCAAGCTCGGCGCATGGGTGAAGGACCTCGGCTCCGACCTAGGCAATTCATTGTCGGTGGCGACCCTGCTGGGCTCCGGCTACGGTCACGCCCGCGAAGCCAAGCAGCTGATCCGCAACGAAGTTCTTGCCGGCCAGGCGGCAATCCTGGCGAAGGTATCCGGCGCTGACCTGCCTGGCATCAAAACCGCAATGCGCGCCGAGCTGGACCGTGCCGCTGCTGCAGAACGTACTGAGCGGGCCAACGAGCTGGCGGACCTTGCCGGGCCGTTGGCTGCTGCGATCGGCGCCCAGCTGGATCACGAGCTAGATGTTGCCTCGGTAGAGGCGGCGATCCGGTCCGTGTTCGGCGGCTTGGACGGCGAGTAGGCGAGTGGCTGATGACCCTGTTGGCCGTGAGATCCGGCAGCTCCGTGAGGACCTGCGGGACGACATCGCGCAGCTGCGGTCCGAGCTGGATCGACGTGTTCTGCGTGAGGTTCATTCAGCGGAGTACAAGTCGCTGGAGGCCCGACTGTCTGCCCTGGAACGCGAGGTCGAAGCAGCCGAGACGAAGCAGGTCGGTCAACGCCGGTGGTTGGTGTCTGCGGTGGTACTTCCGGTGATCGCGCTGATTGTGACTATCGTGCTGGCGGTGACCAGACCATGAGTGCTGTGGCCCGGCGCAGGCTCCTGGATTGGGTGGTTTGGGTCGCCGTTGCCGTGCTGGCCGCCGGGATCGCCGGTCTGACGTATTTCGTTCAACGACAGGGCGACCAACTGGATGCCATGGCGACAGCGCTGGCTGATGAACAGTCGGCCGCGGAGGGCCGTGGGGAGACTCCGGTAGCCCCCGACCCCGAAGCGCTGCTGGACGACCCATCCTACGAAGGGCCGGAAGCGCAGCCGCCGCCAACCGGTGAGCAGGTGCTTGCGGCAGTGGAGGACTATTTCCGCAACAACCCGGTGGAATCCGTGGAGCCCACAGCTGTCGCGATCGCCGCGGCCGTCTCCAACTATCTGACGGAGCACCCGCCGGCGCCGGGCGAACCCGGTCCACCCCCGACTGCCGAACAGATCGCCACGGCCGTCCAGGAGTACCTGACGGCCAACCCGCCTGCCTCCGGCCCGCCCGGGCCACAGGGCGAAAGGGGGCCGCCGCCGACCGCCGAGGAAGTTGCCGCGGGCGTCGAGGCGTACCTGGTCGACCATCCGCTCCCGATGTGCCCTCAAGGGTATGAGGCGACCGTGGAAACGATCCTGACTACCAGCGGGACTGTCGAGGCCGTCATCTGCACCACCGTGGATTAACCGCTGTTCCCACCCGGTGATGTTCCCGGCGTAATTCTCTGTGTCCATCAACGCCGCCACCACAGCGCGCGCTTGTTCCTCAGTCTCGTACGCGTGGATTCCCGCGTGGTGACCCAAACCTTCTAGCTCCACTATGAACCTCGTGTCGACGATTCGGGCGATGGTGATGTGCCGCGCGCCCGACAGCTGGTAGTCCGAGCTCGCCCAGCGGGCCACCTGCTCGGTACGGATGCCGTCGAGGGATCGGATGCGGTTCGGGTGCATTCGCAGATCATGCCATAGATAGAACGCACGTCCTACAACTTCCGAACTCAACATGAAACGGGGGCTTTGCCGTGCCAACTGTCCGTAAGTGCGCTCATCCTAAAGGCTGTTCCAAGCCCATCAAATCCTATGGATGGTGCAGTACCCACTACAGCCGGATACTCCGAACGGGATCGCCGGGAAGCTCGGACACCACGCGGATATACCGCCGCACCGATCGGCGTTGTTCCATCCAGGAATGCGGCAGTAAGCACTTCAGCAAAGGCTTCTGCCAGAAGCACTACTTCCGGCTCCGCCGCAACGGCGATCCCGATGTTGTTACCCGGGATGTCGGAGGCCCAGGCATTGGATACAGGGCAGCGCATTATCGAATCCAGAAAGATCGTGGGCTAGCCGCTGCACATAAATGCCAATTCTGCAATGGAGCAGCGGCCCAATGGGCGTATGACCACCAAGATCCCGATGCGCGGATTGATCAAACAACGACCTCCAAGTGCATCTACAGCACCAACCCGGCCCACTATTTCCCGCTTTGCGCGCGATGCCACAAACAATTCGATCTATCAAGGAGACAAAAAGTATGAAAAGTTACGCCAAGGCCGTAGTAGCGGCCCTGATCGCCGGACTGACCGCCGCCGGCACCGCGCTGACTGACGAAACCATGACCAGCACTGAATGGACCGTGGTCGTGGTGGCCACCCTGGTAGCGCTGGGCGCTGTCTGGGGCGTGCCGAACGCTCAGGACCCCGCCGCCGAGTAACTGCAACTGATCGCGGTTGCCTATTGCAATTCGGGCGATACCGCCAAACTGACTAGCCGCCGCTCTCCCACACTCGGGAGGGCGGCGGCTTTTCGTGCGCCTCGAAGCTAGCTAAGTACGAAGTCGGCGTTCAACGTACTCGTATACACGATCAATTTGAGACAGCAGTTGTGGCGTTTCTGTGCAGCAGAAATGTTCCAGCGCCGGACGACCACCACTTGATTTAGGGTACCGGAATTCGTCACCTATCTTGTCCACATTGTTTAGATCGCGAATGAACTCGACGATTGAAACCTGCGGTTCGGTCGAGGCAAAAAGGTCGTCGCCTCGATCTTCCAGCTTCTTCAAAAGGCACCCCAGGTCATGACCCCACGCCTTGTCTGGTGAGATGAGCGCCTTCAGCGACAACTCCACCATTTGACGCGTCAAAAATACGGCTGGCAGTGGCGTTTCTGCATTGTCAGTCGTAAGCAGTATGACGGCCGCGTCAAAGAACTCCCTAATCGTTTCTTGGTCTGGTTCGACCAATCGCGCACGCGATAGACATTGTGGATGAAGGCTTTCGTGGTCTTCGTCGATACGGTGAAACAGCGACATCAGAGCAGTATTTCATTATCTGTGAACCTGATTCGAGAGGCCGGGGTCTGTTCGTGCGCCTGGGTGAGCCTGAACGAAACCCCCACTCATTCAGGAAGGGCGGTGGTCAGTTGTTGTTCCTATTTGGTTTCACTTTCGACTTCTATTACCAGGGGTAGCTTTTCCGTATTCGTGTATGCCCGCTCGAACATGTCGTCGAAGTCAGATTTATCTTTGGCGATCCGCATTAGCGTTGTGACTGTAGATATCTGCTTATCGAGGTGTGGGTTGCCGGTATCGGCGGTCAGTAGCTGGTGGTGCTTAAAGGACCGTCGCCCGTTCTTGTTTCGGGGGTTGCGTTCTTTTAGTTCGGCCAGAACCCCGTCGGGCAACTGCTCGTACACATACTTGTTGATCAGTTTCCCTACGTGCGGTGTTCGCTTAGAGGTTCCGGGTTTGTAGTCCCACCCTTGGAGCCGGTAAATCTGCTTGAAAAATTCATCCGGGAATGTTTTGACCCAGGGCCGAAGCTCTGCCTGGACGTACGCCTCCAGGATCATTTGAAGTTCGTAGCGGGCGCGCACTTCCTGGTATCCGGTGGCCTCATCGACCAATGCGACGATCCCAGTGCGAGCGAGGCCACGAATCAGGACTTCAGCCATCTTCGCCACATGCTGCTGGTTTGTTTGCAGCTCTCCATCTTTGCGTGCTTCCAGATACAAGTCGCATACCATCGGTAGCATTTCAGCCCGATATCCCCAAGACTTTAGGGACTTGCTGGGTTCGCGGTACTGGATGGGTTCGGAAATCGCGTGGAGCTCGGCGGGTATGTACGGCTGCAAGTTTTGTGCTGCCAAGAACGGGGCTCGAAGCTCTGTACTTCCGGGGCCGACACGGCGCCCTTTCTTCTCGGCGCGGCCAAGCGCTGTAAGCACTGTGGATTGGCTTAGAACGCGGGTTCCGTCCTCAAGAACCGCACACGATAGCGCCTGATCGCCGATTATGAGCTCGCCAACATGCGTGGCGACGTGAGTGTCTTGACCCCAGCGAGACTGCGCGGCCTCACGAGCAATCTCCCGGCGTCGTTCGGCCGTCAAAGTCTCGGCGCGCGCTTGCCCACCCTTGCGCGCATGTTGGTTAATTCCGTTCGGTTCGGCGGTTGCCACCGTACCCCCTAGTGTTGATGTGCTTGCTTAGCAAGCATAGATTACACCCATGTAATTCACACACCTTGGCCACCGCTATATTCCCAGCTCATCCGCAGTTTATTGGCCAAAAGGGTGGAGTCTGGTCACCGATGCTTGCGGTGCAAGCATGCCCCCAGACATGTAATTTCAAGACAGGCAAACCGCTTGACATGCGTGCCACTGTGATTTGATGCCACCCGGTACGGACCACCACACTCCCGCCCCTGTCTGGCTACGGCCAACAGGGGCGGTTTGTGGTGTCTATCGGTTGCGGAGTTCGGTGTTGACCTCGGCCGCGATGAACGCGGCGTCGGAGTCAGTGAGCGCGGTCCCGTCTGTCCAACTGTCCAGCCGGTCGGCGTCGTAGATGACCTGAGCGCCGCGCTCGGTAGCGGTCGATTCGGGGAACACCTCGACCTGGCCGTCCGTGTCGATAACCAGTACGGGCAGGTTCGTGAACTCGGCGGAGGCCAGGTCGCGGATGTGGTCGGGGGTAACGGTGATTGACATTTCGGGCTCCTTGAATGGGGTGATAGTTGCGATGGGTTTGCCGTAGAGCTCCACAATCACCGTTTCTCCGGCCCGGACTTCGTCGAGGATGTTCCGGGTGTTGCGGTGGAGGTCGGTGGACTTGATTCGTTTCGCCATACCCCAATAGTACGCAACATGCGAATGTTGCGCAACATCTACATCTAGGCTCTTAGGTTGATTCCCCGGTATTCGTTAGTCGGTCGGGTACGACGGCTCGTCAGCGGGGTGACTCCAATGCAAACCCTCGTCCTCACCGTTGGGGCCCCACCGGTACGTGAGCCTCCAGCCCTCTCGCTCGTCTGGGGGTTCAACCTCCAGGGAGGCGGCCAGCGCCTCCAGGTCAACTGGGGTCTCGAATGCCTCGGCCAGCCGCGTCAGCACGTCGTGCGGAGCTTGCACGGGGTGGTCATTCATCGCTGACTCCTCTTCCTGTGCCTGGGTATCGCAGCACCTCGACAGTACCGCTCGGTTTCACCCAATGCACGATCAGCATCGCGTCCTTGGGGATGATGTCGCGGAGGTTGAGGTCGCAACCGTCCGGGTAACTGCACGGCTTCATGTTTAGGTACATGACCAGTTTCTCATTTTCGCCTGGTTTCATGCGGGCCGCAGCGTGCGGCTCGACGTGCCGCCGGAGCCGCGGCATGGACCCCCACGGCTGCCGCCACTTCGCGGTGGCGGCCGGCCCATCATCGTCGGCCGAGTGGATCCCCACAATCTTGTTGCCCGCCGAGTCCCACAGCGTGGCCACGGCATAGTCGAGCCCCACGTACGGCGCGATCTCGTCCCGCTTGGCCGGGTCGGTCCGCATCGGCTTGAACACCGGTGCCGGTGCCGCCGGTGTAGCGGTGGTGGCTGCGCTCGCCGCGCCGGCCGCAATCTGTTGCCGGTACTCACCGGCCGCCGTCACCGCTGCAGCGACAACGGCTACAGCCTCTTCGATGCCTTCGACCGCAGTTGCAGCTGACTCCTCAACCCGCACGACCCCGACCTGCCTGGCCGCGGCGTCGGCTTCCTGGGCAGAGCCGAGCGCCACCACGGTGCTGTTATTGCTGTCGCCGAGTCTGCCGATCGCGTTGTCTACGGCGGCTAGGACCCGGGACAGTGCGGCGGGCCGGCCGACCTCCGCCAGCGCGGTGCTCGCCTCGGCGGTCATGGACAGCCCCGCTTGCAGGTGCCCCGCAGCCCCGGCCAGATGTTCCCCGATCCCAGCCAGCGCCTGGGCCACAGCGTCGGCGCCGAGCCCAGCGAACACGCTCGCTTTCTCGTCTGTGATTTCTTGCGCTTGGGCCACCAAGGTCGCAGCCGATTCGATGGCCGTCATGGCTTGAGGAGGGGATGCCATGGCGCACTCTGGCACGCCCAAGATCACGAAACCATAGGTCTGTCGGATACCCGACACCAGGCAAACGAGCGACCCGCACCATGTCGGCACGGGTCGCTACTCTTGTGTCTAGTGTTTTACTTGGTGTCGCGGATGCCCACCAGCAGACCGGCCCATTCATCGCGGGATACAGCAAGGTTGCCTAGCGTCGGCGCCTTGCTGTCCCGCACCAAGAATTGACCCGCGTCCGTGCAGGTCTCCACGCACTGTCCACCGTTGTTGCCAGATCGGGCGGACTTGCGCCATTTCTTCACTTCAGATGCTCCTCAATCGGTATGGCCATTGCTTTTGTGGCGTTGAATGTATCTCCCGCAGTGGCGAACATTTCGTCAGTGTCGTCGTACCGACAGCCGTCGATCGATTCGCTGTAAACCACACTGGGGTCGTCGGAGTCCGAGAACCCCATCAAGGTGTAGGTGCGACTCATAGAAGGGTGCGCGCCCGCATCGTCTGGGATCACCCACAAGTGGATGCTCGGTAGCGCTGCTTTCTCACGAAGCAGATCAATCTGCTTTGCGAGAGTGTCTCCGCCGCCGACCCGGCGACGCACGGCGGCTTCGCTCATTACCAGGTTAACCTGCGGTAGGGGTGATCGCGACCAGAAATCTTTCTGCCTTGCCATGCGCAGCGCTACCGCTTGGTCGGTAGCCTGGCTTCTCAGAAATGGGCTGGTCGCGTAGACGGCCCTCATGTAGTCCTCGGTCTGGAACAGGCCGTTGATGAACTCGGACTCGTAGATCCGCATTTCTGCTGCGTCCTGCTCCAGTTCTACGAATAGCTGGAACCACGCGGGCACTCCGGCACCGTATGGCTCCCACCAGCCTTGCTCGCCGGATTCTTGCGCCATCCGGCACAGTTCGTGCTCGAGTTCGCGGTCCTGGACTGAGAAGATCCGGCACAACGCCAGCACGTCACCCATGGTGATTCTGGCAGCTTGCCCGGATTCGATTCGCCACAGTTTCGACCGCGAGACATCTATTCGTGCGTCCACGACATCTTGCGGGGACATGTTCGCGGCGGTGCGGAGTCTGGTCAGGCGGCGTCCGAGGCGTCGTTTCACCAGATTGGGTCTGTTGGCCATGTGCGCCTCGCTTGATTTGTCTCTTCATGGAACGCGTTTCACTGTGAAACAGTGCCGCACTTGCTGTGCCAAAAAGAATACTCGAGTTTCTGTGGGCAACGCCATATGGTCGGGTCGTGGGTAGTTCACCGAGGCCCACAAAAAAGTGGGGCGGCCCATCGCCTTGGGCCGCCCCGTCACCCAGACGATTGGAGCTCGTCATGAATGACTCGCATCTCAGGATAACCGGATACCACCTCCGCGAGCCCGAGCAGCCACCACCGGATGTTTCAGATGCTGAAGCGTGGCGCGTCGAAAACCGCCCAGAATCGCAGTGGCACAAGCCGGACTGGTCGAAGATGCACTGCACTCTGTGCAAGACGAACTGGCCATGCGATGAGGGTGTCAAGCAAGCAAGGACGTGTGACGGATGAGCTATCAAAAACCGTTGCCGCTGAGTACGCCCGAACGGCTTCCAGAGTGGCTGAGGATCGATCCGGCCGGGCCGCACGCTTGCGCCACGGGTTTCAACCCCGACAAGGACGGGGTTGCTTCGTACTGCACGAAATGCGGGATCAGGTGGCGCGACTGCTTGGTGAGCCGGTCATGACCGCCATGGAAGACGAATGCCGGTACTTCCAGCGCATCCACGTACCCAACGACAACGGCGAGTGCGTCTGGTGCTCACCGCGGTACCACCGCCCGATGCCGTACCCGTGCCCGCGCCGCCAGCTGGCCGATTCCATCCTGGCCTGGACGAAGGTGTCAACATGATCAACCATCCGGCATTTCGATGGTTCGTGCGCCGCGCCGCAGCCGGCACGGTGGCGCTGCCCGAGCCTGACCGGATCGCCGCCTCCTGGACTCGCTGCCCGCGGTGCACCAGCGGCCCGCGGCCCGCCAACCGGGACTGTCCCGGCTGTGGCGCGCTGGCTCCGGTGCACTCATGAGCTCGCCCGGTCCCGCACGGAGGGGCCGGGTGCAGGGCATTACTCGCCCCCGATGGGACGGCCGCCGCGAACGCGAATGGCGGGGCGGCCGTCCCCCAAATCTACGGAGGAACCGTGAGGCTCTCTCACTACTGCGCCTGGTCGATGATCGTTGTGGTCTCTGCCTGGATCACCTATGCGGTGTGGCTATTCGCAACCCAAGCGTTATCACTATTTGAAACATCGTCGCATGCAGATGTGATCATGGCCGTAACCAGGCCGGGCATGCTTCGTTAAACGATTTATGCACAGACCCGGACCGGCACCGGGCAGGAGTACCGGTCTGCTATCGCCCCGCCGGGTGAAATGCTGCCTCGCTGCCCGGCGGGGTCCTAATCCTCCTCCCCTTGAGCCCCAATGAATGTGCCAATGTCACCCATCTGACAGAACGTACACTAATAACGGAATTCCACCGGCCAGCCGTAGCGTTATAGGTGTACGTTGGTTGAGTGACGAAACGCCTCACCACCGCAACGATCATGTCTGC
>Ga0193743_1002390_pt1 | contig 13346 bp, 12 predicted proteins | sample L2c2metaG_FD_143038 | JGI IMG/M metagenome (GOLD analysis project Ga0193743, IMG submission 143038) | Soil microbial communities from a riparian zone of the East river system, Colorado, United States - L2c2 | ecosystem: Environmental > Terrestrial > Soil > Riparian zone | place: USA: East River... | reverse complement strand
TGGCCGCCTTGACGGTCTGCCCGGATCCGGCCGGACCGACGAGGGCCACCGTCTTGCCGACGGCCTTGAAGACCTCGCCGGCCGCGGCGAAGTCCTCGGCGTCGCCACCCACCATGATCGAGAGGCCACCGTCGATCGCACCCTGCTCGCCGCCGGACACCGGGGCGTCCAGCACGCGGAAGCCGCGCTGTTGACCTTCGGCCGCCAGCCGTGCCGACACGTCCGGCCGGATCGACGAGAAGTCGATGATCAGGGCGTTCTCCCTTGCGCTGGCGAACACCCCGTCGGGCCCGGAGAGCACCTCTTCCACGTCGGGCGAGTCGGGCACCATTATGGCGATCACGTCGGCGTCCTTGACGGCCTCGCCGATGCTGGCCGCGCCGCGACCGCCCGCCGCGACGAGCGCGTCGATCGCCGGTTGGGCGAGGTTGTATCCGACGACGTCGAAACCGACGTTGACGAGGTTGATCGCCATGGGCTTGCCCATGATGCCAAGCCCGATGAAGGCAACTGTGGTGGTCATGTGTTTGGGTCCTTTCGTCAGTGCTGTGAGGTGGTCGCGCCGCGGCGTTCGCGCGGTAGCCACGCGAGGCTTTCGGTGGTGGTGGGGGTTGTCGGCTTGTACTCGAGGCCGACCCAGCCGCGGTAGCCCGCGGCCTCGATGCGGGTGAGGTATCCGTCGATGTCGAGCGCGCCGGTACCCGGCTCGCCACGGCCGGGTGCGTCCGCGATCTGCACGTGCGCGATGCCTGCCGCGTACTGGTCGATCACCGCGTCGAGGTTCTCGCCGTTCGCGGCCAGATGGTAGAGGTCGCAGAGGAAGCCGACATTGTCGTGACCGCCCGCCCGGACCCGCCCGAGCGCCACGGCGACGTCCGCGGCGGTGCGCAGTGGGTACGGCTTCGGTCCGCTGATCGGTTCGATCAGCACGGTCGCGCCGATGCCGGCCGCCGCCTTCGCCGCGTAGCCGAGGTTTTCCACGGCCAACTCGTCCTGCTCTTGCGGCGGCACGCCGTCGACGCGGTTGCCGTACAGCGCGTTGAACGCTTGCACGCCCAGGCGGGTACCGATGCCCAACGCGACGTCGATGTTGTCGCGGAACTCCGCCGAACGCTCAGGGATGGACAGCACCCCGCAGTCCGGCCCGGCCAGATCGCCGGCGAAGAAGTTCAGGCCAATCAGGTCGACGCCGGCGTCGTCGATCGCCCGCGTGAACGCGTCGACGTCGGCACTCGTGGGTACCGCGGCGGCGAACGGCCACCAGAACTCCACCGCGTCGAACCCGGCCGCCTTCGCGGCAGCGGGCCGCTGCAGCAGCGGCAATTCGGTGAACAGGATCGAGCAGTTCGCCAGGTAGCGGAGACTATGCGTCATACTTGTCTTCTTTCGCATTGTGGAATGTCTTATCTGCGATACGACAACTGTAGGAGGTATTTTGTATGCAGTCAACCCGATTCGGTTCGATCTCACACCGGTTGCTTCTGTGCACACCGGGCTGGCTGTGGACGCCGGGGATAGGGAGGCGCGCGTCGTCGTGACAGGCGGGACGGCCGCACTACTCTTTCCGCATTGCGGAATATCGGTGCAGCGAATGGGAGGACCGGATGGCCAAGCAGCGTGACCCCGCGGATGGCGGCGCCGGGCGCCCAGCCGGTGGTGTGCAGTCGATCGCGCGGGTGTTCGACCTGCTGGAGACCATGGCGGATCTGGGCGGCATCGTGACGCTGTCCGAACTCGCGCAACGCTCGGGCTTGCCCGTGCCCACCATTCACCGGCTCATGCGCACACTCGTCGACCTCGGGTATGTGCGCCAGGAGCCGTCACGGGCGTACGCCCTTGCCCCACGACTGGTGCGACTCGGCGAGGGTGCCAGTCGGCTGATCGGTACGTGGGCGACGCCTCACCTGCGGCGCCTCGTCGACGCGGTGGGTGAGAGCGCGAACCTCGCGCTGCTCGACGGTGACGAAGTCGTCTATGCCGCCCAGGTGCAGGGTCGGCACTCCATGCGGATGTTCACCGAAGTCGGGCGCCGCGCAGGCATGCACTGCACCGCGGTCGGCAAGGCGATGCTCGCCGCGATGCCGCCCGACCGCGCCGTCGAGATCCTGCGCCGCTCCGGCCTTTCCGCGCAGACCGCGCACACGCTCACAACGGTCGAGGCCATGCAGGAGGAGCTCAGCCGTATACGTGAGAACGGTTATGCCATAGACGAAGAGGGGCAGGAAATCGGCGTGCGCTGTGTTGCCGTCGCTCTCCCCGGGGAGCGGGCGCGGGCTGCGCTCTCCGTCTCCGGGCCCTCGACGCGCATGACCGAGTCGCTCGTCGGCGCCGCGGTTCCGACCTTGCTGGAAACGGCTCGCGCGCTCGGCGACGAACTCGATCTCGCCGGCGTCGCGGCCGCTGGCAGGTGAGCCGGCCCTCGACTCACTTCAGTGGACGCAGCGCGGCCTTCGGGGTGGCGGAGCGGCGCCGAGCCTTACCTGGCTTCCACGTCGAATGGGCCAGGGCTGTCAGTGCATCGGCGGTCTGTTCGCAGAATCGTTCGTGCTCGGCCAGGCCGACCGTCAGTGCCCGAATTGTGGTGGTGCCAACCATGAAGTCGAAGACCGCATCCGCGCGCGCAATGAGTTGCTTGGCCGTCAGGTCGGGCAGGTATCCGCCCAGTAGCTGCGTCAGCAGTGTCCGAACGTTGCGTTCGGATCGGTTGACGAGTCGCTCGTAGAGACCTTCCTCGCGGTGAGAGGCCAACAGCAGACCTGGGATGGCCGCCCGGGTCACCGGGTCGGCAAGCTGATTGAGGAAGCTGAGCACCCAGGCGCCCAGGTCCGTGCGGAGGTCGCCGGTGGGCTCGGGAACTGCGGCCGGCTCCGCGTGGCCGAACGCCGCGTCCTCGATCAGGGCTTCTCTACTTGGCCACCGGCGATAGATGGTGGGTGCTCCGACACCGGCGCGTCGGGCGATCGCGACGATCGTCGTCGCCTGGTAACCGTGCTCGACCAGCAGGTCGCGGGCGGCCTGCAGCACGTCGACGTCCTTCTGCGGATCCCGCGGGCGGCCGGGCATCGGCAGGGAAGCGGTGGTCATCCGCAAAAACGTACCCCAGAGCGCTAGTTTTATTACGTATGACTCTATAACGTAATGCCTCACCGACCCGAGAGGAGACGCGTTGCCATGCTGACGCCCCACGACGAGATGCTCGCCCATCAGCTGCCCACCACGTTCGATCACGTCTCGCAGAGTGATCTGCGCTGGGTGGAGCGCATCGTGATGTACGGCTTCGACAAGTCCGGGGACATCAACGTGATGACCGGGATGGCGCGCTACCCGAACCGCAATGTCACCGACGCCTACGCGATGGTCACCAAGCGGGGCGGTGAAACCAAAGTGGTCCGGATGTCGACTGAACTCAATCCACAGGCGGGTGCACTGGGCGTGTACGAGGTCGGGCCCTACACGTACAGCATCGAGGAGCCGCTGCGTCAGGTTCGGTCCCAGGTGGCGCCCAACGAGCAGGGGCTGAGCCTGGATCTGCGCCTGCGCGGCGAGTTCGACACCTACGAGCAGACCCCTGCTTTTCACCGAAGCCGCGGCCGGGTTGCCGAAGACGCCCGCCGCTTCTATCAGAATGGGCGGCTCGAGGGCTGGATCGACATCGACGGTGAGCGCATCGAGATCGACCCGGATCGTTGGTGGTTCGGCAGGGACCACTCCTGGGGTGTGCGCAACGGGCCCGGTGGCGGCAGCCTGCCCGACGGCACCGAGAAGCAGCCCGTCGAGATTCCCGAGGGCGTCCTGTACTACATGGGCATCTTCGAGTTCGACGACGAGCTGGTGCATTTCGCGCAGCGCGAGTACAGCGACGGCACACGCTGGCAGTTCGAGGGCGAGGTGCTCTATCCAACCGAGTCGGGACGTCCCCACGGGACGATCATCGACGTCGAGCACGACCTGAAGTTCCGCGCCGAGCAGCGGGTGATCAGCGGCGGCACGTTCACCGTCCACCGCGGCGACCGCTCGACCAGCACCATCGACGTGAGCCCGCTGTGCGATTTCTGGCCTGGCCTGGCCGGCTACGACGAGTTCAACGGTTACGCCTCAGGGCACTGGCGGGGCACGGATTTCATCGACGGCTTCACCGTGAACTCCGCCGACCCGGAGGTGGTTCGTCCGGTGAGCCTGGTCAGTGAGACGCTGTGTGAGGTCAGGATGGACGGGAGGGTCGGCCACGGCCTGGTCGAAATGGTGTGCATGGGCGCCTATCCGCGGTACGGCTACATGGGGTGGTAAACGACATGACGAAGTTGTCGTCTGCCCGCCTGGCTGCCGATGAGTTGCCAACGGCGCTGGAACCGATTCTGCGGTCACGCATTCCGGGCGCGGGCGATGCGACCATCACCAACTGGTCGCCAACCGAACGCGGATTCTCCACCGAGACATTCCTGTTCGACGTCACCGGTGTCCACGGTGACGCGCCGTCCCTCGGGCTGGTCTTCCGCAGGCCCCCAGAATTCGCGATCCTGCCCGACTACGATCTGCGCCGACAGTTCCTGACCATGCAGCGCCTGGAGCCATCACCGGTTCCGGTTCCGCGCGTGCGGTGGATCGACGCCGAGTCGGATGCGTTGGGGACGCCGTACTTCATCATGGATCGCATCGACGATGTGATCAGCGTCAGCGACTATCCGCCGTATCACCAGACCGGCATCTTCGCCGACACCGACGACGCCGGACGCGCCACCCTGTGGAACGAATGCCTCGACATCATCGCGACCGTCCACCAACTCGACCCAACCGAATACCGGCTGGGATTCCTCGATTTGGCGGCCTACGGCCAAACCCCGCCGCAGCGGCTGGCGAACTTCCTGCGCTACGCCATGACCTGGGCCGTTGGCGACGCTCCGATGAAACCCACCTTCGCTCGTGCCCTGGACTGGCTCGACTCCCACCTCTACACCCCGGAGCGGGTCACGCTGTGTTGGGGCGACGCCCGCATGTCCAACGTCCTCTATCGGGCCGATCATCGCGCCGTCGCAGCACTCGACTGGGAGATCGCCTACCTCGGCGACCCCGAGGCCGACCTCGCCTGGATGTTCATGACCGACTGGGTCAGCAGCCCGTTGGAGAACCGCGCGTTCGCACCAGGGACGCCGGATCGCGAGGAGAGCATCGAGCGCTACGAGCGACTGACGGGACACCGGGTACGCAACATGCGGTTCAGCGACGTCACCGCCACGTTGCTGCTCGCAATCCCGCTGATCCGGCTCAACGAAAGGCTGAATCTCCAAGACGTCGACCTGGCTGAGATCTGCGCCCAGCGTGTGGATCTGGTGCTCACCGGCGGCTGAGCCAAGGTGGCGAGTGTCAACGAGTTGTTGTCGGCATTCGCCGTCGGACCACCTCATTACGATGGCGGCCGCATGTCGATGACGCAGCGCCTTACCCGCGCTGTCGCCGACCACCGGGGACGCGTCGAAATGCCGGCCTACGCCGTGATGGTCGAGGCGGTCACCAACGGCATCTTCTGGCACTCGTTCCGTGAGCCGGTCGGCACGGTGCAGTCATGGCTCTCGCTCACCGCCGGTGCGCCCGTCGAGGTGAACCAGCGGTTGCTCGCCACCTCCGAGTTGCTGCACCGCGACGATGCCCACGGCGCCACGACCGTGCACATCGCGAACGACGGCCACGAAGTCGTTTGCGCGGGCGTGGCCCGATGCGTTCTCGTCGGCCGCACCAGTGCGGCCCTGGCCGCAATCAAGGAGGCCGGGCCGACGGAAGCCGGCGACCTCGTCCCCGAGACCGCCGAGGTGGCGATCACGCCGCCACCGATCGATCCCGGGCTCGACGGCAAGCAAATCCTGTCGGCAATCTCTGACGGGGGAATGTCGGCGGGGCCGATCTGTCAACTTCTTTCTGCCACAGTGACATCGAGCGACGATCGGATCCGGCTGACGGTGTCCCCGCAGCCGTGGATGGCCAATCCGCTCGGCGCCATGCAGGGCGGGGTCATCGCAGCCATCGTCGGGCAGGCGTGTTCGCTCGCCGGGCAACTGCATACCGGACCTGGGCAGCAGTACTCGCTGGCTGACTTGACCGTCTACTACTTCAGGTCCCCACCCGTCGACGGGGCCCTGACGGTTGTGACTGCACCGGACAGGATCGGCAAGCGGCTTGGCACGGTATCGGCCACCATGACCGGATCCGACGGCATCGTGTTCGCCCGCGCTACCGCCAGTATTCGCTACCACTGACGTCGCGACAGCGCTCGAACGGCCTGTCGAGTGGGTCGCGGTCCAGGTCGTCGTCGCCGCTGGACGATGAGCGGTAGGTGCCGATTGTGGTTGGCGGGGGGCATGGATGGGGGTCAGCGGTGACGACATGGCTTCGGTGGGGCGCAACTCTGGAAAGGGCAAGCACAGAAACGCTTTCGAAGGGATACCAACATGCGAACTGGAATGAAGTACCTCACATCGGCGTTGGCAGCCGGCGCTGCCGCGGCGGCCCTCGCCGTCGCGCCCGTGGCGATGGCCGATCCCGCTCCGGCTCAGCCGGCAGTGGTGGCCACCGCGTCGAGCGCGATGGCCGCCGGACACATCGTCCAGGCCGGTCACGGCGGCGGTGGTGGCGGCGGCGGCTTTCACGGCGGCGGCGGTTTTCACGGCGGCGGCTGGGGCGGTGACCGCGGCGGCTGGCACGGCGATCGCGGCTGGGGCGGTCCCTGGGGCTGGCCCTGGGGCTGGCGTTAACGGTCAAGAATCGCCCACCTCAGACAGGCCCGCACCGGTGACCCCTCGCCGGCGCGGGCCGTCGGGCTTCCGATCCGCCGGCCACGTCTGCCAGGCTGACGCCGTGAGTTCCGGGCTCCTAGGATTGCACCGATGACTGCCCCGTTCTCCTGGGAGCTCCCGTACGCCTGGCCGCGCAAACCCGTGCTGGCGCGCAACGTGGTCTGCACCTCGCAGCCGCTGGCCGCACAAGCCGGTCTGGCGATGCTCGCCGACGGCGGCAGCGCGGTCGACGCGGCACTGGCCGCTGCGATCACCCTGACCTCGGTCGAGCCGGTGTCCAACGGCATCGGCTCCGACGCCTTCGCCATCGTGTGGGACGGCGAGAGGTTGCACGGGTTGAATGCCTCGGGGCGCTCGCCTGCGGCATGGACACCGGAGTATTTCGGCGGCGGCCCGGTACCGGCGCGGGGTTGGAATTCGGTGACCGTGCCGGGTGCGGTGTCGGCGTGGACCGAGCTGCACACCCGGTTCGGCAGGTTGCCGTTTGCCCGGATCTTCGAGCCGGCGATCGGCTACGGGCGCGACGGGTTCCTCGTCTCGCCGACGGTCTCCGCGCAGTGGGCCGGGCAGGTGACGGAGCTGCGGACGCAGCCGGGTTTCGCCGAGGCGTTTCTTCCTGGTGGACGGGCGCCGGCACCGGGGGAGCGGTTCCGGTTCCCCGAACACGCGGCGACGTTGGAGACGATCGCGGCAACGGGCGGGGAGGCGTTCTACCGTGGCGATCTCGCCGCGATGATGGAGACGCATTCGGCCGCGAACGGCGCTGTCATGCTGGCCTCGGACCTCGCCGCGCACCGCGCCGACTGGGTCGACCCGATCAGCATCGACTACCGCGGCTACACCCTGCACGAGATCCCACCGAACGGTCAGGGGATCATCGCCTTGATCGCGCTGGGCATCCTGCAGCACTTCGACATGGCCTCGCTCCCAGTCGATTCGGCAGACAGCGTGCACCTGCAGATCGAGGCGATCAAACTGGCGTTCGCCGACGCGCTGGCCTACGTCGCCGACGTCGACCACATGCCCTTGGGCCCGCAACAGCTCCTCGACGCCGACTACCTGAAGCAGCGGTCGACGCTGATCGACCCGGTACGGGCCACACCGGTGGCGGCGGGCAGGCCGCCGCGGGGCGGCACGGTGTATCTGACCGCCGCCGACGCGTCAGGGATGATGGTGTCGATGATCCAGTCCAACTACGACGGTTTCGGATCGGGCGTGGTGGTGCCTGGCACCGGGATCTCGCTGCAAAACCGCGGGACCGGGTTCAGCGCGACGCCGGGGCATCCCAATCTGATTGGGCCGCACAAGCGTCCGTACCACACCATCGTCCCCGGCTTCCTCACCAGAGACGGCGCACCGGTGATGAGTTTCGGCGTGATGGGCGGCACCATGCAGCCGCAAGGTCATCTGCAGATCGTGGCGCGCATCGCCGACTATGGCCAGAACCCGCAGGCGGCGTGCGACGGGCCGCGGTTCCGCTGGATGCAGGGCATGCAGGTGAGCGTCGAGGACGGCTTCCCACGTGCAACGGTCGACGAGCTGCGCCGGCGCGGCCACGATCTCGTCGTGGTCGACGACTACAACCAGTTCGGCAGCTGCCAGGCAATCTGGCGCCTTGCCGACGGGTATCTAGCGGCGAGCGACCCGCGCCGCGACGGGCAGGCCGCCGGTTTCTGAGCGGCCCCGGCCGGAGTCATCCGGTCCCGAGCATGTCAGAGGCTGCTCAGGTCGTCGGGCACGTCGATCGCGTGCTCGCGCAGCGTCTCCAGACTCACCACGTCGAGGGTGCGCTCATGGGTGGCCGCCAGCACCACCGGGGCGGCGTAGCCGTCGCTTTGTGCCCGGAGCCAATTCACCGCGGTGACGCACCAGCGGTCGCCGGGCGCGAGGCCGGGGAACCGGTATTGGGGCATCGGCGTCGAGAGGTCGTTGCCGATGGAGCGCTGGTGCTCCAAGAACTCGCCGGTGACGACAGCGCAGATGGTGTGACGGCCGTGGTCCTCGTCGCCGGTCGAGCAGCAGCCGTCGCGGTAGAAGCCGGTGAGCGGGTCGGTGCCGCACGGCTCCAGCGGGCCCCCCAGTACGTTGCGATCAGCCACCGGCCAAGTATTGCCCCTCGCCGGGTGCGAGGCCATGCGACGAGCACTACCTGGCACGGGCTAGGTGAGGGATTCCCAGAAACGAGTCAGTGCGGCCGCGCCCCGTGCCGGGTCTTGCACCATCCACCAGTGGCCCAGCCCGTCGAGTACCTCGGTGCGGGCTCCCGCGCGCGCCGCTGCCCGGCGCCGGATCTCGTCCGAGCCGACGTAGTGGTCCTCGGTCGCAAGCAGGCACAGCCCCGGTCGCGCCGCGGCCCGCTCCAGCGACTGGCCTGCATCGGCCAGGGCGGGGTGCCGCGCCGAGCGGTAGAGCAGCAGCAGCGCCCGACCCATTTCCGGGCCGTGGGCGGGGGCCATCTTGGCGGCAACCTCGGGTGTCACGCCCAGCGCGACCATTCGATCCGTTCGGTCCTGCAGCGACCCGCCCATCATGGCGTCGGCCAGCCGCTCGCCGTCGCCGGGCGTCTGCCACACCAGCGCTGCCTCGTGCCACACGTAGTCGGGATCGAACACCCCGATGATGTCGCTGGCCCAGCTGCGCACCGACTCAGGCCGATGCATCATCGCGTTGATCACGTGGTTGCCGCCCCAGTCGTGTCCGACGAGGTCGACTGGGGCGTCCAAGCCGGCCAACTCGTCTTCCAACCAGTCGCGGTAGTCCAGATAGGTGGCGGGCCAGCCGTCCGGCAGCGGGGCACCGAAGCCGGGCGGGGACAGCCGGATCACGTCATCCCGGCCGAGTGCCTCCACCAGGGGGTCCCAGACCGCGTCGGTTTCCGGGTTGCCGTGCACCAGTACCACCGTCATGAGTCAGATCCTGACACGGCAGTCGTGGTCGTCGGGCGGCAGGGCCTACCGCGCCAGTTCCATTCGGGCGTATTGCCGCACAGCCTCTTTGACGATCTTTCCGTTGGAGGTCAGCGGAAGGGCATCGACGAACAGGACGTGCCGCGGGCGCTTGAACGCGGCGATCCGCAAACGCACGTGGGCGGCCAATGCCTCCCCCGACGGGTGCGCGCCGGCCTGGGCGACGACCACCGCGCAAATTGCCTCGCCCCAGTACTCGTCGGGCACACCCACCACCGCGACCTGTTCGACGTCCGGGTGGCTCGACAGCGCATCTTCGACTTCGCGTGAGGACACGTTCTCGCCGCCGGTGATGATGACGTCCTTGCGGCGGTCGAGCACGACCAGCCGCCCGGCGTCGTCGATGCTGCCGACGTCGCCGGTGTGCAGCCAGCCGTCGACCGTCGCCGGTGTGTCGTCCGGCCAGTAGCCGACGGCGACTTGTGCACCGCGGACCAGGATTTCACCGACACCGTCCCTCTCGGAGGCGATGCGGATCTGCACCTCGTCGTGCGGCCGGCCCGCACTGGACAGGATCGCGGCGTCCCCATCCGCCCCTGCGCGGTGGTCGGCGGGGCCGAGAAACGTGATGTTGCCGCCGGTTTCGGTCATGCCGTAGCCCTGATGGAACCCGACGTCGAGTCGCGCCAGCGCCCGGCGCAGCAGGTCGGCAGGGATCGCCGTGGAGCCGTAGGCGATGTCGCGCAGCGTCGGCAGCTCGATCCCCGTGTCCTCGAGATGAGCAAGCAGGCCGTGCAGCATGGTCGGTGCCAGCGAGCACGACGTCACGCGAAAGGTGTTGACGGCCTCGGCGAACGCGTCCGGGCGGAACGCCGCGACGGGCAGCACCGTCGACTGCGCGGCGTGGTGCACCAACATGTTGTAGCCCGCAACGTGGCACATCGGAAACGGCAACAGATAGACGCCGCCGGATCGCACAGACCGTCCGGCAACCGTGCCCCACACCGCGGTGGTGATCGACCGATGGGTGTGCAAAACCCCCTTCGGCGCCCCGGTCGATCCGCTGGTGAACAGCAGCCAGGCGGGCTCGTCGGGCCCGATCACTTCGACGCATCCGGGCGACTCATGTTCCGCGCGTTGCCATTCCGGATCATCGAACGCGACGACGTGCTCAACGGATGGAAGGTGTTCGGCGATCCGCGGCAGTGCGTCCAGGTAGCGCCCATCGCCGACGATAACGGTGGGCTCGGCCGACGCGAGTTGGGTGGTCTGCTCGTCGGGGCCGAGCCGCTGATTGATCAGCACCAGGATGCGGCCGCAGCGGGGAACGCCGTAATACAGCCGGGCGTAGGCGGCACTGTTGTCCGCGATGACCGCGACGCGGTCGCCGCGGCGGGTTCGCTCAGCGATCCAGCCCCCGACGGAGCGCACCTGACGGTCGAACAGAGCGAAGGTCGCGGTCGAGCCATCGGGGCAGATGATGGCGGCCCGTTCGGGCACCGCGGCGGCCGCCGTCGACACCAGCTCGTGGATGAGGTCGATCCGGTCGGGCATCTCCGTCAGCTCGTCTGGCTGACCCGGCGCCGGTACGCCGATGGTGTCTCACCGCAGAACTGCGTGAAGCAGCGGGTGAACGAGCTCAGGCTTTCGAACCCGACCGCCGACGACGTCGCCTGCACGGATTGCCCGGGGGCGGTGAGCAGCGCCATGGCGCGCAACATCCGAGCGTGCAGGAGATAGGTCCGCCACGACAGGCCGAGGGTGCCGGAGAACAGGCGTCGCAACGTCCGCTCGGACACCGAGACGGCGCGGCTCACGTCATCGGCGGTCACCGAGTCGAGGTGTTGCTTGGTGTAGGCCAGTGCCGCCGCCACGATCGGGTGGTCCGACGTCGGCAGGCTCAATGGCGCCTCGTGGTCGAGGGCCTCGGACACCAGATCGGCCAGGGTGCGGAAGAAGCCGTCGGAGACCTTCTCATCCTCGGCGGAGCCTGTGCCACGGTCGATCGGCCATCGCAGCGCGTAGATCATCATCTCGCGGATCAGCGGAGACACCGCGATGATCCGGGCGCGGCCACCGGCGTCGGGAATGAGCTGCGGGTCGAACATCACCGCGACGGTCTTGACGTCCGGGTTCATCACCGCCTGGTGCTCCAGCCCGACCGGGATCCACGCCGCCTGTTGCGGTGGCAGCAGATAGTGCGCGGAGTCGGTCTCCACCTCGACGACGCCGTGCACCGCGTACTCGATCTGGTGCACCTCGTGCGAGTGCCAGCCGGTGATCAGGCCGTCACCCTCGTAGAGGTAGCTGCCGGCCAGCGCCCGGCCGCCGCGGCGAAGCTCGATCACCGGCCGGACGATCTTGGCCGATTCGGCTAAACCTCTGTCCGAAAGCGCAGAGACGGTCACGAAAACCGAGGGTACTAGTTGAGTACGGAGGCCGCGCATGTGAGGAGCACAGTATGAACAAAGAAGACCTGATCCTGGTAAGCATCGACGACCACGTCGTCGAGCCGCCCGACATGTTCCTGCGCCACGTGCCGGCCAAGTACATCGATCAGGCACCCATCGTCGTCACCGACGACAAGGGCGTCGACCAGTGGATCTACCGGGGCAGGCCGCAGGGCGTCAGCGGTCTCAACGCCGTGGTGTCCTGGCCGCCCGAAGAGTGGGCTAAGGACCCGGCCGGGTTCGCCGAGATGCGGCCGGGTGTCTACGACGTCCACCAGCGCGTCAAGGACATGAGCCGCAACGGCATCCTGGCGTCGATGTGCTTCCCGACGTTCACCGGCTTCTCGGCCCGCCACCTCAACCAGTTCCAGGATCCGGTCACGTTGGTCATGGTGTCGGCCTACAACGATTGGCACATCGACGAGTGGGCCGGCTCCTACCCGGACCGCTTCATCCCGATCGCGGTGCTGCCGACCTGGAACCCCGAGGCCATGTGCGACGAGATCCGCCGGGTCGCGGCGAAGGGCTGCCGCGCGGTGACCATGCCCGAGCTGCCGCACCTGGAGGGTCTGCCGAGCTACCACGACGAGGACTACTGGGGGCCGGTGTTCCGCACGCTGTCCGAGGAGAACGTGGTGATGTGCCTGCACATCGGTACCGGGTTCGGCGCCATCAGCATGGCGCCCAACGCGCCGATCGACAACCTGATCATCTTGGCCACCCAGGTCTCGGCGATGTGCGCGCAGGACTTGCTGTGGGGCCCCGCGATGCGCAACTACCCCGACCTCAAGTTCGCGTTCTCCGAGGGTGGGATCGGCTGGATCCCGTTCTATCTGGACCGCAGCGATCGCCACTACACGAACCAGAAGTGGCTGCGCCGCGACTTCGGCGACAAGCTGCCCAGCGACGTGTTCCGCGAGCATTCGCTGGCGTGCTACGTCACCGACAAGACGTCGCTGAAGCTGCGCCACGAGATCGGCATCGACATCATCGCCTGGGAGTGCGACTACCCGCACTCCGACTGCTTCTGGCCGGACGCGCCCGAGCAGGTGCTTGCCGAGCTCAACGCCGCGGGCGCCGACGATTCCGACATCAACAAGATCACTTGGGAGAACTCCTGCCGGTTCTTCAGCTGGGACCCGTTCGGGCGGACGCCGAAGGAGCAGGCCACCGTAGGTGCGCTTCGGGCGACGGCCACCGACCTC
>Ga0193743_1002389_pt1 | contig 13353 bp, 10 predicted proteins | sample L2c2metaG_FD_143038 | JGI IMG/M metagenome (GOLD analysis project Ga0193743, IMG submission 143038) | Soil microbial communities from a riparian zone of the East river system, Colorado, United States - L2c2 | ecosystem: Environmental > Terrestrial > Soil > Riparian zone | place: USA: East River... | reverse complement strand
CGCGGATCGGCCTGGTATTGGAACAACATCTCGATGGGCGAGCATACCGGCACGCATTTCGACGCGCCGGTCCATTGGATCTCGGGCAAGGATCTTGCCAACAATTCCGTCGACACCATCCCGGTGGCGAATTTCATCGCGCCCGCCGCGGTGATCGACATATCGGCGAAGTCGGCGGCCAACCCGGACTACGAGCTGACCGTGGCCGACGTGACGGCGTGGGAAGAACAGCATGGCCGCCTTCCGCCGCGCAGCTGGGTGTTGTTGCGCACCGACTGGTCCAAGCGCAGCGGCCGCGACTACGTCAACATGCGCGAGGACGGCCAGCATACGCCGGGCCCGTGCCCCGAGGTCGTGCGTTTCCTGGTCGAGGAGCGCGACCTGCATGGCCTCGGCACCGAGACCATCGGCACCGATGCGGGCCAGGCCTTTCATTTCAATCCGCCTTATCCCGCGCACTACTATATGCACGGCAAGGGCCGCTACGGCCTGCAGTGCCTCACCAATCTCGACCTGTTGCCGCCGACCGGCTCGGTGATCGTCGCCGCACCGCTGAAGATCCTCCGGGGATCGGGCAGCCCCTTGCGCGTGCTCGCCCTGGTCCCGCGCGGGGAGCGGCGGACGTGAGCGAAGAGACCGCGATCGTCACGGGGGCGAGCGGCGGCATCGGTGCCGCCATCGCCAAGGCGATGCTCGAGCGCGGCTATCGCGTCGTCTCGCTCGCCCTTGACAAGCCCGACTGGTCGCATCCGCGTCTGGAGACCCGCGAGGTCGATCTCTTCGACGCCAAGGCGACCGCCGCGGTCGCGGCCGAGATCGCCGGCGAGCACGACGTCACGCACATCGTCCACAACGCCGGCGTCATCCGGCCCAACCCCGTCGAATCCGCCACGGCTGCGGATATCGCAGCACTTGCCCAGCTCCATCTTGGCGCGCCGTTGATCCTGCTCGACGCGTCGCTGGCGAAAATGAAGCAGCGGCGTTTCGGCCGAGTCGTGCTGATCTCCTCGCGCGCGGCGCTGGGCGCCACCGGCCGCACGGCCTATTCGGCAACCAAGGCCGGCATTATCGGCATGGGCCGCACCTGGGCACTGGAGCTCGCGCCCTTCGGCATCACTGTGAACATGGTGGCGCCCGGCCCCATCCAGGGCACGCAGATGTTCCACGAGATCGTTCCCGCCGGCAGCGAGCGCGAGGCGGCACTCGCCGCGGCCATTCCGATGCGCCGGCTTGGCCGTCCCGAGGACGTGGCCAATGCCGTGCTGTTCTTCGCCGGCCAAGAAGCGGCGTTCGTCACCGGCCAGGTCCTTTACGTCTGTGGCGGCGCCAGCGTCGGCACCCTGGTCATCTGAAGGATTTTGACATGAGCGGGTCCATCACCAGACAGGCGACCTCCAGGACGCGCAGCCGGGCCAACGGCAACGCGATGATGATGGAGGAGAAGGGACACCTGGAGCTTCGGCTGTGGCTGCGGCTGATCGGCTGCTCGGTCAAGATGGAGAGCATCTTGAGCCAGCGGCTGCGCAAGGAGTTCAAGACGTCGCTGGCGCGCTTCGACGTGCTGGCGCAGCTCGAGCGCTTTCCCGACGGGCTCACCATGTCCGACCTGTCGCGGCGGCTGATCGTGTCCAACGGCGCCATCACCGGCATGGTCGACAAGCTCATGCAGGGCGGTCTGGTGGTTCGTGCCTACGATCCCGCCGACCGCCGCAGCGTCATCGTCCGCCTCACGCGCAAAGGCCGCGAAAGCTTCCTGCGCATGGCGCGGCGGCACGAGGAGTGGGTCGTGTCCATCCTGGGCGATCTCAGCGTCGAGGCGCAGTCGGAGCTGCTGCAGAACCTGACGTTGCTCCATCGTAACCTCGACCCGCATGTGAAGAGCTGACCGATGGATGCTGCGATGACGATGCGCGAGCCGCTCGATGCCAGCCGTTTCTTCGCGCCCGGCGAGCGCAGCCTGGTGACCATGCTGCAGGCCCGGGCCGGGAAATACGGCGCCAAGCCGCTGGTGCAGGCGGGGGAGCGGAGCTGGAGCTTCGCCGAGGCGCCCGAGCTTGCCGCGCGCTCGGCCGGCCGGCTGCACGCGGCCGGCATTCGCCAGGGCGACCGCGTTGCGCTGATATGCGAGAACCGGCCGGAGTTCATCGAGGTGTTCCTCGGCGCGGCCTGGCTCGGCGCCATCCTGGTGCCGATCAACACCGCCTCGCGCGGCCTGCAGCTCCGCCACATCCTGGAGAATTCCGGCGCTCGCCTGCTGGTGATCGAGGCGGCTTTGCTGGGCGCGCTCGACCATGTCGACCTTGCGACTCTGCCGCTGGAAGCGATCTGGGTCATCGACCTCCTCCCCAGCGAAGCTGGGGAGGTGTCGCCGTCATACGGCGACGGAGGGGTCATGAGCCCCAGTACTGTTGCTCATGACCCCTCCGCCCGCGAAGACGCGGGCACCTCCCCACGCGCGAAGCGCGTGGGGAGGGGAGCTGAACTACGGCCTTTGCCGGCGCTGGGCGAGGCTGTTCCTGCGGCGCCGACCCGGCCCAGCGATACGCTGGCCATCCTCTATACTTCCGGCACCACCGGTCCATCGAAGGGCGTGTGCTGCCCGCACGCCCAGTTCTTCTGGTGGGGCGTCAATACGGCCCATCTGCTGGGCGTCGGCGCCGACGACATCCTCTGCACCACCCTGCCGCTCTTCCACACCAACGCGCTCAACACTTTCTTTCAGGCGCTGATCACCGGCGCGACCGCGATCTTCGAGAGCCGCTTTTCTGCATCGGCCTTCTTCACCACGCTCGCGGCGCGGCGCGCAACGGTGACCTACCTGCTGGGCGCGATGGTGCCGATCCTGCTGTCGCGCGAAGCCGAGCCGGCGGAGCGGCAGCACCGCACGCGCATTGCGCTGGCCCCCGGCGTGCCCGGCCACTTCCATGCCGAGTTCACCAAGCGCACCGGCATTGCCCTGCTCGACGGCTACGGCTCGACCGAGACCAATTTCGTGATCGGATCGCCGATCGACGAGTGCCGGCCCGGCACCATGGGCCGCCTGTTCGAGGGCTTCGCCGCGCGCGTGGTCGACGCCGAGGACAACGAGGTGCCGGACGGCACGCCGGGCGAGCTGATGCTGCGTGCCGAGGCGCCTTTTGCCTTCGCCACGGGCTATTTCGGCACGCCCGAGAAGACGGTCGAGGCCTGGCGGAACCTCTGGTTCCACACCGGCGACCGCGTCCTCCGCGAACCCGACGGCTACTACAAGTTCGTCGACCGGCTGAAGGATGCGATCCGCCGGCGCGGCGAGAACGTCTCCTCGTTCGAGGTCGAGCAGGTCCTGCTCAGCCATCCCGAGATCGCCACCGCCGCTGCCTATCCGGTGCGCTCGGAGCTCGCCGAGGACGAGGTCATGGCGGCGATCGTGCGCCAGCCCGGCAGCGTGCTCGACGAGGTCGCGATCATCCGCTTCTGCGAGACGCGCATGCCCTATTTCGCCGTGCCGCGCTTCCTCGAGTTCGTCGACGTCCTGCCGGCGACGGAGAACGGCAAGATCCAGAAGTACAAGCTGCGCGAACGCGGCATCACCGACCGGACCTGGGACCGAGAGGCCGCCGGGATCACCGTCAAGCGGCGGTAGAGCGGTTCCCGATTCTGCCTGAAGCCGATGCATCAGGCAGACGAGGCCCGGATATCGATCGAGCTAAGGAAACCTAGGCCGGCTTCGGCGCCGTGTCGGGGTCGACGGCGCGCACGACATAGTCGTCCGCCGTCGGCTGATAGAGCTCCCACAGGAAGCGAAGCTGGGCCAGGGGCCGGGGATCGAGATCGACGCGCAGGTCGACGAAGGGAAAGCTTTCGCGGTGCGCGACCACCAGGCCGGCCGACTTCACCTGCTTCAGCTCGCCGCCCGCGGTGTCGCCGGCCTCGATGGCGCGCATCAGCCGCTCGGCCAGCGGCTGGTCGTCGTTGGCCTCGAAGCTTTGCACCATGGCGTCGACCACGTCGGTGTTGCGCAGGATGTTGCCCACCGCCACGCAATCGCGGCCGACGCGGCCCTTGAACACCGAGTAGATGTTGCCGCCATTGAAGAACGCGGCGTGGCCCTTGGCGTCGATGATCGCGAGCTGCCGCCAGCCGATGCCCACCTCGGTCTTTTCGAAGTCCTGCAGGATGGCGGCAGGCGCCGCTCCGCCGCGCACCCGCTCCAGCATCTTCGGCCCAAGCCGTGGATCGGTGCGATGCTGGGTCAGCACGGCGCCGACATTGGCCTGGGCATAGGCGCAGCGGCCGCCGACCGCCATCGAGGAGGTCGTGACGACGGCGCCCAGCATGCCGGTTCGGGCGCATCTTCCGGCGATCGAAAAGGTCATGGTCTCAGCCCACGATCTCGTAGTGCGCTTCGGTCGTCGTGCCGGTCCGGCCGTTGATCGGCAGGATGTCCTGCGGACAGGCCGACATGGCGACGATGCAGTCGAGTTCCGCACGCAGGGTCACGTGGTCGCCGGGCTTGGTGGTCGGCGGATCGAAGGAGAGCCTGCCCTCGATGGTCCAGGGAATGTTCATGAAGAGGTTGAGGGGGCTCGGGCACTCCGGCGGCGTGAGGCCGAGCATCTGCATCGCCGCGAACAAATTGTCGGTGCAGTTGTCGTGATATTCCTTCACGCCCAGCAGGATGTAGCGCTCGCTGTCGCATGCCGCGATCAGCGTGTCGTGATCGCCGCGGCTGGTGTCCTCGGTCATGGTCAGGATCTTGCGCCGGCGGTTGGTGTAAAGCCCGTCGCCGACCCTGGGCTGCAGGCTGGTCAGGGTGGCGCGCGTGTGCTCCATGGACATGAACTCGGTGAGCATCCCCGCGGTGAAAGCCCAGGTGTCGACGACCTGCGCACCGTGCGTGTTTACGATGCGGATCGACTGCCCGCGCCTCAAGTGAGTTGCCTTGCCGCGACGGGCGGGAATGGTCTCCATTGATCGGTTTTCCTACACAGTTATTGCTTCACTGGATATCCAGGAGTGAACGGTGAAATCATCTTCTCAGAATGCCGCGCCGGCCGACGCAGTTCAGCGGCGGAAGGCGCCTGCGGTCGTCTGCTATTCCGTGGACAAGGTACCGCCATACGACCGGCAGTTCTACGAAGCGGCGCGGCAGGGGTTGACCAGGATCGCCGAAGTCATCGTGCCACCGCGCGAAGCGAGGATATTCAAGGTCGCGGCCGGGCAGTTCTTCAGGATCGTCAGCATCGAAGGCCCGCAGGTCGGCGACCTGAACCTGTGGAACGCCTACGACCTGTCCGAACGCTTCTTCAGCGGCAAGACACGCGCCCTGCACGCCACCCATGTCAGCACCGGCGACAGGCTGTGGAGCACGCTGCCCAATCTGCGGCCGATGGCGACCATCACCCACGACACGCTCGACTGGTACGGCTGGGACGACGACGGCGGCGGTGTGCACGACGTCATCGGCACGAGGTGCGATCCCTACACTCAGCTTCTCCTGGGCGGGGACGAGTATCATCATTGCTGCCATTCCAACCTGACGCGCGCGCTCGCCGGCCATGAAGGGCTGGCTCTGCCCGCGGCGGAGCGGCATGTGCACGACGTGCTGAACGTCTTCATGTGCACCGGCTTCACGCGTGACACGCATCAGTATTTCATGAAGGCCAGTCCCGTGAGGCCGGGCGACTTCATCGAGGTCTTCGCCGAGATCGACCTGCTGGGCGCCCTGTCCGCCTGTCCTGGAGGCGACTGCAGCACCAGTCACTCAAGCGACACGGCAAAATGCTATCCGCTCAGGGTCGAGATCTACCGGCCCAGCGCCAAGGCGTTGCATGGATGGCAGCCGCCGGACAGAAGCCGCTACTCCCGCAACCACGGCACATGAGCCGGACCGGAGGGCAAGATGCGAATCGAACTGGTCTTCCTGTTTGATCTCGCGTCGGCCTGCTGAGCGGCGGCTATGGCTCCGACGAGCTGCGCCAGGCCGGCGCGATCCGCGTCTACGAGGATCCCGCCGATCTGCTGATCCATATCGACGAGATCGGCGGCCGGCGCTGACTGCGCCCCAGCGTCATGGTTCGCCAGACGCCGTCGTGCCGTACCCAGGCATGGAAGAGGGCCGCGCCCAGATGCAGCAGGATCGTGGCGAAGAGCACCATGGCGAGAAGCGTATGGGCTTGGCGCAGGAAGGCGAACAGCGGCCCGTCGATCGGTGCGATGGGCGGCAGCTGCAGCGTGCCGAACAGCTGGACCGGATAGCCGCCGGCCGACAGCATGGCCCAACCGACGAGCGGCAGGGCGAACATCAGGGCATAGAGCAGCAGATGCGACAGGTGTGCCGCCACGCGCTGCACGGTTGGCAGGTCGGCGGGCAATGCAGGCGCGGGGCGCGTCAGCCGGATGCACGCCCTGATCGCCGCCAGGCAGAGGATCAGGATGCCGAGCGGCTTGTGCAGGTCGATGAGCCAGGTCTGCAGCTCCGACACTGTCGACACCATGCCGACGCCGATGAACAGCATCACCAGGATGCAGATGGCCATCAGCCAGTGCAGCAGCCTCAGCGCCAGCGGGAAACGCGATGCGGACGGGTTCATGGCAATGCCCTCCGTGCCTGAGGGTCGCTGGCCAAGGCGCTCGGCTGGCCGTGCTCGCCGTCGCGCCGCGCCAGCGAAGAGGCGTAGACGCCCGAGCGTGCCGGCAGCAGCGGGTCGTCGGACGGCGCGATGCCCGACGGCAGGATCAGCGGGTCGAACGTGATATTGCGGCAGTCACCGTTCTCTTCGGCCAGCGCGCGGTCGATCACCAGTGTTCCGACATCGATCCGGCGACGATCCACCGGCCACACCTTCGTTGCATCGTCGGTCGTGTCGCCCGGCTCGGCGATGGTCACGATCAGGCGCCAGCGCAGCGGGTTGTGGGCCAGGCGCGTGATGACGTCGTCGAACAGGAAGTTCGCCGGCCGCGCGCCGAGCGTCGCCTTGTCGATCGCCTCGAAGGGCGTCTCCGGCTCGAACGACCAGCGCACCATCCAGGCTTTGCCGGCGTCGTCGATGAAGCGGAAAGTGTTGATGCTGTAGAAGGTCTCATTGGCGAAGCTCGAAGATAGTGGCGTGTCTTGCTGCCATTTCAGGAAGGCGCGGGTCTCCGGATGCTGGGCCAGGTAGGCGCCGGCGCGGGCAGGGTCGGGCTTGCCGGTCCTGGGATCGGGCGCCGTGGCACGCTGGAAGTCGACGAAGGCCTGCGGCGTTGCCACCGGGAATATCGGCGTGTCGTCCAGCGCCATGCGCCATTGCTCGCCGTTCGCCTGGGTGAGGCTGAGCGCCAGCGAGCGGAAGGCAAGCCGACCGTCGGGCGCATAGGGCTGGCCGCCGCCGGTCGAGAAGCGGCCGATCACCGGACTGTCGGCCTTGGCGAAGATCCCGGCCTTGGACAGCAACGCGCCGGTGCCGTTGCTGAGGAACGATCCTTCGATGCACAGGCCCTTGGCATGGGCGCGGCGGAAGCCGGGATGCCGGCCGTCATGGGCTTCCAAGGCATCGACGATGGCATCGGGTCCGAGGCGGTGGGGCGGCAGCCATCCGGCGGCCATGGCGAAGGCCGCACTCAGGAGAAGGAGGACGCCACTGATCGCCGCAAGGCGCACAAGAATGGGCCGGGTGGGGCGCATCACGGTTCGACCTCAGGAGTCTCGAAGAGGGGGCGCCGGGCGGCTGGGGAGGCAGGGGACGCCGCCCGGCGCGCAGGCGTGAACCATGGGGGAAAGTTCACGCCTGAGGAGAAGGCAGTCTTGAAAAGGGGGCGCCGGGCAGCGGGGGAGGCAGGGGAGCGCCGCCCGGCGCGCAGGCGTGAACCATGGGGGAAAGTTCACGCCTGGAGGAGAAGGCAGTCTTGAAAAGGGGGCGCCGGGCAGCGGGGGAGGCAGGGGAGCGCTGCCCGGCGCGCAGGCGTGAACCATGGGGGAAAGTTCACGCCTGGAGGAGAAGAAGGAATCGAGGGTCATGTGCGGATCTCGACGCGATCGCCGTCGGCGATCTCGACGGCGGGATTGAGGATCACGCGATCGCCGGCCTTGATGCCGTCGCGCACTTCGACCTCGGTGCCGCGGTCGCGCGCGATCGTGATCTTGCGCAGACGCACCACGCCGCCCTCGACGACGGCCACCTGCACGCCGTTCTTGTTGAAGATGATGGCGCCCGCTGGAACCGTGAAGCTCGGCGTCTTGCGTGGGATGTGGAGCTCGGCGGTGGCATAGATGCCGGTCGACAGCGCACCGTCGGGGTTGGGAATGTCGATCTCGACCAGAAGCGTGCGCGTTCCGGGCTGCAGGGCGTCGGCGATGCGCGTCACCGTGCCGGGGAAGGGATGGTCGGGCAGCTCGGGCACGCGGACCACCGCGTCGATGCCGGGCACGACGCCGGCGGCGGCATCCTGCGGCACGTAGACCTGCGTGCGGATGACGTTGCTCTGCAGGATGGTGAACATGAAGGTGCTGTTGACCGCGTCAGCCTGCACCAGGCTGCCGATGTCGATGTTGCGCTGGGTGATGACGCCGTCGAACGGCGCCACCACGCTCTGGTAGGCCTTCTGCTGCTGCAGCACCTGCAATGCCGCCTGCTGGGCCACGACATTGGCTTCGGCGACGCTCACCGCGGCGTCGTTTGCACGCAGCGTCTGGCGGTCTATCGTGCGGGTCTGCTTGGGCATCCAGCCTTCCTTGACCAGCGGCTCGTCGCGCCGCCAGGTGACGCTCGCGAGCTTCTGGTTGGCGCGCGCCTGCGTGGCGGCCGCTTCGAGCTGGGCGAGCGTCGCCTCGGCCTGCGAGATCTGATGGTCGAGCTCCGGCGCCACGATGGTGGCGAGCAGGTCGCCCACCTTGACGCGATCGCCGATGTCGACCGAGCGCGTGGCGATGTAGCCGCTGGCGCGGGCCACGATATTGGCCGCGGCGAAGGCCGAGGTCGTGGCCGGGAGGCTGACGACCAACTCACCACTCGTCGCCTCAACCGTGGCCACGCGCACCTTGGGCACGAAGCTCTGCCGATACTGGGTGTTGGCCGATGCCGCTTCCTCGCGGGCGTAGAGCTGCCAGCCACCAAGGGCGAACGTCCCCGCGACCAGCGCGGCGACGGCTCCGCCCAGCAACCTCCCCTTGTACCTCATGGGACCTCCTCGAAGACGGCGCCGTTCAGGCGGCCGCTGCCGGCGCGCAACTTGGCGAACAGCCAGGGCACGACCAGCAGGGTCGTCGGCGTGGCGAACAGCAGCCCGCCGATGACGGCGCGAGCCAGCGCCGCGTTCTGCTCCTCGCCGGCGGCGCCGATGGCCATCGGCACCATGCCGACGATCATCGCCGCCGCCGTCATCAGCACCGGCCGGATACGGGTGTGGCCGGCGGCGATCGCGGCCTCGCGCACGCCCATGCCGGTCTGGGCCTGCTCGCGCGCGAAGGTCACGAGCAGGATGGAATTCGCCGAAGCGACGCCGATCGCCATGATGGCGCCCATCAGAGAGGGCACGCTGAGCGACGTACCGGTGGCGAACAGCATCGTGAGAATGCCGCAGAAGGTCGCCGGCAGGGCGAGCAGCACGACCAGCGGATCGCCGAAATTCTGGTAGTTGACGACCATCAGCAGGTAGACCAGCACCGCCGCGAACACGAGCCCGATGCCGAGATTGGCGAAGGAGTCGTTCATGCTCTGGATCTGGCCCACGACCTGGATGGTGTTGCCGGGCTTCAGCGACTTCTGCAGGTCGGTGACGATTGCCTGGATCTGGTCGGATACGCGGCCAAGATCGCGGCCCTGTACGCTGGCATAGACCTCGTAGACCGGCTGGATGTTCGCCTGGTTGCTGTTGGTGGGCATGCTGTCGCGCCGGATCGTCGTGACGTTGCTGAGCAGGCCCGGCACGGGAACGCCCGGCACGTTGGTGTCGGTGGCGATCACCGACGACACCGGCGTGTTGGCGAGGTCGTTCAGCGAGGCGACCAGCCGTTCGGGCGTCTGGACGGCAATATAGTAGGGGATGCCGTTTGTAGGATCGGTCCAGAAGTTCGGCGTGACCTGCTCCGAGGAGCTGAGGCTCACATTGATGTTGTTGGTGATGGTGGTGGCGTCGAGCCCGAGCTGGGCCGCCCGCGTGCGGTCGATCTGGGCGAAGAACGATGGGGCGTCGACCTCCTGCTGCAGATGGGCATCGACGACGCCCGGTATGTTCGCCATGCGCCGCCGGAGCTCGTCGGCGACCTTGAGGTTGTTGGCGCGGTCGTAGCCCACCGTGCGCACGTCGATCTGGGCCGGCAGGCCGAAATTCAGGATCTGGGTCACCATGTCGGCCGCCTGGAAGTAGAAGACGGCTTGCGGGAAGGCGGCCGGCAGTTCGCGCCTGAGCTTGCGCACGTAGCCCTCGGTCGGGGCGTGGCCGTCCTTCAGGGCCACGAGGATGACGCCGTCGTTGACGCCGATCGTCGAGCCGTCGGTGAAAGCGAGGTTGTAGGCCCGCGCCGGCAGGCCGATGTTGTCGACGATCAGGTCTCGATCGTGCTCGGGGACGAGCTCGCGGATCTTGTCCTCGATCTCCTGGAACAGCCGCTCGGTGGCCTCGATGCGTGTCCCGGCCGGCGCGCGCACATGAAGCTGGATGCGGCCGCCGTCGATCACCGGGAAGAAGTCGCGGCCGACCAGGGTGAACAGCACGGCAGCGCTCGCCACCACCAGGACGGCGATGGACGGGACGATGAACCGGTTGCCGATCAGGACCTTCAGCAGATCGACGTATTGCCGCCGCATCGCTTCGAAGCCGCGCTCGAAAGCGTGATGCGTCGCGCTGAACAGGCGGCCGAGCCGGCTCGTCGGCGGCGCATGGCTCTCGCCCTTGGTCAGCAGCCCGATGGTGATCGGCGTCAGGGTCCGCGACAGGCCGTAGGAGGCGAGCATGGCGAATACGACGGCCAGTCCCAGCGGCGTGAACAGGTACTTCGCCGGACCGTCGAGGAACACGACCGAGGTGAACACCGAGCTGATGGCAAGCGTCGAGACGAGGGTGGGAATGGCGATGCCGGCGGCGCCGTGCAGGGTCGCCTGGGGCAGCGGTTGGTGCTCCTCGGTGAGCAGGCGGTGCGTGTTCTCGATCGTGACCGTGGAATCGTCGACCAGGATGCCGACCGCGAGCGCCAGGCCGCCCAGCGTCAGGGTGTTGATGGTCTCGCCCAGGAAGTAGAGCGCCACCAGCGACGACAGGATCGACAGCGGAATGGAGATCATCACGACCAGGGTCGATCGCCAAGAGCCCAGGAACAGCAGGATCATGAGGGCGGTGAGCGCGGCCGCGATCGCGCCTTCGCGCACCACGCCGACCAGCGCCTGCTTGACGAACACCGACTGGTCGAACAGTTCGTTGATCTCGAGACCCGGCGGAGCAGCCTTGCGGATTGTCTGCAGGGCGTCCTTGACGGCGTTGACGACCTCCAGCGTCGAGGCATTGCCGTTCTTGATGATGCTGAGCAGGATCGAGCGCTTGCCGTCCTGGCGCACGACGTTCTGCTGCACCAGCCAGCCGTCATGCACCTGCCCGACATCCTTCACGAACACCGTGGCGCCGTTCACCACCTTGATCGGGATGTCGTTCAGCGCGTCGATCGATGGCGGCGTCTCGTTGGTGTGCACGACATATTGCCGGTCGCCGATCTTGGCGGTGCCCGAGGGCACAGTGAGGTTCTGGGCATTGACGGCGTTCACCACGTCCAGCGGCGTCAGGCCCTTGGCGACCAGCTTGGTGGGGTCGATGTCGACCATGATCTGGCGGTACTTGCCGCCGGCCGGCGTCGGCAGGGTGATGCCGGCGATGGGGGCGAGCTGCTGGCGCACGCGGTAGATGCCGTAGTCGTAGAGCTGCTGCTCGTTCAGCGTGTCGGAGCTGAGGCTGATCTGCAGCACCGGCACGCTCGAGGCGTTGAACTGCACGACGATGGGCGGCTGGATGCCGGGCGGCATCAGGGCCCGGATGGCGTTGGTTCCTGCCACGATCTGCGAGATCGCCAGGTCGAGATTGACGTCCTGCTGGAAGTAGATCTTCTGCACCGACAGGCCCGCCATGGTCTGGGCCTCGATGTTCTTGATGCCGCTGACGTTGGCCGAGATGGCGTACTGGCTGTAGGTGGTGACGCGCTGCTCCATCTCGGTTGTGTTGAGCCCGGTGTAGCTCCAGACCACCGTCACCACGGGGATGCGGATTTCGGGAAAGATGTCGGTGCGCATGGTCCACGCGGCGATACTGCCCAGGAACAGGATCAGGGCCGCGGCCACGTAGAATGTGTAGGGAAAGCGTAGCGCGAACCTGACGAGACCCATGACGCCCCTGTTCCCCTGCCTTGAGGATCGGACGCCGCCAATAAAGGTCTTTGCGCAGCACTTTCCCATTCATACGAGCGGCACGGGCGCTCTATACCTAAGTATGAAAGACCATCGGCGCGCCTTGCCCTACTGCATTGCGCGCTCGCTGCACATTGCTGCGAACGCGGGGGCTCTATCCTCATGCCGCAACTGCCTTCAGCACCTGTCCGCCCATCGCTCGTGATGCCGTCGCTGGCGGCCATCGTCGCTGTCGCCATCTTCGTGATCGACACGGTCACGCCGCTCGATATCGCCATCGCCGTGCTCTATGTCGCCGTCGTCCTGCTGGCGATGGACTTCGCCGGTCAGAAGGGGATCCTGATCGTCGCCGGCGGCTGCGCGGCGCTCACCGTGCTGAGCTACGCCATCACCCACGAGCACGATCCCGCCAGCCCCCCGATCCTGCGCGGCCTGATCAGCCTGGTGGCCATTGCCATCACCGGCGCCCTCGCGGCCCGCCACCAGGGCACGATCGAGGCGCTGCGCGAGCATGCGAACCTGCTCGACCTCACCCACGACACGATCTTCGTGCGCAACCATGACGACGTGATCACATACTGGAATCGTGCGGCTACCGAGCTCTACGGCTGGCGCCCGGAGCAGGCGATCGGACGCAAAGCGGCCGAGCTGCTGAACACCGAGTTCCCTGCACCCTTCGACGACGTCATGTCGGAGCTGAACAGCACGAGCCGCTGGGAAGGCGAGTTGGTCCATACCGGTCGCGACGGCCAGCGCATGGTCGTCTCCAGCCGCTGGGCCCTGCAGCGTGACGGGCGCGGCCGTCCCGTGGTGATCCTCGAGACCAATAACGATATCACCGAGCGCCGCAAGGTCGAGGATGGCCTGCACCGCGCCCAGAGCGAGCTTGCCCACGTCGCGCGCGTCGCCACCCTGGGCGAGCTCACGGCCTCGATTACCCACGAGGTCAACCAGCCGCTGGCCGCCGTCGTCACCAACGGCGAGGCCTGCCTGCGTTGGCTGGGGC
>Ga0193743_1002388_pt1 | contig 13354 bp, 10 predicted proteins | sample L2c2metaG_FD_143038 | JGI IMG/M metagenome (GOLD analysis project Ga0193743, IMG submission 143038) | Soil microbial communities from a riparian zone of the East river system, Colorado, United States - L2c2 | ecosystem: Environmental > Terrestrial > Soil > Riparian zone | place: USA: East River... | reverse complement strand
CCTCATGCAGCCAGCGCACAATCTCACTCGGGAAATAGATCCGCTCGCACGCGATGCACCCGCACACCTCGCTCGCTTCCAACTCCATCCGGTTCGCCCGCGCGTGCCGGTGCAGCTGGCTCGCCTCGCGCTCGCGGTCCATCCGCGTCCGCAGCACGGCAAATAACATCCCCGCTGCGACAAATAGCGGCCAGGTCAACGTCAGTCCAGACAGAATCGCGCCCCACCCGCCGCCAGCCCACACCAGCCCGGCCAGCCCCGCCACCGCGCCCGCCGTCACTCCGATCGCCCCGCCGCGCGCCTCCCGGAACGCCGCCGCCGAGGGCAGCACGCACACCAGCGGCAGCAGCGTCACCCACCCAGGCCCTGCATTCCCGTTTGGTCCGCGCACATCGACCAGCCCCTCGGCAATCGAAAACGCATCGCCGAGCACAAGAATCAACTGTGCCCACAGCAACACAACTTCCGCACGGCTTCGAATCGGGGACACGATGAATGTCGCTATTGAACTTCTGCCTTGGTGATGTTGAACTTCCCCCCACGATTGTCGACGTGGATGATGGTTCCTTCACCGACTCGATTCTTTTCAGCAAGCCAGTCCGGGATGAGCACCACAAGGTCGTCACCGTCGATCTCCGAAATTTGCTGGCAAACCAGATGCAGATCCCAACCCCCATCATCGAGTGGGATTCGGAGGACCAGGCGCGAGCCCTCACGCTCAATCGGTCCTCTTAGAGAAATAAAGTCGTCATCCATAGTCACGAATCCAGCATACAAACAATGCGGGTGACGCACTCTGGCGGAGCTCACGCCGGCGTCTTTGTCCCGGCCGCTGATCCAAATCGGGACATCAGTACACGTAGCGCGCAAAAACCTGCCAATTTACCCCTCCCAATTTGCTAGCCTATAAATAGAGGGTTATTCAGGCGAGTGATCTGCGCGTTGATGGCCGGGCGTACCGTCGCTAAGTCCTTTCGCTGGAAGAATTTAGCGGTAAGGCCTTTGAAAAGACGAATTTAGCCCTCGGGACGCCATCTAACCCATAGCAGCGAAACGGGTTACAAGCCAAACTCCCGCACCGGGAGGGGGGAGGGGGGCAGGTACCGTTACCCTCTCGGCGAGCCGCTATTTCACCCCAATGACGGCAGTCCCGAACGGCGGGATCGTCATGTGGTCCAGCCGGATCGTCTTGTTCTCGTAACCGTAGCTGTTCAAGAGCATCAGCCCGACGCCCCCCTGCACCCCCTGGGTGCCCAGGTCGTACGTCACCATCTGCGGCTTGTCGCTCATGTTTAGCGCCACCAAAACCGAGCGCCCATTCCCCAGGTAGTGCCGCAAAAACGAAAACACATTCGCGTCATCCGGATTGATAGTCACGTAGCCGCCGCTCACCAGCGCCGGTTCCGTCCGCCGCAGAGTCAGCAGCGACTTGTAGAAGTTCAGGATCGAGTCCGACGCCTTCGACTCCACCTCCACGTTGTACTCCACCGAGCTCGGCGGCACCGGCAGCCACGGTTTCGCCGTAGGCGTCGTGAATCCCGCATTCGGCCGGGCGGCGGTCCACTGCATCGGCGTGCGCTCCCCATCGCGCCCCTTGTCCTTCGGCCAACCGGTGCGGCCCACCGGATCGCGCACATCCTCGATCCGGGTGGGCACCGTAGTACGCATGCCAATCTCCTCGCCGTAGTACATCTGCGGCGTCCCGCGCGGCATCAGCAGCAGCGCGGCCATCAGCTTGGCGATCTCGTCGTTGTGCTTGCCATCGCCGTAGCGATCCCAGTGCCGGGCCTGGTCGTGATTGCTGAAGAAGTACTCCGGCCACCCATGCGCCGGTTTGTTCTCCACTTCATCGAAAAGCTTGCGAAATTTCGTCGCGGAAAGCTCATTCACATCCGCGATCTGGAAGTCCATCGGCAGGTGCACCTCATCGTTGTTGCCATACATCTTCGTCAGCTCGTCAATGTTCGGCGCGTCCACCTCCGAGATCAGCACCGGATTTCCCGGATAGCTGTCCACCAGCTTCCGCAACTCCTTCAGCACATCGTGCACCTCGGGCAGGTTGTCGGTGTACTTATGCTCGATGTTCGGGTCGCCGAAGGCATTCGTGCCCGGCAGGATCGGATCGTCGTGCAGGTCGGGATCCTCGAAGAGCCGCGAGATGGCATCGATGCGGAACCCCGCGACGCCCTTGTCCAGCCAGAAGCGCATGGTGTCGTACATCGCCTTGCGCACCTCGGGATTGCGCCAGTTCAGGTCCGGCTGTTGGATATAGAAGTAGTGGTAGTAGTACTGGCCGGTCTTCGGGTCCAGCGTCCACGCCGAGTGGCCGAACCACGATTGCCAGTTGTTGGGCGGACCGCCATCCTTGCCGTCACGCCAGATGTACCAGTCCCGCTTGGGATTGGTCTTCGACGAGCGCGACTCCAGGAACCACGGGTGTTGGTCCGAGGTGTGGTTCATCACCATATCCATGATGACCCGGATGCCCTGTTGCTTCGCCGCCTTCATCAGGTTGTCGAAGTCCCCCATGGAGCCATACTGCGGATCAATCGTCTCGTAGTCCGCAATGTCATAGCCGAAGTCGACCTGGGGGGAGGGATACATCGGCGTGATCCAGATGGCATCGATCCCCAGCGATTTCAAATAGCTCAGCCGCTGTTGGATGCCCTTGATGTCGCCCAGGCCGTCGCCATTCGTGTCCTGAAAGCTGCGCGGATAGACCTCGTAGATCACGGCATGCTTCCACCAAACATCGCCTTTTGTCTTTAACGGCGCCGTCTGCGTTTGCGCCGCCGTCACGCCGCAGGTCACCACTACCAGACAGAGCCAGATCCACAGTCGTCGCATGCCGCGTCCTCCCAAAACAAACGCCAGCATACGCGAACAGCAGCGCGCCGGCACAGTGGGATGGTTTGACCGCAGCCAGTCACCCCGCACACAATGACAGCCGTGCATCCACTGCTGAACCAGACTCGCGACTTGCTGGCAAAAACCCTTGCCGGCTGTTCGGCTGAACAGGTCGCTCGCCATCCCGCCGGCGATCCAGCGTGCTGGAGCGCCCAGCAGGTAGTGGAGCATCTCTGCGCCACGTGGCGCGCGACCGTCGGCGGAATGGAAGATCGCCTGCAAAAGGGGAGGCCACTCCGCACCCGCCCCACATTCGCGCAGCGCTGCAGCCAACTGGCCGTTTGTGAATTCGGCTTCTTCCCCAGGAAGCGGGAGGCGCCTGCAGCGGTTCGCCCAAAGGATGCACCAGGAGTGCCGCTCAACGGCGATGAGCTTATTGTCCGCTTCAGCGCCACGCTGGCCGCAATGGATGACGCGCTCAACCGAATCGAGCCGCAGGCAAAAGACGCGCCCGTGTTGACCCATTTCCTGCTGGGTCCGCTGAACGTGCGCCAATGGCGGCGGTTCCATCGCGCTCATGCGCGGCATCATGCGGCACAGGTTGAGCGCATCATTCGCGGCGCCTGAGCCAGCGAAAAACTATTTGATCTGGCTCAGCAGCAGTTTGCCGATCGTTTGCAGTTGCATGTTGGAAGTGCCTTCGTAGATCTTGCCGATCTTCGCATCGCGGTAGAGCTTCTCGACCGGATAGTCCTTGACGAAGCCATAGCCGCCATAGATCTCCACTGCTTTGCTCGCTGCACGCTCGGCCACTTGGGAGGCGAAGTACTTGGCCATCGCAGCCTCTTTTAGGAAGTCCAGGCCGGCGTCCTTCAACCTTGCCGCGTTGTAGACCATCAACCGCGTCGCCTCGATCTCGACTGCCATCTCGGCGAGTTGGAAGAGTACTCCCTGGAACTCCGCGATGGGCTTACCAAACTGCTTTCGCTCCTTCGCGTAACGCGCAGCATGGTTCCACGCGCCCTGGGCTAGCCCCAGCATCTGCGCGCCGATGCCAATGCGGCCTTCGTTCAGTGTCTCGATTGCGATTTTGTAGCCCTTGCCGACTTCGCCCAGCACGTTGATTGCGGGCACCTTGCACTCGTCGAAGATCAGCTCGCAGGTTGACGACGCGCGAATCCCAAGCTTGTCTTCCTTCTTGCCAACAGAGAAGCCGGGAAAGTGCTTTTCCACCAGGAAGGCGGTGATGCCTTTGTAGCCAGCGCCACGATCCACGGTTGCAAAGACGATGAACAGTCCCGCCTCCTTCGCGTTCGTAATCCACAGCTTCTGTCCGTTCAGGACGTAGTGGTCGCCCTTGCGCTCTGCCCGGGTCTCCAGGGCGAAAGCGTCGCTTCCGGAACCGGCCTCGCTCAACGCATAGGCGCCCACCATTTCGGTCGCCAGTTTCGGCAGATACTGCTTCTTCTGCGCCTCGCTGCCCCAGCGCAGCAGCGCGTTGATAGAGAGGGTGTTCTGCACATCCACCATCACCCCCACTGCAGGGTCGACGGCGGAGATCTCTTCCACAGCGAGAATTGCTTCGAAGAACGTTCCGCCGGAGCCGCCGTACTCGACGGGGATTTCAATGCCCATGAGCCCGAGATTAAACAGTTGCGGCAGCAGGGACGAATGAAAGTGTTGCTCGTCGTCCATCTTGCGCACGAGGGGTCCGATGATCTCGCCCGCAAATTGGCGAACCGTATCGCGAAACATCAATTCATCTTCAGAGAGCCGGCTCAGCGGAGCCGCGTGCGGAGTTTCCAGGGCAACAGCGGACATGGTGCGGATACCTCACTTCTACAAATTGACGAGTGGAGAGGCCTTGCGGTCTCCGTTCAAACGGGAAAGTGTAGCAGGATGCGATGAACCCGCGCATCAACACGAAATCGGCGTGTTCTAGCGGCGGCCAACCCGCCGGAATCCCGTCATCATGCGCCGAGCCTCCTACGGGAACCTCGGTCCATACGAATGAATGTGAATCATCCGTCAGCGCGTCTTCGGATATTTGTGTTGACATACATTTAAGGCATAAATAAATTATGCCTATGGCTGATACGCCTAAAGCCGTCACTCCTACGGGTGCGCTCCCCATGCTGATCTTGCGGGTGCTCCATTCCGGACCTCTCCATGGCTACGCAATCGCGCAGCGCATCTATGTGCTCTCCAGTGAAGTTCTCGGTGTGGAAGAGGGCCTGCTCTACCCTACGTTGCAGAAAATTCTGTTGAAAGGCTGGGTTACAGCGGAGTGGGGCATCTCCGAAACCAACCGCAAGGTCCGCTTCTACAAGCTAACGCCGGAAGGCCGTAAGCAATTCAAGGCAGAACTCTCTGACTACGACCGCGTATCGGCGGCAATCCGCAGCATCCTGCACACCGCATAAAAACGTTATCGGAGGCTTCCATGGGTGAGCTCTTTCGCCGCTTTCGCTATCTACTCCATCAGCGCCGTCTACAGCGGGAGCTCGCGAACGATATGGAATTCCACCGCGAGATGGCAGAGCGTTCCGGCAACACGAACTTTGGCAACGTCCTGCGCATGCAGGAGCAGGCACGCGAGGCATGGGGATGGATGTGGGTCGATCGGCTGATCCAGGATCTGCGCTACGCGGCGCGAATCCTGCGGCGTTCGCCCGGATTTACGCTGACTGCCGTGGTGGTGCTGGCCGTCGGAATCGGCGCGAACGTCACTGCTTTCAGCCTGTTCAATCTCCTCGCGTTGAAGCCGCTGCCCATTCGCGATCCTGATTCCATCGTGCGACTGGAACGGCGATCGCCGGAGATCATCGCTCCGACAATGCCGTACTCATCAATTGCCTTTTACCGCGAGCACGCCAGGACACTCTCCGCCGTGATGGCGACCATGGGTGCGCCGGCGATGGAGTTTGAACAGGACACGCAACCCATCACCGTCAATTTTGTAAGCGCAAACTACTTCTCTCAGTTGGGAACGCCGCCGGCGTTCGGCAGCCTGCAACTCCCGGTGCAGGAGAATGCGCCACCGGCAGTTGTGTTGGGTTATGGCTTCTGGCAGACGCGATACGCGGGAGATCCCTCCATCGTCGGTAAGGTTGTACATCTCAACAAAAAGGCGGCAACTGTAATTGGTGTCACCGCGGAAGGCTTTGCCGCCCTGGATGGGCAACACTCCGATGTATGGTTGTCGCTTCTGCAGCAGCCATATTTTGTGGAAGGCAGCAAGGCGCTGACCGATACCACCTCCGGTGGTGAGGTTGCGATGTGGGCGCGTCTCGCACCCGGAGTCACACCCACGGTTGCCGAGCAGGAGCTGCTTGCGCTGACCAGCCAGCTTCGCAAGCTGCATCCGAAGCTGATCTGGGATGGCGAATATATTCTGTGCGAGCCCGGTGGCCACGGAAAGATCATGCGTCCGGAGATGTATCAGGTCGCCGCCATGGTGGGCGCGCACGTGCTGCTGATTCTCGTTGTTGCATGTGCCAATCTGGGTGGCCTCATGATGGCGCGCGGCATCTCTCGCGAGCACGAGATCAGTATCCGCGTGGCGATTGGCGCCAACCGCAAACGTATCTTCCGCCAGCTCTTTACCGAAAGCCTGCTGCTGGCGCTGCTTGGATCCATTGCCGGACTGGCCCTGAGCTGTGTGGTGATGCGCGTTACATTGGCTGCGACAGATGCTCCGCGCTGGATGAGCGCCATTCCCGACTGGCGTGTTCTGCTTTTCACTGTCGGCATGGCGATCCTTGTGGCGATGCTGTTTGGTTTGGCCCCGGCCTGGCAGGTTGCGCGTCAGCGTCAGCGCCGAACGCTGGCTCGGCAGATCCTGATTGGCGCGCAACTTGCGGCCAGTTCGGTGCTGCTCATTGTGGCGGCGCTGCTGGTCCGCGCCGCGCATCACGTGCTCTATACCGATCCAGGCTTTGGCTATGAGCAGGTTTTCGGTATTGCGCCCGAACTGGATAGTCACGGCTACACGCCCGCGGCGGCGCGTGTCTACCTCGACGACCTTAAGAGCCGCCTGCGCGCACTGCCCGGAACCCTGTCGGTATCGCTCTCTCAAATTCCGATGCTGGGCAACGGCGCAACTACATATATGACGGTCGACATTGGCGGTCATCCAGTGAATATCTATCCGAACTCGGTTGACCCGGAGTTCTTCAAAACCCTGGGCATTCCGCTGTTGCGTGGGCGAAACCTTTTGCCGAACGAACCAAATGCCGTCATCGTCAGCGAATCGCTCGCGCAGAAACAATGGCCAGGCGTCGATGCTCTGGGAAAACCATTGTGGCGGGACGGGAAAGGCAAAGACATGATCGTGGGCATCGTTGGAAATGCCAGGATCAAAGCCATGAGTGACGGTGATGCCGTAGAGGCATACTGGCCGGCGCAACAGGCGAATATGCCTGCGATGACCCTGGTGGTGAAGACGGCAGGGGAGCCACGCAATCAGCTCGATCAAGCCAGATCGATTGTTGAATCGCTCAATCCAAAGCTGTTTCCATATATATGGAAGCTCAAAACCGGTTTTCGCCGGAATGCGGAAGGACTGGAGAAGGTCGCGATGGTGGTGAGTCTGCTCGGTCTGGTGGCCATTTCGATGGCGGGCATTGGCATCATTGGATTGGTGGCCTATTCCGTTTCGCAGCGGACGAAGGAGATTGCCATCCGCCTCGCGCTGGGAGCGAAACGGTTGCAGGTGATGGTAGCGGTGCTGAAACAGTTCTGTTGGCCGATCGCACTGGGTACACTCGCCGGTGTCGGCGCGGCGGCAGCAGTCTCCCGGCTTTTGCGAAAGTTTCTATTCGGCATCGGCAACCTCGATCCGTTGAGTTATGCCGCGGCGATCGCCGTGCTGGTCGTACTTGTTGGATTGGCCGCAGTGACGCCGGTCCGGCGCGCGCTGCGGCTGGATCTGGCAAAGACGTTGCACTACGAATAGATCGGAAGCTCTTGGATCATCTTCCAAAAAGCTTGCCGTTGTTCTCATGACTCTTCTGGCATCACCACGACAAGTGCGGCAGAAACTGTGGTCAGAATCATCGGCACAAGAAATGCGTGATGAGGAAACTCCTTGGCTCCAAGTGCGCCCAGAAGAGCTCCGCTGGCGTATCCGATCCAACTCGACAGAAATGCGCTGGCCGTCGTGAGGCTTTTGAGTGTGTCCGTTACCGCTTCGGCTAGCTTTTCCAGATCGCCCGTGATGAACGTAGTGTTCAGGTGGATGCCGCCGATAGATTGAAACGAGGCATTTTGTGTACCCAGCATCCCAGCCAGTACCAGAAGTAAGGGTTGCATATGGGTTTCGGTGCTCCGCCATGCCAGCAGCAGCAAGACGAGCGCCTGGATGCCGAGAACAAGAATGCGCTGTCTCTTTGTCACCCTCTGGCCGGTTTTCTTGGCCAAAAGTCGCGCCACGACCACGCCCGCAAGAAATGTCAGCACGAGGCTACCACGCAGCGCCGCCGCGGTTAGTTCTCGCTGCAGAAGCGAGATAGCAAACAGCACGGTGTTGCCGGTCATGTTTGCAACGAATACCTGTCCACACAACAGATAGGCGATTGCATCAACCGATCCCGCTATTGCACACAGCAGGCAGATCAGCGGTATCGCATGTATCGCCGGTTTCTCAACAACCTGATTTGGATATGACACCGTCTACGCGGATCCTCCTGAGCGGAGTCCGATGTGCCCAGAGTGTTGAGGTGCACACCAGATCTGCGCGACATCTCCTCCTTATCTAGGCTTTGAACGACGCGCCTTCCATGCTCCGTGCCTAAGCAGGCAGGCCAGGCCCTCGCTCTGCCGCGGCTTGGGTATTGCGCGGCTCCGACCGTCGCCGCGACACCCAAGGGGAGCGATGCACAATCGTCAGCTTCTCGCGTGACAGAATCTTTCTCGATTGCGTGCGCGCATGGTTCGCCCATGGACCTACCGGATCGAGCTTGAGATAGACAGTCCAGTGGCGCAGCGCGCGCCGGCGCTCACCGGTGCGCTCGTAGGCCAGCGCCAGATTGTAGTGCGCATCGGCGTATTTCGGCACCAGCCGTATGGCGTTTCGGTATGCATCAATCGCGTCGGGCAGCCGCTCCAGTTCGTCGAGCACGTTGCCCAGATCGAAGAAGGCGAGGGCATATCCCGGATCGGAGACGGTCGCGCGCCGGTAGAGCTCCTCCGCGCGTCGGAAGGCACGGCGGTTATAGCAGATGGTTCCCAAGTTGATCGACGAAGGCGCGTGATGCGGATCCAAGTGCAACACGCGTTCGTAGCCCTCGGCCGCGTCTTCAATCTGACCGCTTTCCTCAAGCTGTACCGCCTGCAGGAACAACGCGGAGACGCGCGACTCCAGCGCCACCGGATTGGCGCTGGTGTTGGGCACGGCGCTCAATTGGCCGGGGGCGGGCGCTTCAAAATCAAAGACGAACTGGCGCGCGATTGGCTCCATCACGGCCCCGGAGTGGCGAAACAGCACGCGAGAGCCGCGGCGCGATGCGGTTGCTTCCAGAAGGGGATTGTTCATGCCGGAGACTGCCTGCATGGCATCGACCGAAGCGCGAATGTTGGCTACGGAGACGCGGCTGGCACGAAGGTCGCGAAGTTTTCGGAGTTTAACCAGGTCCTGAAAACTGTACGAGTCGCCCATCTCGATCAGGCCCGCACGCTCCCATGCCGTAATCTGCTTGGCACGAAGGCGCAGAATGCGAAGAACGTCCTGACGGCTATATCTGCTCACAGCGTCACGCTCGTCGAGGGGACGAAGCCCCGTCTGCTAACCCGTCTTCCTAATTTGCAGTGGCCCGCCAACCTGCACGTAATGCAGCTTTTCATGATGAAAAAGCTGCGCCAGCGCCTTCGCTCCGTTACGCCGGTAGAAAGGTGCGCTAGCGCGATTATGCGGAGTCGCCGGGAGCGGCGCAAGCTGTGAAGCTTAAATAAAAGAGGAAAAAGAGGTACGAAACCCCAAAGGAACCGAAGTAGGTTCCACCCTGTCTGGAGCCGACGACCGGACTTGAACCGGTGACCTGCCGATTACGAATCGGCTGCTCTACCAACTGAGCTACGTCGGCGTTCCTAGTGGATTGTAGCGTCGCCCGCCATGAACGGTAAAGCTGGGCAGGTGCCTTCCGCAGGCTGTGCTCTGCTCAATGATAGTGTGCCGCCACCGTAGCCGCGATTTGCGCCATCAAGGCTGCCCGAGCCGGTTCGGGCGCGCGTGAGTCGCCGATGAACACGACCAGCGATACCAGTCCGCCGTCGGGTGCTCGCAGTATGCCAACGTCGTTTGTTGCCGCAGTCACGCCGCGCCAGGAACCGCTGGTGCCGGTCTTGTGTGCCAGCGTCCAGCCCTTGGGGACGCCTGCCTTCAGGCGATCCGGGAACGTCGTCGTCTCTGTCATCACTCCGAGAAGAAAACGTGTTGAGGAGGCTGACAGCAGCTTTCCCGTCGCAAGCTGCTGGAGCAACGCCACCATGCCCTCTGGCGTCGCCGTGTCGCGCGGGTCGGAGCGATAGTGACGGTACGCGAGGTTGCGTTGACGTACCGGCACCGCGTCGACCGCTTCCGCGAACACGGCAGAGTCTACGTATTCCGGTTTCCAGGTCAGCCCCACGATCTCCGTTTGCAGATGCCGCTCATCACGATCCACCCGCACTTCGTAGACCTCTTTGCGGGTAAGGAATGCTTCCACTTGTCGCGGACCACCCAGCTTGGTGATGAGGATGTCTGCGGCGGCACTGTCGCTATCCACAATGGCGCGCCGCACCAGGTCGCCTACCGTTGTCCGATAGCCCTGCGGTCCAACGAGCGCAGCAATAGGCTGCACGAGCAGGCTGAGATCCTCACGTCGCACCACAATGGGGTCCTGCAGGTGGAGTTGGTCTCGGTCCACTGCATCCATCACGGCCATGCCGACGATGAGCTTCATGACGCTCTGCATGGAGAAATGCTGACTCCCCACGCAGACCTGCCCGGTCGCATCCATCGCGCATATGCCGACGCGTCCGTCGAACCCCTCCGTCAGCCGAGTAAACTGCGCCTGCAATGCTGCATCGTCGAGTGAGCCAGCAGGCGCAAAGCCGAGAGCGCAGACAAACACCAGCGCAATGAGGCAGATGAGTCGTTGTAAACGACGGCGAAGGGATGGAGAGTCGAGGGGAATCACGGATGGGAGTCTAGCATTCGACGATTTTTGGAGATTTGCGTGGCAATCCAATGCTCGAAAAACCTCCTGGGAATCGTTCTTCGGGGCCAAAGCGCAGCCTGTTTTGACACCACAAAACCGTACAGATATCCCGTCTTCCAAACGCGAAAAAGCCACCCGGCAACAGGGTGGCTTTTTCTCTAGGGAGAATAGTTCCAACGGAGGCAAGGCCATCAGAACTTTCTTGGCGTCATAGTATGGGTGGCCTATTGGGGTGTCAAGGCCAAATCATTTTCGCTGTAAGCTGCAGATTCTAAGAGGCTTGTTTGATGTGTGCACGTCGGGAGCGCACACAATCACTTTCCCTTTTTATTCGCCTTAACGAGGCTCTGTCTGAACATAAACCATGCTGATTCTGCGGCTTACTCTTCAACCTGCACCAAACCTGGTTCAATTCGGGAACGGAAAAGCGTAGCCATCCGGCCACATCCGGTCGCGCTGCTGCCACACTTCGCTACTTCTCATCGCAAATTGAGCTTGATGAACTCCATATCTTCCACAGAGGAAGCTGGCTTGCCCCGCGCGACGCGATAGAGGGCCCTTCCACCGCCGAGGAATATCCCCAGCAGAAACGTGGCGCCACAGGCGATGAGGCAGAACGTCACGATGTCGACCAGCAATCGCGCGGCCTTGGTGGGCTCAGAGATATATCCTGCCGGGTTGTTCCAGGTCACGGCTGCTTCGTAATTCACCTTCTCCAGCAGCTTGTGTGCATCCGCGGCATCGAATCCGCCGCTCGTGACTGCCACCAGCAGACCGCTGCGCCGTGTCGCCAGTGCTTGCGCGTTGCTGTTCTGCAGCGCCTCGGTAAACGGCTGCTGCGACTGGTTGCCTGCCTTCAGGTAGGTGGCGATCGCGCGCTCGCGCGCGGCAGCGATCTGCGGCGTGGGGTATTCGATGATGGTGAGCGTCCCCTCTCCACTTCGCAGGTTGAAGGCGCCACTCAGCACCTCCGGACTCTTGCTGAAGTCGATGAGGGTGGCGGGAAGCACCCCGCCGCCGCGCGTGTAAGCCTCCGGTCCCAGGGAGTAGCGCGTGTGCGTCGGTTCCAGGTCAGTGCGTGGAAGGAAGCCGGGCAGCGACGGCGGCACACCGGCGGCGCCGCCGACCATCGGCACCTTGTCTGCCAACTCGCGCAGCGCCGCGGCAGACATCGCCGTCAGGTGATCGAACTTTGCATCCACCACCGTTGCGCCATTCCAGAAGAGCACGCGAGTCCCGTTGGCCGCGCCGCCCTTGCCAATATCTTCCGGGGCCGTACCCGGAACCCGGTAGAAGGTGTACGCGGCATAAGCGCCGGAGGCATCCGCAAAGCGCATCGCTCGTATCGTCACCGTGTTGCCGTTGCTCTTGTAGGTTCCAGAGGCGAAGTCGCGAAAGCCGTCTTCCACCAGCACCTGTGCGTTTGCTGCGTCCGCCGTCCCGGGTGCGGTTGTTTTCTCAAGCTCACCCTGAAGCTCAAATCCAGCAAAACTCTCGGGTAGCAGAGGAGCCGGCAATGCCCTGGCGATGACTTTCTGCTCTGCCGTCTGCGCGAAGAGAGGAAGGGCAAGCAGAGCAGTGGCCAATAGCAAAACGCGGAAGTAGGACGGGCGGAGCAGCATCAATAACAGCTTACTCTTTTGATGCCCCTATGTGATCCGCGAAACCAGGCATGCAAGCTTCTCGAGCGCCTCGAATTGTTGGCGGCCAGAGCACCGTCGGGGTCACGGGGAAATGTATGGATGATGAAGAGTGTCTACCGCGAGAGGAACGCTCAGTTGCCGGGAGCGTGGCCGCTGTTCTGCGCCACGCGCAGGCCACTGAGGCCATTCACATACTTGGCCACGCCGCGATAGAGAGACTCGGCAATACGCTCGCGATATTGCGGATCGCGAAGCTGCGCCGCGTCATCGGGATTGGTAAGAAACGAGATCTCCGCCAGGATCGATGGCATATTGGCGCCAATCAGCACCACGAAGGGCGCCTTCTTTACGCCTCGGTCGCGCAATCCGGGATTGCCGCGTTCCAGTCCCGCATAGAGTGAGCTGTCGACATCGGCGGCAAATTCGCGGGACTCGTCAATCTTGTCTTTCAGCGTGATCTTCTTCACCAGCCCGGAGAGTTCGTGGATGGACTCATCGGAGACGGCGTTCTCGCGAGCGGCCACCTCCAGCGCGTCCGGAGACGTAGTGAAGTTCAGATAATAGGTTTCCACTCCGCGCGCCGTCGGGTCTGAGCTGGAATTGCCATGGACGCTGATGAACAGATCCGCCTGCGACTTGTTCGCAAGTGCCGTGCGCTCTTTGAGC
>Ga0193743_1002386_pt1 | contig 13363 bp, 10 predicted proteins | sample L2c2metaG_FD_143038 | JGI IMG/M metagenome (GOLD analysis project Ga0193743, IMG submission 143038) | Soil microbial communities from a riparian zone of the East river system, Colorado, United States - L2c2 | ecosystem: Environmental > Terrestrial > Soil > Riparian zone | place: USA: East River... | reverse complement strand
CAAATTCATTACACACAGTGCCAAAGCGACATCTATATTACTCGTCAGTGAAAAATGGTTGAGCGAAGAGCCAACAAGGCCGACCCACCTGTTATCGAAATGTACAGTGTGCGTCTCGGCTTTGACAAAAATTGACAACGTTATGGCGAGAAGAGTGGCAGGGAAAGTGTTGAGAAGAAACATCTTTTGAACAAGAGGCGATTTTGGTAAATCCACTGAGGATCTTAGTTTCTACATACCAGCTTTATAGGTCTGCCAACTAGTGCATCGTATTGATATTACTCTGCTCAGCCACTGCCCATTAGTCAGAAATGGCTCAGAATACACCACTATGTTCAAGTTTTTTTCAGTCTAATCATTTATATCGTTCAAAAATATGGATTTTATTGAGATAACTCACAAAATACTGCAGGCGCTCCCAAATGTAGTGTCTGAAACTCGGGTTATGGGATATACATAGGCCATAGAGGTCGCATCATGGCTTGACCGCCCAATTGTACTAAAAGTACTGCGCAAGGGGCACGTTCTTGATCGCCTGAGTTAAAAGTGAGAAAATGGGGCAGAGAGGCGGCGTTTTGAACCCCTCCATTTCAACCCATGTCTGTGCCGTTGACGCAGATGACGGGCCGGGATCGACGGAAAGGCATCTGTAATTGGGATGAAAATATACCTTACATCAAGTTGGCCGTTGATGACGGGAAACTATAAAACACACAAAGAACAGAGAGAACCAGACCATATACGAGTTCTAAATGTGATCACTGACCCGCAACCCAAACTAAGTAAAAGAGATATCGTCATAAGATAGGACCATGCAGTGTGGAGATGACATTAAAACCAGTCGTTGGTCGTTGAGCATAGCATGTCATGGGGGTATATGGCAGTCATAGGAGGGGGCCCTTTAAATGTTGATAGAAATCGGAGATGGGGGAGCAGGTGAGTGCCACTGATCTGCGGAAGGACCAGAAAAGTTGCTGAGATAGATAAACATGGGCATGTAAATTTATCCCTCCATTCCGCAATGCGGCATGTACATTGTAGCGGAAGGATCTATCGCAGATGACCCCATGAGTCTAAATTAGAGTGCTTGTATTTGACATGCAGAAATTTTCGGGGGGAAGTTTGCACACCTTCCTACAGCACAAGCGCCGGCTATGACCTTGAAGATAATCGGTAATCAAAGTAAGGATGGACGCGACTTGGACCCTCAGGCCTCGGGCCTCAGTAATCATTCTCTGTGAGGTGAGTGACCAAAACTGCACTCACTGGCATTGGACTCGAGTTGAAATTGAACGTTGAACAACCTTGAAATTGAAGCGTCATTGATCACGTGCCAAAATTTGCCTTTTATGGTAAGTCAGTATTTATAGATCTCAGGCTGATCTTCGTTTGCGCCTGTCCGAATCCCTTTATATGGACATCAGCACCGCCGGCCGAACGTCTCTTTTTTGAAACTGGCAGCACACAGAGTCCGATTCCTCGCCTCCCCGACGGTTAAGTTGTCAATGTCGGCTTTCAGCATTGGCAGACGACAGCATGTGTAAACCTATCAGGCGAAGATTACATATTGGCAGCATTGACTTACAAGACAAGGATTGAGTACAGCTAAGTAGCTAGGCCCTTATAAGCAGTTCAATTTGCTGTTCTATGATCGTTTCAATGGTGACATGCCAATGTCGAGTCAGGACTCAGATCCAGATTCGATGTTAACTCAATGTCATAATCTTCATCAGAGGTAAGTTCTGGATGAGGTACCGCGAGCTTTCTCATATCGAGTATAAGCCTACATCCCTGTAGCATTTGTCGACATCAGCCCGGTCTTTTTACGATGACAAAAATAAAAGTCAAAACTGACCGCCACGGAAAGTAGACACATATACCACCTAATAGAGAGAAGATCATGTTTCGGACGATTTGCTTCCGGAACAGAGGGACATACGCGAAAGCAGCGTTTCTCAGGGTTAATTCCAGTTCAGCCGTCCGAATGCTTTCATATGCTATATTGACCACTACCATGCCTAATCCACGGCTTTCAGAAGGTGGCCCAACAAGAATGAATGTCAGCTCACCAAATGTCAAGAAGCAAACTACAATCCCCTGGCGTAATAACAACGATGTCAAAGGGGTTCTAGCCCATCCATAATGCTGACCGACGATATATTTAAACAGCGTCATGCATAGAATGAACCCCTGAAACAAAGAAGCACTGGCGCTAGTGAGAAATAGACTATCAGCTATGCGTTTCAAACTTGAAGATGCTTTTATGCAATATTACCCAAACGTAACGAGAACTGCGGACGATATAGTCTCTGCGAAACAAGTCTTTCCTTTTGTCACAGCTCTTATAATCTGGGTAGTACTCCATGTCTCAATGGAAAAATTCGCGAGGAAAGCCGCGCAAAGAAAATATTTGATTCGACGACTCCGATTGTAAAGAGCATAGACTAGGAAATCAAGTTGAGCAACATAGATATTGAGCCTGAGACGACTTAATGTCCTCACCCCTTATCAGGAGGATTATCTCTATGCAGGTCAGTGCCTGCTGTCCCGCAATGGCCTTGTATACGAAGGTCCCCACACATAACTGGGGTCGCGGAGGTAGCTGGTACATCTTGTGAGTGAGGATTATGTTTACACTGCATAACATTCAATTAACTTGAAGATCAGCGGGAGTGTAAGTGTTGATTGCTCACATCTGCCCAACTAGTGGGACATAACGCGACCATAAGTACAGCGATTTAACGATAGTAAATCGACTCCTGAAACCCCTAGATTGTCAGACCTTCTGACTTCCACCAGTACCGCTCTTGATAGCTCCAGATGTCCCATTTGCACGTACCTGCATAGATATTCTACTTCGTCAAAGAAAGAATTCGCAAACTCCCAGATCTGTACGGCCAGAGCGCCAACTACATGTGATTATGATTAGTGACAACCAGTGCGTTCCATTCACCATTGGTTCTAACTTACACGAAGCGAATTCGATGCTCTGATTCAAGTTCGGTGTCCCCACTGGGTTAATCTGATGAGCCAATTCAGAGTCCATGAGCGCCAGTTCCAGGAAAAACACGGAATGTTAGACAAAGCTTACAGTTACAGACGACTCGGACCTGCCATTTATGTAGGCGTGTACTATACACGTCCCTGTCCCCCACGTTCTGTCAAGCGTAGTCGTGACAGCAATTGATTGTCTTGTAGGGTCATGAAATTTATATGAGCGTTGAGTGGTTTTCCTGCCCGGTCAATTAAGTCCCTTTAATCATTTAAGTCTACTTACCCATATGTTCCTGGGCTACATTGCTTTGAGAATCAGGGCAGCCGTGCTAGCTATGTACGCGTGTGTAAGCCAATAGACTCTGAGCGATAAACGGATGACGGAAGACGTCACGTGGATGTCGGGATGGTCACCGAGAACCGGGATCCCCGAAGTATATCAAAAATGAACACACCATTTATTACACGATGTGTTATGAAGTTTTGTTTCAACCGCGAATTTCGGGTTTGCGAATCTTTCTTTTGTTGGTGAGGGTTTGGCAACAGGGACAACTACTTATTGGTTCATATTTGCTATATTTCTCACCTTCAAACAGTTGGTTGATATGGGGGGCGTTACATCGGTGAAGAGTGTAGCTTTGAAAAAAAAAAAAAACTTCTCTATTCACGACCCGTTTCGAATCAACAGCACAAGGCAGAAAAGCACAACGAGCTCGTGCTGGCAAAACTAGACAACAGAAACTCCTTGCATCATTTCTTCTTCTGATCATATCCAAGACTTACAGCAGAACATGCCGATTGCCCTCGCATCCAACTCGACCAGTACCTTCTGAAAATGGGAGCACCACATACATGATTTGTTGGATGGATGCTTACAGGGTCCATCCGACTCCAAAGGATGCTCAAAAACAAGTCAGTTCGTAGAATTTTATGCTTAGTAATATTATATATTATATAATTTTATTCTAATATGGCAATCTGCCCACAACTCTCAGTTTCATGAGCATTGCTTTATCCAATCCATGAATGGAGCATTTTGGCTAAATAAAAAAGGATTATTCTATCTAGAAACCCAGTATGTGGGGTTTCCGCAGAAACCCCGCCCCCAAGTGAGACAGAGCCGACAGCCAGCGGTGGTGCAGGGTGGTGCGGACCTTCAAATCGGTCTGCCCATGTATCCAACAGTCGTTAATCATGTTTAAACTTTGGTTCTGTGCTTTAAGTTTAGTAGCTACTAGTCAAGATTCTGGTGGCCATCCCGCACTAATTTGTGTGTGTGAGGTATGAGTACTGAGTCCTTATCGTTTTTTCGAATGGTTAGGATCACTGATTCCTGGGTCCACACAGACTAGCCCAAATTTGAGATACATAGAATTAATACTAGGTCTCGTTAGGTAAGTACAATATGCTAATTTCTGGCCCAGAGTCGTCCCAGAACGTCACCGAATCATTGCCCGGTTGGAAGCTGCCACTGGGGTTAACTTTTCAAACGGCGCAGTATACAGGGGTTTCTGAATCTGGATAGAATAATGTTACATAACTAAAAGCAAGGCACCGACCTTGATTGAAGACGGTTTTACTAATCCTGAATTGAACACGATAAATAGTCTTGTACAATTGTGCCACTTTGCTACGTTGGCAGAGAAACACTTTCTGTATGTTACACCGAGACCATTTTTAAGGAATCGTTTAAAGGATGGGGTCCGAGGTCAAGAAATCTGAAAACAATCTAACATGATAAGTACTATATGCCTCCCATTCATTTGTTCTCCTTTTTCTTCTTCTTCTTCTTCGGTTTCGGAGCCTTCTTCTTGAGCAACGAGTAATTAACATTAACATCCCTCAACTTGAACGCATGTATCGCCTGCTCCGCCGCAGCGAACCTCACTTCCTCTTGACTTACCTTGCCCCTCCACAAATCCGTAACTCTAACCTCCTCCTTTTCATCCACCATGATTGCACAACTGATACGTCCTTTTTCTCTGATATACGTGTATTCGAGCGTCTTGTCGTTCTTTTGCGCCCAGAGAGACAGTCGCGAGACAGGATGGAGGACGTCGACGTCTTCAGAAACAACTCGTTCCAGAATGGGCATAATTCCGAGGTTGTACAAGATTTGGCGGACAAGGGGGATATTTCCCTGCGAATCAAGGAATATAGCGCCTATAATGCTTTCAACCATGTCGCTGAAAAACTTTGGTGCTTGGAGGCGCGTGAGCGACGCCCATGGGAAGATTGTCCCAGTAGTAAGTGATTCTTCGATCTCTGCACGACGTTTGCGAAACCGAGTGAACGTATTGAGTTGGTCCTCGAAAATCTTCGGACTGGAATGTAAAAGGCATTTCCATAGATAAATTTGGTTGGTTTCTACGTTTTCTTCAATCCGCCCTTCCGCATTTGGGCGAGGCATGAAGGCGTCAACGCCGAGGCTCATCTTGAGGCAGATATAGGCAAGGATATGTCCATTGACGAGTGCAGATTTACGGAGATGCATATGACCTGGACTGTAATTTTTTCCTGGCGCATGGTACAGGAAGTCTGTGACGATCATGTCGAGTACAGAATCGCCGAGGAACTCCATACGTTCGTATGAGGGTGTGTGACTGTCCTGCTCATAACTGGCATGTGTAAGAGCTTCGATCAGCAAGATTTTGCGCTGGAATGTGTATCCTAGCATGCGTTCTACATCTCCGAGTTGAGATGGGTAATGGTCAAGTTCGGCTCCAACTCTGGAGAGAACTTGGTCAACTCGTACCGGCACTGGCTCCCATTTCAGTCCCAGACCGAAAAATTTGATACATTCGTAGCCGAGAGGGGAGCCGCCGTGAAGATAAGCAGCACCAATAAGCGATTCTACAACATCCGCGAGGACTAAGAGAGAGTTAGCTACAAGATGGAGTTCCTTTAGATCTTGAGAGGTAATACCTTTCGTCGACAATTGCTGGCTTTTCTTTTTCTGTTTCTTCTTCTGCTCTGCTCGGTCGCCGCCGTCCATGACAATGTCTTCCATCATAGGGCTTATGCTCTCTGCTGGAACCTCTTCGACTGTGAAATAGTTCGGTTTCCACTTCTTCCCTAACATAGTGTCTAATTACGAAAGTCAATACTTGGGAGAAACAGGGCAAAGGAAACTTGACCTCGTATAATCCAACGATAAAGTCCTTTTGCTATATCTTCTTTTGCAAGGCGCACATTCGAAACTGTATGATCCTTCCTTTTGGTAAGATAGCCTTCGTGCCACAACGGGTACTCTGCTAGAAGCTGTACTCCGGTGATGTATTTGAGGACTGTATCTCCTAATGTTTCCATGCGTTGATAATTGAGCTTTTCGCCTGCGGCGGGGGCTGTTACAGCAATTCTAAGAAGGGAAATCGGAATATCGAATATCGGAGATGATGTGAACAAGTTCTTACGCATAGAATGCGCTGTTAAAGTCATGGAAAGCGATCGGATTACAGAAGGTAGTAAAAATGCATATTCTGTTTCGATCTGGGATACGAGGGTCACTCCGGACAAATACGGCAGTAGGGTGACAAGTTTTGAAGGCTCAGGAATGGACTGGTCGGGAGAGTGGGACGGAATGGGTAGTAAAAAGTTAGTCCTTGGAGGGTAATGTTCGACAACGAGCAAAGGGTAGGTGATTCCGACATTATCGATACTCCTATAAGTGTCCTCGCGAAGTTCCTTCTCTTCTTCTAAAGAAAGGGGTTCATACCTCCAGCGTACAAATTTGAGAGGCCGTGAAGAGCCTATATGTTTCTGGATAAGGGTCAAATCGCTGGGATAATCAAATTGTTTGCCGATTGTTTCAGCATTTCCCATGAGATGCGGAATGCGAGATTGATCGAAAGACGCAGAAAAAGTAGCAAGCCAGGATCGACGGACATCCCATTCCGTATCCACGTCGTCTATAGGAAGGAAGAGGTACGAGAAATCAAGGTTATCCCAGGTCATCCGTACGTGACTGAGTGCCCAGAATATTATTCTGGTGAAGTGTCGAGCTCTAGATATTCGCTGATCATCTCCAGCCAGTTTTCCGAGAGGTTCTACGGATGTGCGAACAGGAGGGCTGCCTCGACGATGTAGAGTAGGACCTCCTTGAAAGTCCATTAGGATCGTTTCTGACCGAGTGAAAAGAAGCAGAGGAAGAAGTCCTTCGAGGGTGAGTTTGGAACAGAACCACGAATCCTGATGGTCTTCTTCAGCTGCCCAAGGGTCGATGTGCATTGAAACTCGGGCAAATCCAGCTCTTTTCTCGACATCAGCCAACATCTCCTTGACCTCTTCATCGTGTTCAGGCTCTAGGATACTCATAATGGGTAGAAGGTACTCATTCAGGAGAGCAGCTTCGTAGAGAGCATAATAAGCCTTGTACGCCGCATGTCGATAAGCAGAGATCTTGGTCTTATAGACCCTCTCAACGCTGAATCGGCGTTCTGGAAGAGGTAATGTTCGGGGAAGAGTGACGCTAGACCCATATGGACCAGTGTATGGAGGAATGCCTTGTGATCGACCATCGAAAGAATGCCAGCCTTCAGCAAATTCGGGTGGGTCTATGTCATAGAGCGGCCGATTATCAACGTGACTTGTATTCGGAATAACAGCGCAGAAGTGTGCGAGATGAGAGATTGCCGAATGCAGAGTGAGGAGAGCACTGGAAGGATAAAAGTTGTTACGTTATTGCGTGAGAGAAAGGTAGCCAGACTGACCCTGTGGATGCGACCTGGAATTCCATGTCGTTGTCTTCATCACCCGTATCTAGATCGTCATCCCATATGAGAGAATGATCTCGCGAAGGGTCGTTGTATAATGCCACCATTTCACGTTCAAGACTTTCCCATTTCGTAACGTCTTCTTTCTGTTTACTCCCTTCTTCGAACATAACAGTGAACGTACTGCGTTTCTTACGCGCTCTACCCCTGCTCTGTGCCCAACTTGCCATGTTAGGAGGCGGATCCCAACGAATAACGCTGCAACACGCTTGAATATCTAGGCCTTCTTCAGCTACGGACGTAGAGACGATGACATTCTTCTCTCCGATCTTGAAGTCAGCAATGGTATCTTCTTGAGAATCACTGACTAGTTTTCGCGTGATGTCCATCATGGAGTGTCGATATGCGCTATCAGAAGTGCCGATAAGAGTGCCAACACGGAATACGTCCTTGGTCAATGGATGGTGCTTGAGAACTTCTGCTAATGCGAGAACGGCATCACGGCGTTGAACAAAAATGATGGCACTGTAAGAGTCGTCGTGTGATTCTGTCTCTACTTTCTCCATAAGCAAGCATTGGATAAGAACTTTTGCCTTTTCCGAAGCATCGTCAGCGATATCGTCTGCATAAAATGAAACTGGAGAAACGATGACACAGTTTAGAATACTTAGAAGATATTCTTTCTCTTTGTTCTTCCAAGTCGACATTATATTGTTATAGGGATCGGCGGCATGGCGTGTTTTGTCCAAGACTTTACAGATGAACCAGTCGGCGGCCCATGGACCAACGTCAGAGCAGATATCTTGGGCGGCCCTCAGAAAGTCGCGAAGCCCTTTGTGCGTAAATGAATTGCCCTTTTGGATAACTTTAGAGAGTTTTTGATCGATTCTGTGATACTCTGCGGTTCCTTTAGCTGCATTCTTGAGTAGATTGCGAAGATTTATGATATAGGGATCGCGTTCGATGTCCAAGATGTTAAAAACGGAGAGAAGAGAGGCAAGATTGGTAGAAAAGGGTGATTCTGGTTGGTAGTACATGATGTGCCTGAAGATGGGTCGATGAACAAATAAGGCAAGCTCGGAACGATGTCGACGAGGGCTACGGATGATGCTATCTAGGTTTCTCTCAATCATCCTGGTAGATATTGGGTTAGAATATTTGTAAACGGGAATATCATCTATCGTAGCCTACTGAAATGCTTTGACGACGTTTCCGCCATATATAGGGCTTGCGGTAAGGCCTAAAACCATGGGACGACCTTCTAAAGGGTTTTGGTCTCGACGGGGTAGATCGAAATAAAATTCCATCATAATCCGATTATATGGATGGTTGTCGACGGCATGATGAGCCTCGTCAAACACCAGCAAGCTGATATCTCTGCCCAAAGAGATGTATCCATGGCGAAGAGCATCAAGGAATACTTGAGGAGTCGATACCATGATACGATGTGTTCTAAGGACTCGTTCCCAAAGAGCAGCGTTTCTCCATTGATCAGGTTCGTTGGCGCCAGAGACTATACCTACAGAGACTGGTATATAATCCGCGATGACATGTTTCTGTTGTTCGCACAATGCTACAGTTGGTGCAAAGAACCAGGAAAGCTACAGAAGCTGAATTGGCCGTGATTATCTGCTAGCAGACAACGATTCGCACCTTGGTGGACTCCCGTTCCATCTCATGCTTTAGACGAAGAACAGCTATATGGGTCTTACCAGAACCCGTATCGAGGGCGATGATGATGTTGTTATGCAAACTCTCCTCCAGCATCTCTTGCTGGTACCCTCTAGTGGCTGGCATGGTCGATGACTCGGGAGGTAGGACGGCATTATCCATAGATAACCTTGAGGCGGAAATGTCTGTGGAAGGCTAAGAATGAGAGATGGTTCAACACAGAAAGTGCATACTCTGGGTTGATCCCTGCTTTTGGGCATGGGGACTTTCTATGGGCGCTTAACTTATCGATGGAGTGTCACTTGTCAGGTGGCAAATCGAGGAATCGATGGCAGTGGGTCACAGATTGTGGACTCGAAAACACCGTAGAGCAATTACGTTCATGAGTCTTACTTACCAAGTATATCTATTCAAACGTTCAACTTTTCAAACGTTGGAGCCAAGTTCACCCAAACTTGAAACTAAAGTTCAAAGAGTGGACACAGCATGAAAAACATATGATATTTAAAAATTTCCTGACTGCCGGCCCAGAGCAGCCGGATATTCCATCACCTGATAAACCCATGTGGCTACCGGCTATCTTCTCAATCCCCAACACAAGACCCCGGAAAGTACACCAAAGTGCCTGATCCCAAAAAAGCTGAAATTTCGCGATTTTTTATCCGAACCGTTTTGGGCAATTTTTATCCGAATTTCGGACTGCGTAATGAATTTATTCTATTTATAATGTATTGTGATGGGATGTCCGATGTACTACACTTCGGGAGGCTCAAGATTAAAAGAAGTTTTCAACTTAAGTCCTTTAGCAAATTGAATATTTTTAAAAGGTTTGTATAAAAGTAATTTTAATCTATACTATCAGACAACCTGCAGGAAAAAGATATATTTAAAATATTTGATGACCTACAAACTCCCTTTTTAGCAAAATGAAAATTATAACTGAAGAGGTGTTCTATATGTTGCTATGTATTTAAAATGCTGGACTCCCAGTAAAAAAGATTGATATTTAAAATCCAGGAACTTTGTATATGGGGATCAACATATAAAATATGTAATAAGATATTGGAAAAATATACATTTTAAATTTAGGAAACCCCTATAGGCAGGATAACATATAAAATATGTTACAAGCTCTAGAGGAAAAAATATTTTAAATATACAACTGTCCTAAATCAATCAGCCACTCATTGCCCAATCATCACCCACTAAAAAAACAGCATGGCCATATCTCCACAGTCAGTCAACCAAGCAGCCCAGGATGATCTATTCAGCAGTATTAGTGGTGGAGGAGGCAATCTATTCAACACCAGACCAGCCAGACCACCAGCATCCAAAGCAGAAAAAGTGGCTCTCATGACCAGCCTGGCACTCTATGATACGATCTGCGATTGAACACATGTTGAACATGTGGCATACTTTTATTTTTCATTTCACACTTTTACATTAACTCCATTTCATTTCCAACACTGCATATTGACGCATGTTCATCTGCATGTTCACCATGCTTTTTACATGACTTTTCATTCATTTCTGATACTGCATATCAGCACATGTTTACCATGTCTTTTACATGGTTTTTACTCACAGTTCACACATGGTTATCTTGAGGATAACACAGGTTTCTTACTATATATATGACCCTTAGACTACGCTTGTTCTTTAGCTAGTCTATTAGATCCTCCTTTTACTCGAACTTAGCTCAACCATAAGACAATACCTTGGAATAAAACCCAAGGCATTCTTTTGAGTCTACAAAACTGAACGTCTTTATGCATAACTGTCTTTGGTCACAACTGAAAAGTCCAAACTGATCAAAGTCATAACACTCTACCTGCATCAACCAGAAACAAATTGCCCAAGTGAGGATGGGGGGTTTGAAGGTGGTGAGGCATTGATTGCACAGGAAGGACTGTGTGGGGGTAGTGGTAGGCCTTTGATTGAAGGTATACCTTTTTCCAGACTTGCAAATGGGTAAAAGGAAGATCGCAATGTGCCTGGGAGAGATGCCAACTCCCAACATCTAGGGGGCCCTGCTCATCGCTGGTTGTAATATGTTGCAAGTAATCCAACAGCGCCAGTCAGAGGTCAGGGATATGGTACATCTGAGCGACTTCATCAACTAATAGTTGTTTGTAGCTGGGATCTCTGCTAAGATGAATTTCTACATGGCTTGAGCATGCACTAGTACATAGTGGAAGCAGGACATCTTGATAATATTGAAGTGATCACTTTAGCTTGGATGCACACCAGGAATTTTTTGGTGCTCATTACTTGACAATCAATGTGTTGGTGTCCTGTTCATCTGCAGTTGTAGCATTCTCCAGAACCTGGTGGGGCTCCCCCAGGACAGAGTGGAAAGCCTGTGGTCCTTGTGACATGATTGTCTCAGTTGACTTGTTGCCATGCCCTAAGTTACTTGAGGTATGCAGCCTCACCTTCTGGTGTTTTTAATCCTGCAGAAGAATGGCCTTTAGTGGGGTAAACGGTATGTCTTCAACATCTATTGATTCAAACACAAGTAATTAGCCCCATGTTAGGACATATCGTTGCCGACCTTCAACTTATTTTTCAAATAGTCCCATCTAACTTGCATCAAACTTACAGAGGCTGTTTCCTCACTTACGTTCAATGTTTTGATATTATTCCTCAGATAAATGCTGCTGTTTCTGGGTCTAGAACACTAAAAAGGCCATATCCCAAACTGTCGTCAGGCCTTTACCTTCTGAAGCGGTCCAAACAGCATACTGGTGTTGTCATGGGTGATGTTTTTCAATTGGATCAGATTTGTTCTTTGGTAAATCTCACACCCCGCTTTGGAAAGAAAGCCAGCTGCAATTTTGACAAAGGATAATAGCTTAGAATATTCTGCGGAATTTTTGTTGAACAAGTACTTCACCAAGGAGTTATTCCTTGCCCTCAATTAGTTACTTAGTTGCAAGCTGTGACTTCTTCTGCTCATATTTTGAATGTGACATTTGATGGTGTGACAAAGAACACACAGCTTCCATGTTCTAACTGCAACATTGTAATATTTCCTTGTAATATATGGCATCATCCCCTGCCAGCCAAACCACTATCAATCCACCAGTAAGTGTGGGAGTCCCCAGCATGTATGATAGCTCAGTACCCAACAGATCTGCCCACACCGAGTCATGACTATTGACAAAGCACAACTATTGATTGATGAAGCCCATGCCCAGGAGATTCTTTGTCGGTGCATCAAGGAAATCTCTGAAATCCATGCCAAACAAGCAATTGAAGAAGCACATCTTGCATGCAAGAAGCTCCTCTCTGCTGAGAAACATATTGGAAAGGTATTCTACATGGTCAAAGCAAGTGGTTTTCAGGCACAAACTCCAAAGCCAGCCAGGACTCCTACCATTGTTCAAGTCAATGGAGGTGCAGATGACTCTATCTCAGATGAGTTCAAGATCTAACCACCTTCTATAGCACATCACTCTGAATCTATTCCAGGGAATGGGATCATGGAAATCATCCTGGACTGACCGGTTTCGACTGTATCATTGTGTTCACCAAATTCAGCTCTTTCAACTCAAATTTTTGACTTGCTTTGTTCCTTATATTCTCCTTTTTTCCTTTATCAATATACCAACCATTGCATCTGTCTTCTATTTCTTACATCCCAAAGACAGTTTATTTATTTATTGATATTTTAAAATTTAGACAACAAGTGACTCAGGGTCATTTCAATTGAAAGGTGAGTGACAATTTTTTTCTTTCTCTGGCTATCGACACCAATTCATTCAGTCTTATATCATAATGGCTGTTACGACTTCGAAAGATTCAGGCTATTTGCAGCCGTGATCTTAGCCAGTCGTTTTGAGATCGAGTTTGTTTGAGACAAAAGAGTGCCTTTGTTGTCAAAGGTATTGTCTTAAGTTCGTTGAGTTGGTACAAGTCTTTATTAAAGACTAACTAAGGAACAAGTTGTAAACTACCAGAGTTTATATACTTGTAAAGACAAT
>Ga0193743_1002385_pt1 | contig 13369 bp, 9 predicted proteins | sample L2c2metaG_FD_143038 | JGI IMG/M metagenome (GOLD analysis project Ga0193743, IMG submission 143038) | Soil microbial communities from a riparian zone of the East river system, Colorado, United States - L2c2 | ecosystem: Environmental > Terrestrial > Soil > Riparian zone | place: USA: East River... | reverse complement strand
GTATGCCGACATCGGTTGCGCGAACGACGGCATCCAGTTGAGGCCGACGAGCGAAAGGGAGCTGAAAACGAACGATCTGCGGGTGGCCATAGAGTCTCCAACACGTCTTGCAAGAGCTAGGGTTTGAGCTCGAGAAGGATACAGGTATGCGCAGGCAAGGTCACGTCGACAGACTCGCTTGTGCCACGGTCCTCACCGGACCACAACTCGCGGGCGTGATAAGTCTTCGACGGCAGGTTGTAAAAGCTGTAGGTTCGAGCGATCTTCTTATCCTTGTCGTTGAGATTGAAGAGGGCGAGGTAGCGAACAGCTCCCTCGCCGGAACTTGTCCAAATTACGGTATTTCCTTCGCGGGCCACCTGTCGTTGATCGTGGCCGAACTGGTTGACGTCCAGGACCCCACGATTCGTCAGCAGCTTCAGAGTCCAGTCGTCGAGCTTCGTCAGATTGGCTCCCACAATGAGCGGCGAGCGTCCGATCGACCAGAGAGTCACCATCATCTGCTGCTCTTCATGGGTAAGTCTGGATTGGCGAGACTCTCCGTCTCCAGGCTGCGGTCCGAGGTAGCCGAGCGGCAGCATGTCGGCATCGGGCCAGGTGCCAGGCGTCGCGTAACGAGCCCAAGCAGCAATCAGTTCAAATTGATCGTGCACACTGCGCGGCGCGTGCCGCACATTCTTCCAGAAATCCCAGACGTCGTCAGAGATGCGCCACATCTGCGCGTAGGGAATGATCTCCTGCGCGATGCTCGGCGAAGTCGGTCCGGGCGAGAGACTAAGAACGATAGGACGTCCTGTCTTGGCGATGGCCTTGTGGATCATTCGAATTTCGGTTGGCTTGTACGGATGATCGGAGATGCAGTCGACCTTGATGAAGTCAACGCCCCAACCGGCGTACTGCGCGAGAAGAGAGTCATACCAGGCCTGGCCGGCTGGGGTGTCTCGGACCCCCCAGTTGGTGGGATCCCATGGGCATGGATCGCTTATATCGGCGACATCCCGCGCGTGAAAGCGGCTATCGGCCACCGGCATGTTTTGCTTCACAGCCTCGCGCGGAATGCCGCGCACGATGTGAACGCCGAATTTGAGACCCTGGGCGTGCACATATTGTCCGAGCGCGCGAAATCCCTGGTTCCTGCCATCGACGATGACAGAAGGAAAGCGTTCGGGCACCGGGTTGTACCGACCGTTTGCATCGAGCTCGTAGGCAACCTTCTCGGGCGTCTTAAGATCTTTGGGATTCTTGAGAAACCATCCTTCATCGATGACAGCATACTGCCAGCCGAAGGGCTTCAATTTCCCAGCGAGGACACTTACGTTATCGCGAAACTGTGGTTCGGTGATGGTGAGACCGTAAGCGTCCCAGCTATTCCAGCCCATCGGGGGCCGCGAGGCAAGTTCGACTGACTTACTTCTCGAAGTCCTGGCGAACGAAGACGCGACCACCCAGAGAAGCAACGTGGTTAGAAGTGCGAACCGAAAGCGCAACAAAGTCTCCTCGTGTTTCCAAGTGCAACATGATAGAAAATGCCCAGCGTGCACGAAAATCGCGCACGCTGAGGATGGGAAGACTGTTAGAAGGTGATCTTCGCGGCAATTTGAAGAAGGCGCGCATCGTTGGCGGTCGCTGTAATGCGGCCGAAGGTCGAAGTCGAATTGATCGCTGTGTTGGGGTTGGCGTAGTTGGGATGGTTGAGTGCGTTGAAGGCTTCTCCACGGATCTCGAGCTGCGAACGCTCAAAGAGCGGAAAGCGCTTGCTGATGGCCACATCGACGTTAGCAAAACCAGGTCCACGGGCCTGCAGAGGAGTTGCGTTGCCGAATGTGCCCAGTGGCTGCAGCGCATACGCCGCGGCATTGATCCATAACGGCTTGACACCAGCGGCCGGGTACAGATTTTTCGCGTAAAGGCTCTGTCCCTGGACGAGGTTCGGACGGTCCTGACCAATCGCCGTGAGCGAACGATCCGTGCCGTCGTTCACCGTATAGGGCATGCCGGTGCGGTAGGTAATCAGCGGACTTACCTGCCATGCGCCCAAGGCGTAGTTCAGGGAACGCTGGTGGAACTTCGGTGTCGTTGCAACGCCGGAGATGGTGAGGTTGTGCGTGGTGTCGAAGTTGCAGTTGCCATACTCGGCGGCATGGTTGTTTGGATCCTGCGCGGGCGGCGTGTTGTCCCCCGTGTAGTTCATGTTCGACAGGCAATGCGACCACGTGTAGTTCATAAGCACGGAGAAGTTATTCGCCAGACGGTGGTTGACCGTCGCGATGATGCCGTTGAAGTTAGCCATGCCATAGTCCGCTGTACCACTGAAGGCTCCATAGCGAGTTCCGGCAGTCGTGTTGCTGGCGATCGCCGCACGGTACAGGATGTAACGCTGCGAAGTGTTGTTCGTCGTGGCCGCAGCACCCGTGGGTGTGGGCGCCGGCGTTGCGTAGTTGTATGGCTGGAAGCCCCAGAGGTGAACGGTATTGGTTCCGATGTAGCTCAGAGAGGCGAGCCAGTTGGCAGAAAGCTGATTCTGATAGCTGAGGTTGTACTGGTGCATGTACGTTCTACGGAGGTCGGTGGGGTAGTAGCCGGTCGAGACGTTGGTCGCGGCGAATGCGGCCGTGCTCGGAGCCGGATATTGCGTGGGGTACGGGTTGCCACCCGCTATCTTCTTCCAGGGATTGTCGAAGGACTTTACGGCATCTGTTTGATTGGTGGAGTTGTCGACGGTGAAGGACTGCGCGGAGGCATTCGGTGAGTTACCCGGGAACCCCGAATCGTAGTAAAGCTCGGGTGCCTCGAAGGTGAGCGTGTACGAACCGCGGAGACTGGACTTTCCGTTGCCTTGAGGATCGAAGGCAAAGCCGACTCTCGGCGAGAAATTCGTAAAGCGCGATTTGATGAAGCCCGGCTTCACCCCCTTGTCGCCGTAGAAGACGATACCTGCGGGAGCATTCGGATAGACGCTCGAAACGGTATTGGAGGCGAAGGCCGTCGGGCTGAACTCGCCACCGATGTTGTTCTTCTCGTACTCCGGGAACCACGGCTCCCAGCGAAGACCTGCGTTGATGGTCAGCTTCTTGGTGGCGTGCCATGTGTCCTGCACGTAGTAGCCAAAGTAGTTGTAACGAAGGTGCGCTGCGGCGCCAGGACCAAAGCCCTGCGCAAAGGTGTTGGGTGCTCCAAGGAGAAGATCCGAGAGTCCGAGACCAGAGTACGAGCCGTTAAACGTGAACTGGCCGTTCTCCGTGTTGAGCCCAGCGAGATTCAACTGCTCGTGGATGTAGTCGAAGCCGATCTGAACGAAGTGATTTCCCTTCTGAATAGAGACGTCGTCAGCCACCTGGTAGTGGTTGGTGACGTAGTGGGTTGGAGCGCAGCTTCCGCACGAGGCGGTAAAGGCTCCGCTGACGTTCATATAGATGTAGTTGGGAACCGAGGAATAGACGTTCGAACCAAGGGCCGATGGCGAGATGAGATCGCCCGGAGCGCCGCGTGCGATGGCAAGACGCGTGACCGTTCCGCGAAGGGCGTTGGTAACCCTTGGCGAAAGAACGAAGTTATCGCCAAGCGTGAGGTACTTGCCGCGATCCTTCAGGCCGGGATTGATGGCATTCAGCAGGTTTCCGTTGAAGATCGCCTTCTGGTAGTAGTTCGTCATGAAGTAGCGCGCGAAGACGTTGTGGCGCGCGTTGAGGGTGTAGTCGAGTCGGCCGATCCACTGGTTTTCATCCTGCGGCGCAGGAACGGAGTAGGAGACGAGACCTGCGGCATTCTGCGTCTGCGTGGTAGGCAGATACTTCATCAGAGCCACAGCCGCGGGGCTGAAGAGCGAGGGATTGATCGTTCCTGTGCAGGCCGTGGCGTTGTAGTTGAAGCCAGCGGACGCAAGCAGTGTAGGGCAGGTGTTTGTGGCGCTCAGACCACGCTGGTACTGAAGGTAAGGCGTGAAGTTTCCGGAAAGCATCGCCGCTGTCGGTACAAAGGACGAGGTGCTCGCAGGGGCAATGCGGAGGGCCGTGTGCTGGTAGCCGCCGAAGAAGAAGAGCTTGTCGCGGAGGATCGGTCCACCGAAGTGCCCGCCAAACTGATTGCGCTTCAGATCCGTGTAGCCATTGATGCGATTGTTCGCGTTCGCATAGCTGTTGCGAAGGAACTCGAAGACGCCGCCATGCCATTGATTAGTACCGGACTTAGTGACGATATTAACGGCAGCGCTGGGATGGACGCCATACTGCGCCGACATTCCGGTGGTCTGGACGCTGAACTCCTGCAACACGTCCGGGAACGGAAACGGCATGTTTACGTTCGAGAATGAGTCGTTATGGTCACCGCCGTCGAGCAAATAGTTGATCTGATTGCCCTGACCGCCGGCAACAGCGATGTTCAGAGCGCCGCCGATCGCACTCGTACCCGTGCTGCCGTAGCTCTTGGTGCTGGTCATGTTGCCATTGACAGTCGGGGCAGAGGCTCCGGACAGAAGGACCAAGTTGGCGGCATTGCGACCGTTGAGCGGCAGATCAACTACGCGGCTCTGATCGACCACAGTCGAGATGGAGGTGTCGTCGGTCTGGACCTGGGCCGCCGTCCCGTTTACCGTGATGATAGTTTCGGCGGATCCTACTGTGAGGGGCGCGTCCACCTCGACGTCGTTCGAGACTTCAAGGACAATACCGGTGCGGCTGTAGGACTGGAAACCGGCGGCCGTGATTTTCACCGTGTAGGCTCCCACGGGCAGGTTGGAGAGGACGTAGCTACCGGTCTCAGTGGTGGTTGCTGTAGCGGTCGCGCCCGAGGCGGTCTGGATGGCAACTACGGAAGCGCCCCCGACCACGGCGCCGGTGTTGTCGGTGACCGTACCGTGCATCTTGGCTGAAGAGACTGCCTGAGCGAACGATACGTGCGTTGATAGAAGTGGGAATGAGCAGGCGATCGCGATTCCCGCCCTCAAAAAGATTCGCCCGGTCTTTAGGAGCGAATGGTTCAGTTTAGCTTTCATGTTCCCTCGAAAATCTGAATTGCTATGGGAAACGTTTACCCGCAATTTGCGTCCATCTTCCCTAATAATTACCTAAGCTCAGGCTGATTGATTCTGGAGCTCGTGGGGACCGTCTGGGAAGTGGAACAAATCTTACCCACAAAAATTCCTGTTTGGCGTCGGCCTTGCAAAGTGTCCACTTGGAGAATCCAGCCAACGTGGTCCGCGACAATTCGGAACGGACGCGGATATGTTTTTTCAGCCCACGAAGCTTCTATGTTGACGGCCAGAAGTCGCAAGTGAATTTACGGTGAGGGAACAGACCTTCACGCTTCCATATTCAAATTGTCCTGTCACACAGGACGGGACTTGAAGTCGGCTCCGAATTCTTGGCAGGCCAATTGCTGCGCAATGACCGACTTCTGTGACGCGAACCAGATTTCAGCTTCCCGGCGAATTCGCTCCCTCTGCCGGGACAAGCGAGATTTTCCTGGGGTGAGAAATGCAGTTCTCACTGTAAAAAGAAGCATTTCGCGAGTTCTTATATCAGAATGCTATTCTTTCCTTGTTGGTTCAGCATGCAAATCACTGAAAGCAATACGCCCGAGATCTCCTTTCGTCCATCCAAATCGGAGTGGGAGCGGTTGTTGAACCGGGTAGTGGAGAGCACGCCGTTTCGTCGCTCGACTCGGCTACGCGACTTCCTCATTTATGTCGGAAACGAAGTGATTCTGCATGGAGCCGAAGATCTGCCCGAGCAACAGATTGGTACTGCTGTCTTCGGACGCTCGCCCTCATATGACACCTCGCAGGACAACATCGTGCGTGTCAACGCGATGGAATTGCGTAAGAGGATCGACCTTTACTTCACGAACGAGGGCCAGCACGAGCCGCTCATCTTTGAGATTCCTCGCGGTAGCTACGTTCCCGTCTTCCGCTCCCGTCAATTGCAGGCCGTAGATCGACCTTCCGACAATGAATCCCTCGTCGAAAATTCCATTGAACCTTTGTCCATCTCCATCCAGGAAGCTCCGACATCAACCGGTCTCACAAGCTTCTTTAATCCTTGGAGACTTCGCAACGCCCTTCAAGTCTTTTTTCTCGTCGTCATCCTCTGCCTGGCGGCTTGGCTAATCATAGATATGAGGCGCAACAATCTGACTCAAGCAACCGCTCATAGATGGCAGAGTGCCCCGGCTCTCCGATCGTTCTGGGGAAATTTCTTCGGGAAAGGACTCGCCCCCGAGATAGTTCTCGCGGATACGTCCTTCGCACTTGCTCAGGATGTCCTTCACAAGCGGCTTTCTCTGGCAGAGTATCTCGACTACAGCTACCGTGCAGCTCAGTCTGCTGACCCGTTATCGAGCGATGCGCGCGAACAAGAGCAGAAGGATCTTGCTCTTATCTTCAACCGCAGCACCGGAAGTATAGGAGATTTTCGCGTCGCACGGAGAATCACTGAACTTGAGACAGGGGATACTGGGACCCGGCTCGTGTTTGCGCGGGAATATGCCGGCCATCGGTTGCGTTGGAACAATACGATCTTCGTGGGAAGTAGCAGGTCGAATCCCTGGGTGGAGCTCTTTGAGGATCGGATGGCGTACCACTTCAAACAGGCGGAAGGACATACACCGGCTGTCGTGACGGTCGACAACCCCACTGACAATGAGCAGGCGCAGTACGCACTCTCATCTGATCCCGGCACAAGAACTGCCTACTGTGTGATTGTCTTCCTCCCCAATCCGACTAATACCGGGAGCACACTCATACTGGCTGGAACCGATTCGCAGGCGACGGAAGCCGGAGGGGACTTTTTGACCAGCGAGGAGAATCTCGAGCGGCTGCAGGTCCTTCTCCATGAGAGAGACTTCCCCTATTTCCAGCTCTTATTGCGCATCTCGCGCTTCAACGGAACGCCTCTCGGATCCGAGATCGTTTCCTATCGCATTGTGAAAAAGTAGTAAGCAGTCATCGAAGCCCCGGACAATCAGTAGCTCGCAACTACCGGATCGACTATTCATTGAAGTAATTCGAGCTCGTCGCAGGCCATCACTGATAAAGATGTGATGAGCGCAGTGCATTGATCGATCCGAAGACCCAGTTCCACCCGTTTGATCGGCTCAGAATCGCGGCTATTCGACAGCAAAACACATGAGCAGTTGAAGCGAATGCCGTCGTTGCAGACGTCGAGACACTTCATCTGGAAGAAGGGACTCATGGCATAATCGAAATTATTGACCACAGACTTCCTCAAACCCTGTGCTCGTAATGTGCGAGGGCCGCGGGAACAATACGGGAACAACCTGGGGAGGGAACCATCCCAAATGATCCCAAACAATCCTAAATCGGCAATGCACTAACAGCTTTCGTTTCAATCGGATCCGCTGATTCTAGGCAATTTAGGTCCATTGGTAGGGGGCCCTGAAAAGGCCGGCGTCGGCGGTTCGATCCCGTCTCTGGCCACCATTTAGAATCAATAACTTAGCGGAGAGTGGCGCAGTAATTCTCCGAGGCCATTCTTACTCCTTTCTTGTAAGTGACTGAAAATACTGAATCAATGATGTTCCCGTATTGTTCCCGTCTGCGATGAGCCCCGCTTACACAGAAATCTCTCTTAAGTGAGTCATCTTGTCGTGCCCGACCCAACCATCTCTCCGATCGCACGTCGACCATGATTACTTTGTGCCCGTGTTCACCGCTTGAGGGTGACATAACTATTCCGTCGAGCTTGTCGATGCCAGGCTCTCCCCGAAAGGAACCGACGATCTTCTCATCGGAGAGAGTAGGCGCTACGGTGACAATTTGTTCTTCGTCAGATTCAGTGTGAATACCGTTGTCTCTCGATTCGATTCCTCGAGGCAGACGCTACCACCGTGCTCTTCAGCTATTCGACGAGCCAGGGTGAGCCCCAGGCCTGTTCCGTTAGGTTTTCCTGCGGTCACGAATGGCTCGAACAACGTCCTCCGGACAGAGGCAGGTATGCCGGGGCCATTGTCCAAGATTGTGACGTAGATCCGTTCATCGACTTCCGCAAGGTGGACCTTCACCTCAGGCACGGTACGAACAAATAGCTTGGGCTTTCAACATCACCCTGACGATCACCGGAATAGTCGCTGTTGTATATGCGAGGCGAACTGTCGCAGCAGCGAAGGATTCGGCTGAAGCTGCGTTGCGTAGCGTCCAAGCTGTAATAGCCTCTGAACGGCCTTGGATGATTGTCGATGTTAGACCAACGCGTGTTGGTAGCGTAGAAATGACTTATGAGTTTTTCTGCTCCAACGAGGGCAAGACTCCGGGCCGTATTTTGGACTGCAAAGAAGGTTTTTGCTTTGTTACGGCCCCAGATGATCTTGCTATAAAAGACACTGACTACCATCCGGTTGTTATGCCAGTTCCATCCTTGAAGGCCAACAAGCAAGTCTTTTCTGTCAGATTGATTAATCCTGATCAAATGTGGAAAGACAGAAAAATAAAGACAAGCGAAAAATTCATCGTGGTCTTTGGCTATGTTCTCTATGAAGACACTTTTCCATCGGGTAAGGACGGAATCTTTGGGAAGCATGAGACCCATTGGTGCTTTGCTTATCACCCCGACGGTTCTAGGGTGTTCACTCCAAGCGGCCCGAACGAGTACACCAAAAACACATAGAGCAAGGGCTAAACCCTTCCATCTTTGTCCATTTTTTGGACGTTTGGCCCCCTGAGTTTTACTTGATTGGCTAATCACTCAGAGCCCCCAATCTGTGAGCAATTCGCCATTTGGCGCAAGAATTGCCTGCCCGGCTGCTGAGTCAAGTAAGTTATTACCAACATGTGTGGTTGAAGCCATACTACATAGCCACTCACGCGCAGATTCCGGATGTCTTAGGGTGCGTCCGAAATCGCAACAGGGAGTGACAACGCCTGATGGCTGTCTAAGGCGTCGACGCCGGCATGCACATTACGATGGCACTGCTTGCAGTTGACCACCCATGTGGTCGGTCGCGGCCCCCTGCTGCATGGTGTAGTGCATGCTCATACGGGCCAGCGTATAGTGAAGAAAAGGCGAAATAAAGAGGCCTTGTTGTGGAAAGGCGGAGGCCACAACCAGTTGCGACGAAGGCTTTCTTGCCGTATTTAACGACAACCTCGGCCAGTTTGCGGCTATGATAATCACCCGGCAGCAGATAGCTCACGCGTCCCACTGTGGAGGGTGAAGGCACATGGCTACAAATACAGGTATTACAACTGCTCAGACATTCGTCTTCGAACAAACGAGGGTAGCGCGGTACGTGGCATTGGCCGAGACCGCCGGTGGATTCACAGTTCCTGATTCGACGGGAATCAGCGATCGTCATTTTCAGCCGATCGAATTTCCCGCCGTGATTGAGAGTGCTTCAGTAATCTTTTACCGCACCAGGCATACCGGAAGGCCTTCGTTTTCGGTTCGTATCAATGAAGCATCGCTGACCCAATACACCTTCACAAATGACGATCCCCCGGAGCGCTCCTGGCACGAGATCATTCCCGCTCGTGGCCGTGCTGGATCTACGCTTAGGGCTCAAAACAATGAACTGATATTTGGTGTCAGCGGTGACGGCGCCGTCACGTTCGGAGACGTGGTTATTCTCTACACCTCGAATGAACTCACAGTTAAGATACCGATTGTGCTAACAGCGCAACCTTGAATTCACCACGTATCCAGCGCAGACTGAGCTGGATCACAAGGTTGAGACGAATGTTTATGGACATTCGCTTTACCTCCTTCGCAGTGGGATATGGCCTCGGCTCGCAGAGGCCAGTTGCTTTTTAGGCAACCTCGGTCTACTGCATGAATCCAGATCGAACTGCAGCTACCACCAGTATTGCTGCTCTGGCTTACCTGCTGTTTAGGTAGGTCAGCGCTTCACCCTCAAGGTCGCCACCAGCGCGGCTGTGGGTGCGTAATCATTAGTTCAGCCGCCGTGCCAATTCCCTTCTCCAAACAGCGCTCCACCTATCCACGAAGGAGAGCGGCGACCATTCGGCGTTGGAGCGTTGTATGGGACAAGCAAAGGCAAAAGCGGATGATCTGGGTGGAAGGGCTGGAATATACGATCGCTACCTTGAAGGACGCTTGAGCATTAGAGGACGAGACCATGCCACAACGATCACAGCCCATTTCAGAAGAAGAAGCAGTTGCCACCAGAGCGAGTGTGAGCAAACTAATAAAGCATGTTCTCACCGCGAGAAACACAGGGGTGTTCGAAAAACACATCCGGGATGTCCTGGACACACTGCTCTGGAAGTACACCGAAGCAAGCGGAAAGTACTCCACCCGCTACTACTCGGCGGCCTCTGCAGGTCAACCCCAACCTTTGCTATTGTCACGAACACGTCTTCCAGAAGAGAAAGATGATCGACTTCTTCCTTTCCGCGGCAACGGAAGCTGAGATAGATCAAATCTTGTCTGAAGCCTGCGGCTGTGTTGTAACCAGAGAAGAGCACAATCTCTTAAAGCCATATGACGATGAATATGGCTGGATTCGATACTCCAAAGCCAAGATTGCAGTAATGGACAGAGAAACTGGCAAGGTGATCGCTCATTGCCAGCCTGCGAGGCTCCCCACAGCAGTTGCCCGGTGTCCAATGAAAACCCGGCGTCGTGAGCGCCGGGTCCGGTAACGCACTTATGTAGAGTGAAAGGGCCCCCATTCCTGGGAGCCCTTTTGGACGCTGCTAGAAAACGTATGGCGGACCATCTATCGGCGGCAGCATGCTCGGGCTACATTCCCCCAAAGTGATTATCAGTGAGTCCACCGTCAACCCGTCATCATAGCCAAGGAAGACCATCGCCAGTTGGAAGTCCCTCACGACCATGTCATCGCTACCCGGCCACTGTCGCATCCATCCAGACGTGGGCTGCTTAGTGGGATCGTTCGCACCGATCCGGAGCAGGTCGGTGGTTTTGGGTTCGCCGTGCCTTAGAAAGGCCGTCCCTATCAAGACGTCGGCAGGGGTTAGTGTGTAGAGGTTATAACAGTTGATACTACTCAGCATGCTGCACACCTCGTGTGAAGCGGGATTGCGTACGTTGGCTCCGTTCGCCAATCGAGGAAGTCTACTCCAATATGCAAAAGTTTGCATGGGTCTGCAAATCACCGCCGTTAACCTCTGCCACCCACGGAGCCGGCAACACCAGTCTCACGCTGACTGGAAGCAACTTCTTGGCTGGAGCAGCCGTGTTGTGGAACGGCAGCTACCGGACCACGACCATTGTGGATGCGGCTCATGTCTCGGTGGCGATTCCAGCAAGCGATCTGGCCAACGCCGGAACTGCCACCATCACCGCCGTAAATCCAGGGGCAGCAGCGTCCGCTCCCTTAGCTTTCAACATCAACTAAGAACGAGAGCATAGGTGGTTGATGGAAGCCATCTATGCTCTCGTTGTTCCCGACATGCCTTCGGTCACATAAAATATCCTCATTTCTCTATCCGCACGCGGAAACCGGAACCGCTCGTGCATGGACCTCGGCAGAATTTGAAGGTGACACCAAATGCGTATCCGAAGAATCAGATTCCTCAGAGAGGCCATATTCCTTCAGCTTCCTGTATAGCGTTGTCTTACTGATGCCAAGCAATTGAGCCGCGATCATTCTGTCCCCGTTAGTCTCTCGAATTGCTCGCAGAATGGCTTGTTTTTCCATTTTAGATATGGGGATGATGCGCTGTGCGACAGGAACTGAAGTGTGGTTTGTCGTTCGCACCATCTTCACTTCTTTACAAAAATTCAAGAGTTTCTGTGGGAAGTGACTTTCGCCAAGCTCTGGTTCAGTCGTTCGGCTACACGCCCAAGCTATCGTATTCTCCAACTCCCTTATGTTGTCCGGCCAGTCATAGGTCTCCAACAGTTGCAAAGTCTCGCTGGACAAGGTACGAGTTAAGCCAGTCTGGCCTTGTATTTTCTCGAGAAATCGCTTCGCGAGAAATGCAATATCATCTGGACGTCCTCGTAGAGGTGGGATTCTCAAATTCACTACAGACAGAAGGCTATATAGATCCGTACGAAAGAATCCGTCCTTTACCATCTGCGCCAAATCTCGACTCGTTGCTGCAAGAATTCGCACAGAGACTCGAACCGCATTTGATCCGCTAGTCGGCTGAATCTCTCTGCTTGTGAGAGCGCTCATAAGCCTTTTTTGAAGCTCAAGAGGGAGATCGCCAACCTCATCCAGGAAGACAGTGCCACCTTGGCTTGAAGTCAGCAGACCATGTTTCGATAAGGGCGTCTCGTCAGACGAGTATTCAGTAGCGGACCCAAAGAGTTCCTCTTCCACTAAGGCCGGTCCTAGAGATTTACAATCAAGCGACACAAAAGGCTTTGAAGCGTGAGGGCCATTGGAATGGATAGCCTTGGCCACCAGGCTTTTGCCGGTTCCACTCTCACCAAGAATCATCGCGGGGTGCATCGACTTAGCGACGTTAGATAAGATCCGATAGAGCTTTTCCATCTCCGGCGACTTACCAAGTATGTCGACTACATCCTCTTCGAGTCGTAACGTCTTTTGTAGCCTTCGCTGTTCCACACAGAAATGCCATCTGCTTGCCGCCCGATCGAGCGCTTTGGTAAGCACCTCCAGCGGAAAGGGTTTCGACAAGTAGTCATAGGCTCCAGTTTGCATCGCGGTTACAGCGGAAAATACCGTCGCGCGGGCACTCATCACGAGGACCAAAGTCTCGGGATAGAGAACCTTCATTTCCTCAAAAAGAGATTGGCTTCCGCTGTCACTATGCGAGACATCCAGTAACAAAATGGCGGTTTCTTTCCGGTTTAGAATCTCACGTGCGCCCACCGCACTTTCTATTTCGGAAACTACGAATCCGAGGCCCTCGGCAACCTCACAACATGCCTTGCGGATTCGCTTGCTTGCGTCTACTACCAGAAGACGCAATTCTTCTGATTTGGGGATAGTGCGATCATCAATCGAACTATGATTGGGGTTAGACGGGCAAGACAAAGGCTCTATCGTATTTTCGACAGGACCCAAGCTAGCAGAGGCGGTACAGCTCAGCGGTGCGCTCATGGTTTGGCTCGAATTAGTCTCTTCTATAGAGAAGATGTTATTTGTGAGTGATGCTTACTTCCCGGGAGATTGAATATTATTATCAGACCTTGCTGCCAGGTGCAGCATCCCACGAATGGGTTATTACTGAAGATATTCCCCTATCTATGAACAATTCTGAATTAGCGCTGCCCAGAACTTTGTTTTTCTCCGTGAGTCGGCAGATGGAAAGCCCCTTTGGCTACAGATGCCAAAGGATATCTCTGTGTTTTATGGGGCCAAGGAATGCCGGTTCTGGAGACGCGGAGCAGGTTTTCAGAATTTCGGGTACTGGCTATAGACAAATAAGCCCACATGTGTAGGTTCGCTACTAAAGTGG
>Ga0193743_1002384_pt1 | contig 13370 bp, 17 predicted proteins | sample L2c2metaG_FD_143038 | JGI IMG/M metagenome (GOLD analysis project Ga0193743, IMG submission 143038) | Soil microbial communities from a riparian zone of the East river system, Colorado, United States - L2c2 | ecosystem: Environmental > Terrestrial > Soil > Riparian zone | place: USA: East River... | reverse complement strand
TGCTCGGCGTGCTGCTGTGGGGACTGGGCCTGGTGCCGCCCACGATCGCGCTGATGTTGTTGGGCATCCCGCCGCTGCTGGCGGGCACCTACTCGGGCATCGCCAACGTCGACCGCGCGGTGGTCGATGCGGCACGCTCGATGGGTATGACGGAGTCGCGGGTGCTGCTGCGCGTGGAGGTGCCCAACGCGCTGCCACTCATCCTTGGTGGACTGCGCACCGCCACGCTTCAGATCGTGGCGACGGCCACCGTCGCCGCGTACGCCAGCCTCGGCGGTCTCGGCCGCTACCTCATCGACGGCATCAAGGTGCGCCAGTTCTACCTCGCCCTGGTCGGCGCGCTCCTGGTGACCGCGTTGGCGCTGATCCTGGACACCGCGCTGGCCTTCGTCGTGTGGATGTCGGAGCCCGGCACCGACCGGTTCCGCCGGATGCCGCAGCCGTTGATCAGCGACGAGGTGGCGCTCGAGTCGGCGACTAGATCTCGATCTGGCGCGAGTTCGGCAGGCGCCTACGAACGAGCGGGTCCGTCGCCTACGGTAGAGGGGTGAGTGCAGCAGCCCGCTCCGAGGCAACCGACGGCGCTTGGCCGGCGATCCTGACCTGGCGGGCCCACGACGTTCCTCGCATGGAATCCGTGCGGGTGCAGTTGTCGGGCAACCGCATCAAGGCATACGGGCGGATCGTCGCCGCAGGCACGCCGTCGCATCCGGCGTTCAGCGCATCCTACGACCTCGTCACCGACGACCGAGGGGCCACCAAACGCCTGTCGCTGACGGTCACCCTCGCGGAGCGCGAACGCCAGCTGTCGATCGCCCGCGACGAAGAAAGCATGTGGTTGGTCCAGGATCACCAGAACCAGACCAAGCGCGACGCTTACGACGGCGCGCTCGACATCGACGTGATCTTCAGCCCGTTCTTCAACGCATTGCCGATCCGCCGCACCGGCCTATATCAGCGGGCCGACTCGATCTCGCTGCCCGTCGTGTACGTGCGGCTGCCTGAGCTGTCGGTCGAGCAGTCGACCATCAGCTACAGCAGCGAGGGGTCCGGCGCGGGTGGAGGAATCAAGCTGGTATCGCCGGTGGCCGACACCACGATCACCGTCGATGACGAGGGCTTCATCCTCGACTATCCAGGACTGGCAGAGCGGATCTGATCACGCCGCCGGCGCGGCCCGCGGCGGCGAGTTCGTCGCGCCAGTTCTCGGCACCGACCGTGACGGTGATGATCTCCGGCCTGCTGAAGCTGTCGTAGCGCATCCGCGCGGCGTGGCCCGCCTCCACGAGTTCGGTCACCGGCTGCCCGGCCGCCAGGTGGTCCCTGGCCGCGGTGAGCAGGTCGATCGTGCGGTCCAGGGCGCCGTGCAGCTGTTCGGAGTTCGCCTCGCACATGGCGCGGACCAGGTCGGGCGCCGTCGCGGCCACCCGCGTGCCGTCCCGGAACGAACCCGCGGCCAGCCCGAACGCCAGGGGCACGTCGCCAGCCGTCACCGCGAGCGCTTCGGCGAGCAGGTGCGGGAGGTGCGAGATGGCCGCGGCCGCGGCGTCGTGCTCGTCGGAACGGGCAGGGACGACGACACCACCGCAGTCCAGCGCCAGCTGCATCACCGTGGCCCACACGTCCGGATCGACGTGGTCGTCGACGCTGATCACCCACGGTGCGCCGACGAACAGGCGCTGGTTGCCCGCCGCCCAGCCCGATCGGGCCGTTCCGGCCATCGGGTGCCCGCCGACGAATCGGTCGACGAGGCCGTGGTCCTGGACCGTCTGCAGGACAGCACCTTTCACGCTGGTCACGTCGGTCAGCGCGCACCGAGGAGCCGAGGTTCGGATGTGGTCGAGCATGATCGGCAGAGCAGGCACGGGAACGGCGAGAACGATGAGCGCATCGGTCGCGGCGGCCCTTGCCAGGACGTCGTTGATGCTGTCCGTGGCGTCGTACCCGTCGAATCGGGCGGCTTCGACTCCGTCGACCGACCGGTTGTATCCGAAGACATCGCGGCCGGCCGCCTTTGCTGCCCGCAGCACCGATCCGCCGATGAGCCCCAAGCCAAGCACGCACACCGGAGTGGTCACCGCTCAAGGTTGGCATACCGCCCGATCGTGCCTGCGTCAGGCATCGACACGATTGCTGGTCAAAGCGCCAGGTCTGGGACTAGCGTTGGATTCATGGGAGCACAGCGTGCGCAGGCGAAGAACGAGGCTGCAGATCTCCCTGACGGGTTCGGCGTGGCGGTCGTCCGCGAGGACGGAAAGTGGCGTTGCTCGGCGATGCGCCCGGCCGCATTGACCAGCCTCAGTGCCGCCGAAACCGAGTTGCGAGAATTGCGCAGCGCGGGCGCGGTTTTCGGGCTGCTCGACGTCGACGACGAGTTCTTCGTAATCGTCCGGCCCGCTCCTGCCGGCACCCGGTTGTTCCTGTCGGATGCGACCGCCGCGCTGGAGTACGACATCGCGGCCGAAATCCTGGAGAAACTCGACGCCGACCTCGACCCGGCCGACCTCGATGACGAGGATCCGTTCGAGGAGGGTGATCTGGGCGTACTGGCCGACGTCGGCCTCAACGAGGGGGTGCTCAGCATCATCCTCTCCGACGACGACTACGCCGACGAGCAGTTGGCCCGCATCGCACAGGAGATGGGCTTCGGCGACGAGATGTCCGCCGTGGTCGACCGTCTCGATCGGTGACCGACGAACAGCTGATCCGCCTCGCCCTGGACGCCGCAGGCTCCGCCGGTCCGCGGGACGTCCCCATCGGCGCGGTGGTGTTCGGACCCGACGGCACCGAGCTGGCGCGAGCGGCCAATGCCCGTGAGGAGCTTGGCGATCCCACCGCGCACGCCGAGATTCTCGCGATGCGCTCGGCTGCAGCGGTTCTTCGTGACGGTTGGCGACTCGAGGGCGCGACGCTGGCAGTCACCGTCGAACCGTGCACGATGTGCGCCGGCGCGCTGGTGATGGCTCGGGTCTCGCGCCTGGTGTTCGGGGCGTGGGAGCCCAAGACCGGGGCGGTCGGCTCGCTGTGGGACGTGGTGCGCGACAGGCGGCTGACACACCGGCCCGAGGTGCGGGGCGGGGTGCTGGCCGAGGAGTGCGCGGCGCCGCTGGCGGCGTTCTTCGCACGCCAGCGCGATTAGGGCCGACCGCGTCGGTTCGGTAAGCTGCCCGGCGGTGGCGTGTCCGAGCGGCCTAAGGAGCACGCCTCGAAAGCGTGTGACGGGTAACCCCCGTCCGAGGGTTCAAATCCCTCCGCCACCGCCATAGCTCTCCACCTGTTAACGCTGGTGGGGAGTCTTTTTCTGGACCTGAAGGCTCCCTACTTCAGGATCTCATCGATCACGGCCTGCTGGTCCTGGGCGAGCTTGATGTTCGTGATGAACGTGTTCGCGTCGATGGCGTCCGAGTCCGCGTTGAGCGACGGACACTCGATCACCGCCGCGTCGATGTGGTCGACAAAGCTGGTGAGTGCCGTAGTGAGTTTTTCGTCGGGGGTCGGCAACGCGTCACGCATCACGTGAGTCGTCTCGGCCAGTTTGGCGCAGTCGGGGTGAATCGCGTTCCAGTCGTTTGCCACTAGCGCATCACCCAGATCGGTCATCGCCTTTCCGAGCGTGGTGAAGGCCGATCGGTGGTCGTGTCTCCAATTCTCGATCAGCTGCGCGTGGCCGGGCGCGGAGAATGTGGGAGGCGTGACGGCAGATCCGCAACCGGCGGCCAGCAATGCGATGGCAAGGATTGTTGCCACCCGCGTTCCGACCCCCCTGGCCCCCATGGCCAGAAAGGCTAACCTCTCAACGGGCCAACCGTGCAGGCAATTTCAGATACTCCACTGCTCGCGCCATTGAACCGGCGGGTCAATACGATCGCCACACACCACGCCGGGCAATAGACCGCCGGTGATGGCGACGAGCCATCGTCGGTGAGCGTTGAGGGACGCCCCGACACGGAGCAACAGGTCGTGCTTGGTGCCCCCGTGGTCGCTGTCCGCTTCTGCCTGCGACATTGCCGCCATTGTCTCCGCACGTCGGCGCATCCACCGCGAGACTCGCTGCGCGGCGATCTGTCGGGCACGTTCGGCCGGTACACCCGGCTCAGACGTAGAGAGCCGACCACGCCCGAATCGTCGGCTCTAGCGCTGGTGGGTAGTACTGATACCGATTCGTCGGCGATCCGTGCCGCTGTGCCTGAGCTTCGTAGAGCGCCACCGCGCACTCAGTCATCCCGACCGCGATACCGACAGCCTCGGCACCCATACGGAAGGTGTCCAGCTCGCCGGATTGGATGTAGTCCATTGCCCATTTGTAGCCGTGGACGAATCCCGAGCCGAGCCGATAGAACCGCGTCGCCAACATGGGCGCACGTTCTCCCCACGGCTCGGGATCATGGGCAGGCGGATGATCCGAAATCCATTGTGCAGCAATAGTTACTACCTCAGTGTTGCCTGCCACTGTCTGCCTAGGGGTTGCCTGCAAGCCCTTGCCGAGCATCTCCACCCGTATGTCGAACAGTCGGACGTGTTCCTCAAAGTCTTTGTACGCCTGCGTCGGCCGGTCCTCGGGGTGCGCATCGAACCAATCGCGCTCGGACTTGTGGAAGCCGCGTTGATTGTCCAGCTCTGAGTTTTCAAACCGCACGCAGCGCGACCGCCGAATCTGCCGGTCGGTGTCGCATAGCAGCCAAATGGTTCGGGCCGCATTCTCAGCAGCGGCACGACAGGCGATGAGTAGCGCGGCGATGTGAGCGTTTTTCGACCGTGGCCGCCATTCGATCAGCTCCCCGACCGCAGCGAGAGAGTCGGTTGCGTTCATCGCCGGGAACAGCACCGCGCCGCTCACCGGATCACCTGCGTACTCGGCGAGGAAGTTCGCGTCGTCGGCGGCCAAACTGCTGTCGGGGTCCAGCGGAGTCATTCGGTTCTTGAGGCCCCAGCGTTTGAGTTCAAGGCCGCGCCGTGCCCTTTGTTGGGTCCGCTCAAGCACCTCTAGCCTCGGGTCCACCTTGTGGTCACCTCCGCCCGTTCGTCGTCGTGCGCGCGTCACCATAGCCCCCTCTACCGACGAATCCGCCCTGCGGGTCCGCTTCTTGCGGTTGAGTTTTCCGAACTCCTCGGCGAACACCCACAGCGGCGGCGCGTCGGGAAAGTAGAGGAGCCCGTCCGACGGGTCGGCCCGGTCGATGGCGAATTCGCCCACGTGCCAACGCTTGCGCCCATCTACGCAGAAGACGCGGATATTGGTGTCTGTCAGGGTCACGGCCGGACCTCCTCGTCACTAGTCCTTGCCGCCGGGCACGACGGGCTCCCGAACCGACGCGAGGTCGGCGCTGTCGACGCGGATGACCCTGGCGTTGATCCGGTATGCCTTCAACTTGTCCGACGAGATCAACCGGTGCACAACACGTTTCGAGATGGCGAGCCGCTCGGCGGCGTCGTCCAGAGTGATCAGTTTTCCCACTTTTGGTGTCTCCGTTCCCACTTACGCCACGGTGCGCGAGACACTAGAAACACGTCCCACCCAATCGGCGTGCGACGTCTGCGCAGGTCAGAGGCACCTCGAACAGCAAACGTGCAGGTCAGAAGCTCGCGGTGTCGCGCATGGCGGTCGGCGTGTCGGGCAATGAACGTGATGAGGCTGACAGATGGGTTACGGGGGATAGGCGCTGCCACGAAGGATCTCGGGGCGCGGCTACACAGGCCGCGAACGTGGGCGGGCAGCTCGCTACGGGCAAGCCTGGGCTGCAACCAAATGAACCCAAGCCAGCGACCAGGGCCGACGCCGGGGCTGGTTGCGGAGGGCTGAATTCCATTGTCGCCGGCGGCTTGCCGCATCAGTTGCGTGACTTAGTGAAGCTCGCGCTTGCCTGGCCGCCGCTCACTCGGACGATTTGAGCACCCTATGACTTCGCTATGCGTGCGGAACCAGATGACATTCTTACTAACCGCGGTGAGGGATATATCACCCTATGGCAGTGACCGATTGGCGCAACAATGAAAGCGGGTACACGGGCATCTGCATCGACTGTGGAAAGCCCACCCATTGCGTGAATGGGCAGCGGCGCCACGATCCGCGTGAATCCAACATCATCTTCATCGGAACGAGATCTACATGAACAACCACATCAGGCTCGCCGCGTCCATAAGCGGTGCAGTTGCCCTACTGGGCCTAGGTATCGGCGGAGCGATCGCCGGAGGTACCGCGGCTCAAGCGTCCTCGACAAGCACCGTCGGCGGTGCCGGTGCGACCGCGGTCCAAGAGACCGGCGGGGTCGGCGTTCCCGCGACCAGCGTCGTGGTCTCGGCTTCACCCGTGATCAAGGCGATACCGCCGTGCGGATCTACCCAGAATTTCACGTGCGGTATCCCGTGAGCTGGCACCCGAACCTCACGCGGCCCTGCCAACCGCCGGAGAGACATTCCAGGGCGTGAGAGAATTGCCACGTCGCTCGGAACCAATCCTGCTTCTCGGCACCACACCTCGGCAGACGTCGGTAGCGTCCGAGTAGTACGGCCGGTCATAACCACGGCGAGGCCAGCCGCTGCATCGTTTCGACCACGGCTCAACGCCAATTCGTCGCTTCGAAGACCGTCCCGGGAACGGTAACTCGGCCAGATCTCCGCCAATGTCATGTGCAGGGTGCAGTTCGCCCCACGGGCAGGATGCCCGGCGAGATGCCGCGCGTGCGGTCAGTCATTGGCAATAACTCGTATTGCGGCTCAGGTACGTGCGTGTCTGTCGAGTCGACTGGGCCGCAGGGTGGAAAATCCACAACATGCTGGCCGTCGATCTGTTGACCCGCGTCGGGCTGGCCACTGTGCTCGGCATCGCGATCGGCTTCGAGCGCCAATGGCGGTCCCGGATGGCTGGACTGCAGACGATGGCACTGGTCAGCATGGGCTCTGCCCTGTTCCTCGTCCTCAGCGCCTACAGCTTCGACCAGGAAGGGGACCGGCTCCGGGTGGCAGCCCAGATCGTCTCCGGCATAGGTTTTCTCGGGGCCGGCGTGATCATGAAGCAAGGCCTGTCGGTGACCGGCCTCAACACGGCCGCAACCCTGTGGTCGACGGCCGCCGTTGGCGCGCTGGCCGGGGCGTGGATGTGGCGCGAGGCGATCGCGGGTGCAGCCATCATCGTGGCGGCGAACTGGTTCCTGCAGCCGCTGGCGAGTCGAATGGACCGGGTCCACAAAGAGAGCGGCCGTGACGTGACGCCTGCTGATTACGTGATCGAGGTGGTGTGCGGGCGGCAGGTCGAGGCCGAGATCAAGGCCCTGGTCGCGCAGGCCATGCCGCGGCCCCAGTTCCAACTGCGCGCGGTGCGCGCACTGCCGGCCCATGCCGCCGAGCAGGTGGAAGTCCAGGCCGATTACGGGACCGCCGTCCGCCACGATCAGGTCGCCGAGGACGCCGTCCGCACACTCAGCCAACAACCAGGAGTCACGTCGGTGCGGTGGAGCATCGCCCACGAACAAGGGGCCGACTGGTCCCGGTAGACCGCAGCGGAACAGGATATTGGCCGATGCACTTGCAGGCGTTCTTCGAGTGGGCGACTCATGCGTTTGAGGTGGCGGGCGTGCTGGCGATGGTGCTGGGCTCCCTGTATGCCTTCGCACTCGCCGCGGTCGTCTGGAAGCGGACCGGCAACGGCGGACGTGCCTTCAAGACGTTGCGCAATTCGCTCGGTGGGGCGATTCTGCTCGGCTTGGAGCTGCTCGTCGCAGCAGACATCGTCAAGACCGTCACGTCGACGCCGTCGCTGACCGATGCGGCCGTGCTGGGCATGATCGTGTTGATTCGAACGGTGCTGAGCATCACGATCGAGATCGAAGTCGACGGTGTCGCGCCGTGGCGGAGGGCGCTGACGACCGGGCCGGAGGTCCTTGCACGGGCTACCCGCGAATCGGCACGACCCGATACCGCCGACAACTAGCGGGGGCGTATACCGCCTCCGCCGCCACCGGGTCGACCGCCACCGCCGATGGGCAGCTCGATGCCCCAATCGGGATCCACGACGATGAGCGGGTCGTAGGTGTCGTAGTAGCAGAGGTACGGGTCGCTGCACTGATACGGGTCATACGTCGAAACGGGTGTTGGCCCCGGGCCGCCTCGGACTTCGCCCTGCGCGCAGACGGTGGCCGCGCCGCTGGTATTGCAGCCGGCTGTGGCCGTTGGCGCGAGGACGATTCCCACGGCGATCGCCGCCGCAGGCCCCAAGACGCAGATCACATACGACTGTCGCTTCGGCACGGCCAAGCGTCTCATGAGCACGCGTGGCGCTGTCCGAGTTTCAACCGCAGCATTGATAAGCGAGTCTAACTTCTTCGCGTAGAGTCGATGCCATGGCGAGAACTGACGACGACACCTGGGACATCAGCGAGAGCGTCGGAGCCACTGCGCTCGGCGTGGCCGCGGGCCGGGCCGCGGAGACCAACGGCGACGATCCCCTGATCGTCGACCCCTACGCGCAACTGTTCCTCGAAGCGGCGGGCGAGGGTATCTGGAGTGTGTTCCTGAACGACGAGTTGCCTGCCGAATTGGCTGAGGTCGACCCGAGGTTCAGGGAGCGGATGGCGGCGATGAAGGACTACACCGCGTCGCGCACGAAATTCTTCGACGAGTTCTTCCTCGCCGCTGCCGCAGGCGGTGTGCGCCAATCGGTGATCCTGGCGGCCGGTTTGGACGCGCGTGCCTGGCGGCTGGCCTGGCCCGACGGCAGCGTGGTCTACGAAATCGACCAGCCGAAGGTGCTGGCGTTCAAGACCGAGACGCTCGAATCCCATGGTGCCACACCGATTGCGCGACACGTCGGTGTTGCCATCGACCTCCGCCAAGACTGGCCGTCGGCCCTGCAGCAGGCCGGATTCGATCCCGGGGTGCCAACCGCGTGGTCGGCAGAAGGGTTGTTGCCATATCTGACTGCGGAAGCGCAGGATCTGCTATTCGAGCGCATCCAGAATTTGAGCGCGCCCGCTAGCCGGATCGCGGTGGAGGCGTTCACGAACGATTTCTTCAGTGCAGCCAGCCTCGCCCGTCGCGAAGAGCAGATGGAGCGTTACCGGGCGGCAGCGGTGAAGCTGGGACGGCCGGACGTTGCCGAGGCGGGAAACTTGCTCTACGAGGAGGAACGGACCGAGGTCGTCGACTGGTTGCGGGCGCACGGCTGGGGCACCACGGCCCTGACCGCCGACGAGCTGATGGCGGGCAACGGGCGCTCAGCACCTGCGGATCTGGACGAAGCGACGCCGCAGAGCGTCTTCGTCGAGGGTCGGTTGGATCAGCTGTAGGCGCCGTTGATCACCGGCTGGGTGATCATTCCCGCCTCGACACCCCAGTTGGTCATGATCGTGCGGTATTCGCCGCTCGCGATCAGGTACATCACGGCCTGCCGGAGGGACTCGGCCAGCGGTGAGCCCTTGGCCACCGGCCAGCCGTACGGCGCGGCGTTGAAGACCTCGCCCGCCGCCTCCAGTGCCCCATCGCTGCGGTTGACGGCGTAGCCCGTGACCGGCGAGTCGGCGGACATGGCGTCGAGCTCGCCCGCGGTCAACGCAGCAGTGACGTCGTCTTGGCTGTCGTAGTCGATCGCCACTATCGGTGGCGAACCGACCGCGACGCAGGCCTTGCTCTTCACCGGAAGTTCGTCGGTGTCCTGGATCGTGCGGGACTGCACACCGACCCGTAGCCCGCACGCGTTGTTCGGGTTGACCGCCGCGCCGGGCCGCTGAGCCCATTGCGTGCCCGCCTGGAAGTAGGTCACGAAGTCGACGGCCGCTTCGCGCTCCTTGGTGTCGGTGAACGATGACAGCCCGACGTCGAAGGCCTTGCCCTGCACGGACGGAATGATGCTCTCGAAGGCCGTCTCCCGGTACTCGACCTCGAGCCCGAGCAGGTGTGCGACTGCGTTCATCAGGTCGACGTCGAAGCCGATCAGGTTTCCGTCGGCATCCCTGAACTCGGCAGGCGCGTAGGGCTCGTTGATCCCGACCACCAATTTCCCTGCAGACCTGATCGCCTCGGGCACGGTGGCTGCGATGGCCGCCGGGTCGCCGAGCATCGGGGCGAGGCCCGGCGTCGACGATCCGGACGTCGTCGAAGCACCGGGATCACCGGCGTGCCTCGATCCCGAATCGACTGGTGCACTGCGCATTTGCCAGGTGACCAGCGCGGCGACGAGGATCCCGACGAGCGCCGCACCAGACAGTGCCAGGGTGCTCAGCCGCCGGGGCCGCCAGGAACGCGCCGATGGCGGCTTGCGCTTCGAATGCGCGGCACGTCGCACCGGCTGGACGGACCTGGCGGCATCGGCGAGTTCCCCGGCGGACTGATAGCGCAGGTCGGGATCCTTCGCCATCCCCTTGGCGACGACCTCGTCGAAACCCTTGGGCAGGGCGGGATTGATCGCAGACGGGCGTGGTGGCGGCGCCACCAGGTGGCCGGCGAGCTGCTGTTCGAGGCTGTCGCCGGAATAGGGTCGGCTGCCCGTCAGGCATTCGTGCAGCACGCAGGTCAGCGCGTAGACATCCGAACGCGGATCGCTCTGCCCGGTCTTGAATCGCTCCGGCGCCATGTACGCCATGGTGCCGAGAGTGCTTCCGACACTGGTCAATCCGGTCTGGGAAGTGGTCCGGGCGATGCCGAAGTCAATCAGGTAGACGAAGTCCCTGGCAGCGACGAAGATGTTCGACGGCTTCACGTCCCGGTGCACCAGCCCGACCGCATGCGCCGCATCCAGCGCGGCCGCCACCTGCTCGACGATCGTCACCGCTCGTTCCGCAGCGAGCGGTCCGTCGGCTTCGGACAGCACGGTTCCGAGATCCTCGCCGTCGATCAACCGCATGTCGAGGTACAGCTGGCCGTCGATCTCGCCGTAGCCGTGAATGGGAACGACGTGCGGCTCGCTCAGGCCCGCCGCGGCGTGCGCCTCACGCCGAAAGCGCTGCTGGAAGACCGGGTCGCCTGCGAGGTGAGAGGGCAGGACCTTGAGTGCAACGATTCGGTCGGTGTCGGTGTCGTGCGCTCGGAACACCTGGCCCATTCCGCCCCGGCCCAGCAGTTCCAGCAACTGGTAGTGCCCGAACGGCGTCGCATCCAAGTGCTGCTCCTTGACGCCTTTGAACTGCATTGACGTCGAAATGTTAAATCAGCCAGGACGGAAATGCCTGGATACGTCAGTTTTGTCAATTTGCCGGGCGAACCCGTTGCCCGCCACAGCTCCCAAAACGTGACACGATCGCCGGGTGTCCGGCTCACCTGATCCGTCGACCTCCGACTCCGCCGGTGGTTCGGAGCTGGCCGGCTTTCCGGTCACCGCACCGCCGCTGCCGTGGCCCGTCTTCACTCATCAGCACTGGACCGATCTCACCTTCGTGCACTGGCCCGTGTACCCCGAGGCGATCGCACACTTGTACCCGGCCGGGGCCCGACCCGACGTCTTCGCCGGCGGCATGACCTACGTCGGGCTGGTGCCGTTCGCCATGAGCGATGTCGCGCTGGGGATTTCGCGGCCCATTCCGTACTTCGGACGCTTCCTGGAGACGAACGTCCGGCTGTACTCGACTGACGACGAGGGCCGTCACGGCGTGTTGTTCCGGTCGTTGGAGACGGCCCGGTTGGCGGTGGTTCCGGTGACCAGGATCGGACTCGGCACGCCCTACACGTGGGCGAAGATGCGGCTGACCCGGCACGGCGACCGAATCACCTATGACAGCGTGCAGCGCTGGCCCCGCCGGGGGCTGCGGAGCCGATTGACCGTCGAGGTCGGCGCGGTCGTCGATCCGACGCCGCTGGAGGTCTGGCTCACCGCGCGATGGGGTGCCCACACGCGAAAGGCCGGCCGCACCTGGTGGGTGCCCAACGAACACGAGCCGTTCCCATTTCAATCGGCGGAGGTGGTCGAGTTGGACGACGACCTGGTGGCGGCCGGCGGCGTGCGACCTGCAGGAGAACGCCTGCGTGCGCTCTTCTCGCCAGGGGTGCGCGCCCGCTTCGGCCGACCCTCCGTGGTGGGCTGAGCCCGCCACCTGAGTGACCAACGTGTGAACACGCGGCAACCAAGAGGTTGTGCGGCTGTCGGGTTGCGGTGCGAGCCGAGAGAATGGGGGCGGTATGAACGCGTTCGTGTCGGTGTACGTCGATATGGCGGCCCGGGCGGATGATGTCCGTGTCGCCGTTGCTCAGCTGCCCATGCCCGACGGCGTGCTCGAGGTCGAGGTCGACGGCGACGCGATCACCGACACGTTCGGCTGCCGCATCGCCGTGGATCTGACGGGTACGTTCGACGAACGCACCGAGGGTCTGGCGATCGCCCGCACGTATGCCGCCGATCTCTCGGCCGCCCTTGGGGTTCCCGCCTTCGCCTTCTACGACCTGCTGCGGCGCGACTACCCGGCGAGTTGATGTCGGCCGGTCGCTTCGTTCACGTTCGACCGAGCCGAGAACCCGCCGCGTCCAACGCGGCTTCGATCTCGCACCACGTGCGCCGCACGATCTCGGACACCGGCAACAGGTCGGTCATCCGGGACTACACCTGACCGGTGTTGGCGACGCTGGCGTCCATGTCGCCGTCGAAGTACAGGCGGGTGATGCCGCGAAGCACCGGCGCACCGGGATCGGCAGCGGCCAGTCGCGTCGCCAGGCCGGTCCGCAGGACGCGCATCGTGGGATTCGCCCCACCGTGCTAGCACACTCACTTTCGCGCGGTATTGCACACTTCCGCTCACTATGCGACGAACAGTTGGCAGCCCTTGAATCATCAGGTTCGCGGCCACGGGCCGGTCCGTGAGGTCGCGTACCCGGCGCAGATCGGCGCGGCCCTCGGTGGTCAGGGTCTCGATCATGCCCATCGGCGCCTGGACGACCGGGTACTGGACGCCGAGGAGGGACTGGATTCGATTCTGCAGCGCCGGAACACAGCAGGGCTTGAAGAGCATTGAAGCGGCGGATTTTCGCACCGGCGGCGCCGAGCACGGTCAGAGGAAACGCATAGGTTGCGAATCGTTACCGGATCTTGTTGCAAACGTGCCTGGAGTGAAAGAGGGTTTCAACGTGACTCAAGTGCCAAAAGTGCACTGTCGAGCACACGACGGAAGAAGTAATCGCAGATGAGTTCTCAAAGATCGACATTCCGAGTGGCAGCCGTCGCCTTGGGCGTGTTCGCTGCTGCCGTGGCGTCCGTCGCACCCGCAAGCGCCGACGAGGGCAATGATGCCTTCCTCAACGCACTCAGCGGTGCAGGAGTGGGGTTCGGGGATCCGAACTCCACGGCGGCATTGGGCCAGGCGATCTGCCCGATCCTCGCCCAGCCGGGTGGGAACTTCGCCCAAGCGGCCTCGTCCGTCACCGGCAGCGGCATCCCGCCGGGAATGGGAGGAATG
>Ga0193743_1002383_pt1 | contig 13371 bp, 7 predicted proteins | sample L2c2metaG_FD_143038 | JGI IMG/M metagenome (GOLD analysis project Ga0193743, IMG submission 143038) | Soil microbial communities from a riparian zone of the East river system, Colorado, United States - L2c2 | ecosystem: Environmental > Terrestrial > Soil > Riparian zone | place: USA: East River... | reverse complement strand
TATGGCGCAAGGTTTCATTGGTTCGCCACCCAGCGGACTAGCGGGCCGTCAGGACCTGTCCAGGGCCGACATCGACGCTTTCGTCCAGACGATCTTCGGCAAGTCGGCCGAGCCGTTCCTTCGTGATGCGGTGGCACGTGCCGACGGCCGCTTTCGCAAGAGAATTTTCGAAGCCTCGCGCGCCGGAGAAGGTGTCGACCAGCGCCTGACTGTGGAAACCAGTCCGGTACTGCTCGCGATTGTGAACGGCGGCGCGGACCGCTTGGTCAAGCTCGATTACTTCGATACTGTTGCTTACGCCAATTTGTGGGAAGGGCGCTGTCATCGCCTGCCTGATCTGGGGCACGCTCCGTTCTGGGAAGCGCCAGAAGTTTTCAATTCTTTCCTTGAACGCTTCCTGCGGGACGTAGAAACCGGCCAGGCTGCGTCCCGTGCCTCATGAGCAGTCCATGATGTGTCGCATCGTGATCGGGAGCGGCTGGCGCGACCTGCGATAAAAAGCGCCGTCGTTCCCAAACGACAGGTTCGACGTTATGAAACGCTTGCCCGCGCGGAGTTCACACGCCAAGGACGAAGGCGTCGCCTGATGCGCTGCCGGCGGCCAATGAGCTTCTCGAGCGGAGCCTTGTACGATCGTGCCATGTGGTTTTAAGAAGCCGGCAAGTGCGTCAGATACTCGTAGACCGCCTGGAGTTCTTCATCATCCATCCTTCCAACAGGCCGCCACGGCATTTGCTCGCTGAGTTGATGGCCGCTCGGATTGACGCCGGTGCGCATGGTGGCGATGAATTGCTCCAGCTTCCACCCTTTTACGAGATTGAGGTCAGGCCCAACCGGTCCCAACTGACCGGGCACGCCGCCGGTCAACTTGTCGCCGTGGCATGCGCGGCAATCCTGATACGACAGGATATATTCGCCATACTGTAGAGTAGGACCCTTTGGCGGTGCCGTGACGACATCGGTCGAGACCGGCTTACCGTTGGGAAGCATGCCCGCACCCAGCATAATGACCCCTAACAGGTTGAGGCGATCCGGCGGATTCTCGGTTTGCTGTCCGGCAGCGGGCAGACTGCGAATATATGCGATGACAGCCCGTGTATCATCATCGCTCAGTTTGCCGGAATTGGTGTAGGACATGATCATCAGCCAGCGCCCGTCTCTATCGACGCTGTTGCGAATGGCCCGAAAAATCTCACCATCTGACCACTGATTCAAATATCCGGCGGGAGTGAGGTTAGAGGAAACAAACGACCCGATAGGCACGGGAAAATCTTCACCGATGTCCAGGCCGCCGGTGAGTGTGCCGGTTTTTGAATGGCAAGCGCTGCAGAAGCCGTCCGAGATCGCCTGCCCGCGCCGAATTTGTTCGGGCGTGGCAGCGACTTTTAGGTCTGGAGCCGGGGCGCTACGAGAATGCAGTTTATACAGCCCGGCAGCCGTGATCACGCTCACCACAATAACGGTGATCGACAACACGGATGCCAACCCCGCACCGGCCCATTTTACGAAATTATTCTTTGCTCGCCAGGCGCGAACGCTCGACCAGACCAATAGCGCGGCAGTCGCGACCAACGTCGCCAAGCCAAGAAAATTAAGCATCGTATATCCTAAAACATATGAGCAGAACGACTGCTGGCGATGGTGACTGGACAAAAACAGCGTCGGGAAAACCAGGAGATGATCCCCGGCACCCAAAACCGATGATGGAAACAAGAATAGAGCTGGAGAAATACCAGGCGATTTCATCACGGCGTAATCGAGTTACAACCGTAACCTTGGATGCGCGCTAACGATGGACGCGCCGATGAGGCGGTTATCGTTTATGGGTCGGTGAATTGACGACCGCTTCCCCAAGGCACATCTCATCATAATTAGTTGATGATCCAGGGCGACATCAGCGTTCTCACTTTCGCGCTCAGGAACCTGTCACCACATAGCGAGAATTGTTGCGATAGACGTCCCCTCAAAACATAGGGATCTGGCGCGAGCACGAACGAAGAAGACGGTGATTGTTGAAGCAAGGGAGCTGGAGATGAAACCAACGCAAATTGTACCGCTGCTCCTCATCGCGTTCTTGGCGACACCGGCATGGGCAGGCTCCGCACTGGATGCGATTCGCGCCCGCGGGGTTTTGCGGGTGGGTACGACCGGCGACTACAAGCCCTTCACTTTCCGTAAGCCGGATGGGACCTATAGCGGCGCGGATATCGTCATGGCGCAGCACCTGGCGCACGAATTGAACGTCAAGCTCGAATTCGTACCGACAAGTTGGAGCACTCTGCTGCCGGATTTCGTCGCGCACAAATACGACGTGGCGATGGGCGGCGTATCCATCCTGCCGGAACGTGCCGCGCAAGGCGACTTCTCCATCCCTGTCAACGTCGATGGAAAGCGTCCGATTTGTCGCTGTGCGGATAAGGAGCGTTTTACCTCCGTCGCCGCGATAGATCAGCCGAACGTGCGCGTGGTGGAACCGCCGGGGGCCTCGAACGAGGCTTTTGCGCGTGCCAAGCTTGGTCATGCGCAACTCACGATTCACAGTGACAACAACACAATCTTCGATGAAATCATCGCTGGCCGCGCCGACGTGATGGTAACTGACGGTATCGAGGTCGACCACCAGGCCTACCTTCACCCCGAACTTTGTGCGGCAGAAGTAAAAGCGCCGTTCTCGCGGGTGTCCAAAGCCTATTTGCTTCCGAAGGACGCTGCGCTTGTGAGTTTTGTCGACGATTGGATCTCCAGGGAGAAAGCCTCGGGCAACTTGGCCAGCGCGCTTGAGACTGCCCAGCACCAGAAATAGTGACTGGCCGATGCCCGATCCTTGCAGCAGGCTCAGCATCGCTGCTGATGTGTTTCGATATCCGGCGTGACCTGCGACCATCCGTTCTTGCTTTTACGAACGAACGGTTTGGATTGCATTGTCTTTGTGATGTCGACTTGCTGTTGCGAGAAAGGGTGTGTTCGGAGCAATGCCAGCGTCGGCGGCGCCGGTCGCAAATTCGGCTACTGACGACGACGACCAGGCACCCCGCGTTTGCCATCCACGCCATCTTGTAAGCCTGCCGCCGATCTTCAGTCCTGAACGGTTACGGTCGTAACGCGGCTTTTCTTCCGGTGACACCGAGCCGCCACATGACCCTTACATCCTCGGCGGTGTATGGCGCAGAGTTTTTTAAATGGGAAGGGTCAATCCGAACAACGCCCACTCGGCATTCGGATCACGGTGTGGATCAGGATCATCGTCGAGCGCATCACCGACAGCGGTCCGCCGTCGATCGAGACTGGCGCAGTATCGTTTCCACAGCGGCATACGTTTCAGGCTTTCAGGGTTAGCGGTGGTTGAGAAGTGAATCTTTTATCACGCCTATTCGTGCTGGTGGCCGTGGCGTTGCTGCCGGCGATCGCGATCCAAGCGTACAATGAATTCGATCTGCGCCGCGCGCGGCAAGTCGAAGTACAGAACCAGGCGCTCAGCCTGGCTGAGCTCGCCGCGGCAGAACAACAGCAGATCGTTCAGGGAATTCGTCAGGTCCTGGTCGCGATGTCGGAACTCCCCTCGATAAAGGCAAGGGACAGCCAAGCATGCAATGCCTACCTGGCTGCGATACAGCAGCGATTTCCGGCATTCATTACCCTTCTGGTTACGGATTTGAGCGGCCATACCTTCTGCGACACGAACAGTGACCACAGACCAATCAACATCTCGGGGCGGGGTTACTTTGCCAGCGTCCTGAAGACCGGCGCATTCACCGTCGGAGAATTCTCAAGAGGTCTGTCGACCGGCCGGAAGGTCATCCAGTTTGCGTTACCGTTCTATGGCGATGATGGTCGCATGGGCGGCGTCATCGTCGCGGGCCTGAGCCTGGACTGGCTCGCCGACTTCATCGCTCGAAAGGGTGCTCCGGAAGGAACCGCGCTCGCCATCACGGACCGAAACGGCACTTACCTCGCGCGCTACCCGAATAACGACCGGTTCGTCGGCAGAAAGATGTTGGGCGACAAGTACCGCAAAATGGATGTGCGCGGTGTGATCGATAGCCTCGACGGCGATGGCGTGGAACGGGTCGAAGGCTACTCGGCTTTGGGGGCTGATTCCGGGGGGCTCGTTATCAGTTTTGGCCTCGACAAGGCGCAGGCCTTCACCCAAATCCAAGATCGCACGCAACGCGGTATCCTCCTGATCGCCCTGAGCACCTCGCTGGTGTTGATGCTGACATGGTTGGGCGCCCGGCGATTCATCCATCGCCCGCTTGGCCAATTGGTCAACGCCGCGAACCAATGGCGGCTCGGCGAATATGCCCAGCGTGTGGACATCCAGGGGAAATCCGAAATCGCTCGGGTCGCCGACGCATTCAATGCCATGGCCAATGCGCTGGAGCACCGCGAGCACGAATTATCGGAGGCAAAGGAGAAGGCTGAGGCAGCCGCGGCCCGGATTACGATGATCTTCGAGAGCACGACCGACAACGTGCTCATCATCGATCGGGACTGGCGCCTCAGCTTCTGCAACCAGCGGGCTTGGGCGCAGATCGCAGAAGGGCGCGATCTCATCGGTATGCCCCTGCAGGAGGCCGTTCTGGACGCCGCCGACACGGAAATTTTTAGTCGGCTTCGGGAAGCCATGTCGGAGCAGCGCCCAATCTGGTTCGAAGCGTTCTGTCCTAATCGCGGTGTCTGGTACGCGATCAATGCGTTCCCCTCCAACGAAGGCCTCGCAGTCTTTTTCCGGGACATCACCGAGCACAAGCACGCCGTGGAGGCGCGCCGCCTGATCGAGGAGCAGCTTCATCAGAGCCAGAAAATGGAGTCCGTCGGCCAGCTCACCGGCGGCATCGCGCACGACTTCAACAACCTGCTTACGGTGGTCTCCGGAAACCTCGAACTCATCGAGGACGCGGCGGATAGTGCGAAGGTTCGGCAGTTCGCCGCGGCCGGACGGCGTGCCGTCGATCGAGGAGCAAAGCTGACCGCGCAGCTTCTCGCCTTTTCCCGGCGGCAAAAACTAAACCCAAAACTGGTCGACGCAAACCAGCTCATTTCTGAGTTCCAGGGACTCATCCGCCAAGCCGTCGGAGAGGGATGCACAATCAAGTTGCGGACCGATGAGCAATTGTGGCCATGCTACGTCGATCCGCCGCTGCTGGAGACTGCTCTCCTCAACCTGGCCCTGAATGGGCGCGACGCCATGCCGGATGGTGGGGTACTCGAGATCGAAACGCGGAATGTCGTCCTGGATGAAGAAGGCGCCGGATACTTGCCTGGATCGTATGTCAAACTGTCCGTCACCGATACCGGCTGCGGCATGCCTCCTGAAGTGCAAGATCGGATTTTTGAGCCCTTCTTCACGACCAAGGAGATCGGTAAGGGGACCGGGCTCGGCCTCAGCATGGTCTATGGCTTTGTCCGGCAGTCCGGGGGACATGTTGCGGTAGAAAGCGCGACAAGCGTGGGGACCACGGTCGCACTGTACCTGCCCAAAGCCACGCAAAAGTCCGATGCCGAGGTAGAGGCCGTGCAAACGCTTGCCATGCCGGGAGGCTCGGAGCGAATCCTGGTGGTGGAGGACAATGAGGATCTCCTGGAAGTGACGTCGGCAATGCTGACCACGTTCGGCTATCGGGTTCTTTGCGCCCGGAATGGTGCGGAGGCCATCCAGATGTTCGAGAGTGGCGAAGAATTTGAACTCTTGTTCAGCGATATTGTGATGCCCAATGGCATGAGTGGCGTGGAGCTTGCCCGCGAAGCGAAACGGCGGTGCAAAGACATCAAGATCCTGCTCACCTCGGGCTACGCGGGCGATGTGTTGGAACGACAGCGAGCGGTGGACGAGTTTCCGATCATCGACAAACCGTTCCACCTGGCAGACCTGGCGCGCTGCCTGCGGTCAGTTCTGCACGAAACGTAAGATCCTCATCTCTCTTGCCTGGATTGCCGCGGATCAGGGGGACGATCCACCCGGGCTAGGCAATCGGCGATTCTCTAACGAGGTGCCCGCTATCGGCAATAACTTCCCTTGCATCGGAAGCTGCGGGTCTATGGAAATCTTGATGCCACTTCCAGGCCGAGCTTACGATGGTCGAGAGATCTGAGTATCGCGGTTGAAATCCCAGTATTGTTTTCGCTCGAGTCGGATCGGCAACAAGAACCGGCGGGTCACCGGGGCGACGTGCCCTGACAACATAGGGCGTGCTCTTTTTTGTCTCCAAAAGAATTTGTCCAAGAATCTGTTTTACCGAATACCCCCGACCGGTCCCGAGGTTGAAGCACCCCCCCTCGCCCCCTGAAAGCAGGCTCTTCAGTGCCAGGACGTGGGCATGAGCAAGGTCCGTCACGTGGATATAGTCGCGGATTGCCGTACCATCCGGCGTATCGTAATCGTCACCATAGATTGCAAAGTCGTCCAAGTTGCCCTGGAGAGCCAACAGCGCGCGCGGTATCAAATGCGTTTCCGGATCGTGGTCTTCACCGATCTCGCCTGACAGATCTGCACCGCTCGCGTTAAAATAGCGAAGGCAAATTGGTGCGAAGCCATAGGCCTTTTGGAAATCCCCCAAAATCTGCTCGATCATCAGTTTGGTCCGGCCATAGGGATTCACGGGTCGTGTAATTTCGTGTTCGCTTATTAGCCCCTGGTGCGACTCGCCATAGACAGCTCCGCTGCTCGAAAAAACCAACGTCTTGCAATGCGCCTGACGCATCGCGCGCAGCAACGACAAGGTTCCTTCCACATTGTTGCGATAGTATTTTTCGGGATCGCTGACGGACTCGCCGACAAGACTGGATGCAGCGAAATGCAAAACTGCGATCGCATTATGCTTTCGGATACTGTCTGCCAGATGCGACTGGTCGTGAATTTCGCCTTCGATGAGGGGTCCCCATTTGACAAAACCTCGATGGCCTGTCGAGAAGTTGTCAAAGCAGACCGGTTGATATCCAGCCTCAGCAAGAATCTTACAGCAATGGGAGCCGATGTAACCGGCACCGCCAACGACAAGAATACTACGTTTCTCGCTCATCTGCCTCACCCCCTCCTGCCGTCCAAGCCTGGCGGAAACGTTCCTACAAACGATCCAGCTTCTACGCTTTCATACCCGATCGACGAAACTCCCTTGGGCCAACAAGCGATATCGTGGCAAAAACGCGCACGGCCACTTGATTATTACCTCGGCGTCGAAGAGAAGAACTCCGATGGCGAGCCCTGTGCTGCTGTTTGACAAAGGGGCCATCGGAGTGTCGCGCACTCATGTGTTCACGGCAGCTGTTGCGGACGCTGCCTGGCAGGGCGTAATGAGCGCCCGAGTTCATCCCATATTATAGTTGGCTGCCCGTCCTGCCCGCGTGCCGGATTCGAGCGCGGGAGTGCGGCGTCCCACTTCGCATCGACGAGTTCGTCGTACGTTGCCGAAGTCCTCTGGGCAATTTCTGTCCAATCGTAGCGAAGTGCGCAATCGCGCCTGAGCGCCTCGCGTTCTGCCTCGTCAAATTTCAAATCGGTCAAGGCAGAGATTTTCGCGCTCAATTCCGGGATATCGCCCAGTCGGAAGACGCGCGCGGGATCGCCAACCACTTCCAAATTGGACGGAATGTCACTAACCAGCACAGGCAACCCATAACTCAGGGCCTCCAGAAGCACGATGGGCAGGCCCTCGTGCGACGAAGGCAGGACAAATAGTCCAGCGTGAGCGTAGAGTTGCCGCAGAGACTCGCCGCCCTGGAAGCCCGTCATGACGACGTTTTCCGCCAAGGCCGCTTCTGACGCGAGAAGATCGGCGTATTTGTTCTTGTGATCAATCTTGCCGACGATCGCCAGCTTCCAGCCCTTCAGCCCCGCCTCGGCGAAGGCGCGCAAGAGGTCCAGTTGCCGCTTCTCGGGAACAAGCCGTCCTACTGTCAACACGTATCGACCTGGCTCCAAACCCAAGCCGACAACTTTATCGTTCTCTAACGGCAGGTCTGGAAAAACCACCCCGTTTGGGATGATCTCGCAGGACTTGCCATACTTGGTGTCGATCAGTTTTGCGATGCTGCGACTGATGGCGATTCGCTTGTGCGCAAAGCGCATCCCCAGTGCCTCACCGGTGCGCAGGACAGTGCGTGCCGCCCAACCCCATTTCTCCCGGTTGTAGTCCTCGCCATGGTGAGTGACGACAACGCGCAAACCCAGAAGGCGAAGCAGTGGTGTAACAAGAGCGGGTCCAATACCCTGGATGTGCACGACTTGCGGCCTGCGAAATCCAGCCACCAGCGCGCAGACCAACGAGTGTAGCACCGCCTCGAAATAAGTATTGCGTACGGTCCAAAGCCGACTCAGCCGTACTCCCTTCCATTCGCTGCCACATTGCGCATCCACATACGGTGAACGAAAACAGGCGGTCACGCGGTGCCCGAGCTGAACGAGTTGTGGGGTGAGGTTTTCGGCGTGCGTCTCGACACCACCCTGGACACCCGGAAAGCCGCGAAACCCGAATACATAGATCTCGCTTTTACTCATATCGCATTCCTTTACAAAAACGCCCAAGCGATGATCGCCACCTGGGCAGAGAATCCTAATTGGCATCTTTAAGTAACTGCGGACTTCCCTTGTTGGCTGCTCTTGTTGGCTGTCCGATCATCCTCCCGCGCAGTAATACGGATTATCTTGTACGTCCGGCTCCGGGCATAACTTGACGACCGTCAATATCGCCACGTCGAGCCAAGATAGGCTCCTAAATCGTTGGTTGTTTTCATCGAACTCAGAGGAAAAACGATGCGGGTGCTGTGCGTTGGAGCAGCCGGCAACTCGGTCCAGTGGACGTTTGGAGTTGGGTGGAGCCTTGGGTCTGCGGCCGGATCAGGACAATGAGCGAGTTGTCGACTGATCACGGCATCGATACAATCACTGCGCTGCCCAGCCGCCACCCACAACCTTATCTAGAGTGGAGTGAGCAACATTCCGACCTGACCGCGAGCGAAGAGACAGGAACGATAGGTTCACCAAAACAGGCCGCCTTGAAAATCCTGTTCGCCAACAAGTTCTTCTTTTTGAACGGCGGCTCCGAAGCGGTCATGTTCAACGAAATGGAGTTGATGAAGAAGTATAAACTCGATGTCATCGAGTTCTCCATGCACGACCCTCGTAATTTTCCGTCGAAGTATGGATCCTATTTCGTCTCGCAGAAGGGTTACCGATCGAGCTCGCGAAACGAGAAGCTCAAATCGGCGCTGTCACTCATTCATTCGCGAGAAGCGGTGAAGCAGGTTACCAAGCTGATCCGCGATGAAAAACCGGACCTGCTGCACTGCCATAACATCTACCACCAGCTGACACCCTCTATCATCAACGTGGCTGCGCGGCTGAAGACCCCGGTGGTTCTCACCCTTCACGACTACAAGCCGGTGTGCCCGGTTTATACCCAGCTCTGGAAAGGCGAAGTCTGCACAAAGTGCTCCGAAGGCCGATTCGAATCGTTGCTCACGCAACGCTGCGCCGATGGTTCGCTCGGGCGGAGCGCGCTGTTATGGGCCGAGGCGCGTTATCACGCGGCAGCTGGCAGCTATCAGCGGGTAGACAAGTTCATCGCTCCCAGCCGGTTTATGCGCGACGCCGTTGTCGGCCGGTTCGGTAAAGACAAGGTAGTCCACATCGCGAACGGCATCGACAGCTCCCGCATCGAGGTGTCAGGGCAGGACGAAGGCTTTGTTCTCTACCTCGGACGTCTTTCAGCAGAAAAAGGGGTCGAGACCCTGCTGCGGACGCATGCGGCAGACAATGGGGCATGGCGGCTTGTCGTCGCCGGAACGGGGCCGCTGCTGGAAGATTTTCAGTCGCGTTTCCCATTGGCAGAATTCACCGGCCATCTGGCAGGAAAGGCTCTCGAGGCCAGACTCCGAGAAGCGTCTGTCGTCGTCGTTCCTTCCGAGTGGCACGAAAACAGCCCGCTCTCGATACTCGAAGCGATGGCACATGCGAAGCCGATCGTGGCGTCGCGTATAGGCGGAATACCGGAACTCGTAAGGGACGGCGAAACTGGCTTTCTCTTCGAACCCAAAAACACGCAAGAACTGTCCAGTCGCATCAGGATGCTGTTGGGCGATTCCGATCTGCGAACAAAATTCGGTAGGGAGGCTCGAAGAATTGTCGAGACGGAGCATTCACTCAAGAGACATGGGGCAGAACTTCTCTCGCTCTATGAGAGCCTGACCGTAGCAATCAAATCACCCAATAAGGTTGGACCGTAAAATGGATCTCACTGTCATCTCAACGTTCAGGTGCAATTCGAAATGCCAGATGTGCTACATCTGGAAAAACCCGACTGACCCGAAAGAAGAGGTTTCTCTTGAGACGCTGTCGAAGCTGCCGTCTGGCTTCGATAACCTCAACGTCTCCGGTGGTGAGCCGACCCTTCGCAAGGACCTCGGCGAGCTTGCCGATCTTCTGCATCCAAAAGCCAGGGTCATGGAGATCTCGTCCAACGGCCTGCATCCTGACCGGTTGGTGCCGATCATCAAGAAGTATCCTAATATCAAGGTTCGCTTCTCCCTGGAGGGTAACCAGGTAACAAGCGACACGATCCGGGGCGAGAAGGGCGGCTATGCCACGAAGGTCGCCGGGCTGCGCATGCTGAGGGAGGCTGGCGGCACCGACCTCGGCTTCGCCATGGTGATCCAGGACGAGAATGTCGACCAGCTTGTCAGCGTCTACGAGTTTGCCCGTAAGGAAGGCTACGAGCTTGCAACCTCAGCACTTCACAATGCCTGGCAATTTTACAAGAACGACAACTATTTTTACGATCGCAAGCCCGTTGCCCGAAAGGTGGAGGGACTTATCGAGGCGATGTTGCGGAGTTCCAAGCCGAAGAACTGGTTCCGTGCCTACCTGAATCTCGGCCTTATCGAAAAGATCCTCGGCCACGACCGGCTTATCCCCTGCAGCGCAGGAAAAGATTTTGCCTTTATCGATCCATGGTCGGATGTCTGGGCCTGCAATGTGCGGTCGGACCTGCCCATGGGCAATCTCGCTCGACAGTCGTGGGACGAAATCCTCAATGGCGAAGTCGCTCAAAAGACTCGCAAGAAGGTCGCGGCCTGTGAACAGAACTGCTGGATGGTCACGACAGCCCGCACCGCAATGCGCTCGAACATAATACCCCAGATGCCCAAGACCGAGCCGCTGCTGTGGGTTCTGAAGAACAAGCTGAAGGTATCGATGGGCAAGAAGATCTGCTTCGACAGCTATATCAATTATTCCGATGTAAGACCCTCGCCGACCGTCAAGCGGGTATCCTACCTGGACAAGACCGTCAAAGCCCGACTGGTCAAGGGGCGCATAACTCCGGACGAGCACTATCCGCTAAAGACTTTCATGAACAATTAGAGCCAGGAGGCGCTTCAGCACGCGTTGGCGTGCTCGGTCTTGATGCAAAGCCGAACGCGCTGGCCTGAGGACAAGATATTTGCGGCAAGGTTTGGCCAAAGTCTGGCCTTGTTCGGACGAAATGCTGATTCAAGCATCACGTTTCAGCATTACAGCGCCAACCCTGAGTTGACGAACGTCGGCATGCACTGACGCCTCGGAAATCGATGGCGTCGAGTGACATGTGCGCTGTGGCGGGCTGCATCGGGGATGAATTTAGGCGGTAAGTTCATTGTATAGGGAAAGAGGCAGTGCATGAGCACCGCGTACCAACTTGTCATCACCTGAGCCCGGACCTGATCCCGGTCTGATCGCGCTGGTGATGATGCTTCGGTTTCAGGGACTGGGGGTCGATCCTGAACAGATTCGTCATCAGTTTGGCGGGGTACCGATCGGCTTGCCCGAGATGCTCCGCTGCGCGAAGGCATTCGGGCTGAAGGCCCGCGTCGCCACGACCAACTGGACCCGGCTCCCCAATACGCCGATGCCCGCGCTCGCCGCTCTGCGCGACGGAGGCTTTTTGCTGCTCGGCAAGGCGGGCGACGACAAGATCATCGTCCTGGAGCCGGGCCGCCCGCGCCCGATCGTGATGGCGCAAGCCGAGCTGGAAGCCGTGTGGGACGGCCGGGTCGTGCTGATGACGAAGCGGGCCGCCCTCGCTGACTTGTCGCGCCGGTTTGACATCACCTGGTTTCTGGGTGCGGTCCACAAATACAGGCGGCTTTTGAGCGAGGTCCTTGTTGCTTCGTTCTTTCTCCAGCTCTTTGCCCTGGTCTCGCCGCTGTTCTTCCAGGTCGTTATCGACAAGGTGCTCGTGCATCGCAGCATGAGCACGCTGGAGGTGCTCGCGATCGGTCTTGTCGCAATCGCCCTGTTCGAAACAATCCTCGGAGTGCTCCGCACCTACCTGTTTTCCCACACCACCAACCGTATCGACGTTGAGCTCGGCGCACGGCTGTTTCGGCACCTGCTCGCACTGCCGATCAGCTATTTCGAGGCGAGGCGGGTCGGCGATTCAGTCGCGCGGGTGCGCGAACTCGAGAACATCCGCAATTTCCTGACCAGCTCGGGGTTGACCCTGGTCATCGACCTGTTCTTTACCGTGGTCTTCATCGCGGTGCTGTTCTTCTACTCGCCGCTGTTGACCTGGATCGTCCTCGCTTCGTTTCCGTTCTATATCGGGATTTCAGCCGGCGCGACGCCGCTATTCCAGCGACGGCTCGACGAGAAATTCCAGCGCGGCGCAGAGAACCAGGCTTTTTTGGTCGAGAGCGTAGCCGGCATCGAGACGCTCAAGGCGATGGCGGTCGAGCCGCAGATGCAGCGGCGCTGGGAGGAACAGTTGGCCGGCTATGTTGCGGCCAGCTTCCGGGTCACCAGTCTGGGAAATGTAGCGAGCCAAACCGTTCAGTTTGTAAGCAAGCTGGTTACCGCGGCCGTTCTGTATTACGGAGCAAAGCTCGTCATCAATGGCGAGCTCACAGTCGGCGAGCTCGTCGCCTTCAATTTGCTCGCGGGCCGCGTCAGTGCCCCTGTCCTGCGGCTAGCGCAAACGTGGCAGGATTTTCATCAGGCGCGCCTGTCGGTCGCCCGCCTCGGCGACATCCTCAATACCGCGCCCGAGCCGGTCTACAATCCCAGCAGAATGGCCCTCACTGCGATCCGCGGCGACATCCGCTTCGAACACGTCACGTTCCGCTATCGCATCGACGGCCCGGAAATTCTGCACGACATCAGCCTGGAGTTGCCGGCCGGCCAAGTGATCGGAATCGTGGGCACCTCCGGGTCGGGCAAGAGCACTCTCGCCAAACTCGTGCAGCGCCTCTATTTGCCCGAGAGCGGGCGCGTTCTGATCGACGGGGTCGATCTGGCCCAGGTCGATCCGGCCCGGTTACGCCGCCAGATCGGGGTCGTACTTCAGGACAGCATGCTGTTTAACTGCTCGGTCCGGGACAATATAGCTCTGGTAGATCCTG
>Ga0193743_1002382_pt1 | contig 13374 bp, 12 predicted proteins | sample L2c2metaG_FD_143038 | JGI IMG/M metagenome (GOLD analysis project Ga0193743, IMG submission 143038) | Soil microbial communities from a riparian zone of the East river system, Colorado, United States - L2c2 | ecosystem: Environmental > Terrestrial > Soil > Riparian zone | place: USA: East River... | reverse complement strand
GCCCGCTTGATGGACTTCAGAGCAGATCGCGTTCCTGAAGAATCTGATCTGCTTTAACGGAATAGCGTAACACACGTCCGATTACAGCCTGCAGTTGCGCAGCCGGAATACCCGTTCCCGGCTTCTTCACAGTCAGATGCTCCTGCCGCAGAACTGCGCCCGCTGACAAGTCACATTGTGCTACGATGCTTTTGGTGAAGAGTTCTCTAAGGGGCTGCATCTCGACAGCGAGCGCGTCCTTGTCCAAAGGATGAGAGCTCATGCTTTCGATGAATCGCACACCATCGACGAGCTGCCGAAGCTCAGTCGTTGTTAGCGAGACGGCCACATCCGGCCCAAACACTTCACGGCTTAAAGTAACATGGACTTCAAGTAAATCGATTCCCAGCGTGGCTGCAGCTAAACCGGGATAGATCGTTCCGGAGTGATCCGACAGTCCCACATCACAATCATAGCGTTCGCGAAACACTGGGATCAAATTGAGGCCGATCTTTTCTGGCGGACAAGGGTAAAGTGACGTGCACTGCAATACGGTGATCGGCAGTTTCTTCGCCTTGACTCTTTCAACGGCCGCATCTATCTCGCTAAGCGAACTCATGCCACTGGAAAGTATGACCGGCAGCCCTGTCGCCACGATATGTTCAAACATCGGCGTGTTGCTGACTTCTCCAGAGGCGATTTTCCAAGCGGCGACGCCAATGCGGGTCAGTAATTCCACCGCCTCCACTGAGAACGGTGAACTGAGAAATTTCAGTCCCTTTTCATCGGCGTGTTTCTTAAGGCCAAGCCATTGCTCCTCGGTGAACTCCATTCGCTTCCAATAATCATATCGTGTCTCATCTTGCTGGCTAAATTTTACTCGCCAAGGCTCTGCTGGTGTCGATTCGGCGGCGGCAATGTGTGTCTGAAACTTGACCGCGCATGCTCCTGCCGCGGCAATAGCATCTATATAAGCATGCGCCATACCTAAGCTACCGTCATGAGCTTGAGCCACTTCTGCCACGATAAGGCAAGGCCTATCAAGAAAGGCAGATCGATCGGGAAAAGAACCGGCTATATCGATTTTGTCTTTCATCTTGCTGACCAGGTGTGTTCGACGAGGAAATCACCGACATCTCGGGATGGTAGATTGCCGGTCCCAAAATAGTCACCCTCTGCAACCGTTACCTTGCCGGCCTCCGACACATAATCTTCTAAAGTTCCACCGATCGTGCACCACAAGGTGTACGTGTACATGCCCGGAACCAGAGGGAGGCGCGGTATTTTACATAAAAGGCGAGCGCCGGGAGACAAAGTGAACGATTCACGAAGTGAAGAACGAGACAGGCACGCGAACAGCGGTTGGCCAAGTATGCCGGAAAACTTGATCTGAACAACGGCGTTGTGGAGCGTATTGCTGTCATGGATGTCGTAGTCGAGTACAATCGAAATATTCTGGCCGGAAGTCACCGTTTCGATGGATTCCATTCGGTCGTTCAGAATCGAGACACCGGTGAATCGGAGCCGACCATTGCCCTTACGATCCTTCCGCTCCAAGAGGGAAACGCCCGCATTGGCCCGCGACTTGGATAAATATTTTTCAATCACCGTCTGCGGCGAGCTCGAGAGCTCCAGACGACCGCCTTCGATCAGCAGGGCTCGCGTGCACAGCGAAGCGATCGCAGCCATGTTGTGGCTCACAAACAACACTGTACGTCCCTCTTGCACGACGTTTCCCATCTTCCCGAGGCATTTCTTTTGGAAGGCAGCGTCTCCGACTGCGAGCACTTCATCGACAAGCAAGATATCCGGCTCCAGGTGCGCGGCTACGCCGAAGGCAAGACGTACGTACATACCGCTGGAGTAGCGCTTCACAGGAGTATCGAGGAACTGCTCGACCTCCGAAAACGCGACGATTTCATCAAATCGACGGGCAATGTCGCTGCGCCGCATCCCCAAAATCGCGGCGTTGAGGAAGATATTTTCGCGTCCGGTCAGCTCCGGATGAAACCCCGTGCCAACTTCGAGCAGGCTGGAAACCCTGCCTTTGTAGCGAATTTTTCCGGTCGTTGGCTCAGTGATTCGGCTCAGCAGCTTGAGCAGTGTGGATTTACCGGCGCCGTTCCTCCCGACAATTCCGACGGCCTCTCCCTGGTTGATGGAAAAGGAAACATCGCGCAGCGCCCAGAATTCTTCCTTGATCTTCCGGACGCCACGCCACTGCTGCCGCCGAAAGGGAGCCTGCAGCGCAGCTTGAATAGCATGCCGCAGGTCATCGCCTTTCGCACGCTGGTGGTCGATGAAGTACTGTTTACCGAGCTCTTCCACATTAATGACGGTATCGACCATGCTCACACTCAAATTACGTCGGCGAAGGTCCGCTCGGCTTTCCGAAAATACCACATGCCCGTGATGAGTAGAGACAACGTTCCAATGAAAGAAAAGGCCAAGCTCTGCAATGAGAGCGCGTGCTGGCCACCTAGGATGGACCACCGAAAACCATCGATGACACCCACCATGGGATTCAGCGAGTAGAGCAACCGGTAATTCTCGGGCACTATACTGCTTAAAAAACCAACGGGCGAGATGTAGAGGCCAAACTGAACGACGAAAGGAATGATGACTCGAAAATCCCTATACTTGATCGTCAGGGCAGCAGCCCACGTGCCCGCTCCGAACGAGGTCGCCATCGCCAGCAGCACGAACAAGGGCGCCAACGCGATCGTTGCGGGCGGCACCCAGTGATACCAAATCATCAACGCGACAAGAAGGCTCAAGGAGATCAGGAAATCGACCAAGCCGATGATGACGCCACCTGCCGGGATGATGAGGCGGGGGAAATAGACCTTGGAGATAAGCCCGGAGTTTGACACGAGACTGTTGCCGCTATCGGACAAGGCAGTGGCGAAGAACTGCCATGGCAAAAGACCGCAGAGTACCAGTAGCGGATAGGGGACACCCCCTGACGGCATACTCCCGAGATTTCCGAAGACCACTGTGAGAATGACCATGGTGAGACAAGGCCGAATCACGGACCACCCAACACCCACCACCGTCTGTTTATACCGCACCAGCAGATCGCGCCAAGCCAGAAACAGAAACAGCTCGCGATACCGCCAGAGGTCTTGGAGATAGCGCCGTCCGGGTCGGCCGGCTTCGATCACGGTTTCTTCGACTGGTGTCATGTTGTAAAAATGTGACACTGCGGATGTCGCGGCGGCTCTTGATTACCGCGAGCACATGCTAGACCACTATTGAAGCTGCAACAATTTCGTCACAACTCCATTCGCATGACCGCCTTGCGGCAGTAAAATCCCTCGGCATACCCGCTGGAAACGTTCGCCTCCATTCCCCGGATCCGCAGGATCGACAAAAACAGATCGCGTGAAAACCAGTGTTTACCGCTCTGGCTTGGATACATTTCAAGAATAGTATCGATCTTTCTGCGACAGGTGGGCTCGTCGAGTGAAACAAAAACGTTGGGTGATCCTAAATCGCCATCATACTTGGGAATCTCATATTCCAGAACGAAATGGTTGCGAAATGTGTTCCAGGTTAATTCCGACACAAGACGATGGTCTTGATGCAAATCGTGGCGGTAGTGCGTTAGAATTAGGTCAGGCGAAATCTGTGTTTTCAGCTGCTCGAACCGCTCTTTCAGATCAGCGCCAATGTAAGGGAAGAAACTGTTCCGCAACCCGTGAATGGTAACCTTCTGGTTCGGAACACCGCAAAGAAACGCCGCCGCACTCCTTAGTGCTTCCTGTTTTCGCTCCTCGTCCGAGCTGAACACGACCCAGTGGACTTGGATCCTGCGTCCCGTAGCCGCTAGCTTCAAGATAGTGCCTCCGCAGCCGATCTCGATGTCGTCGCAATGTGCGCCCACGCAGAGAATACGCAGCAGTTCGCTATTGCCTAGAGTTAAGTTGAGCAAAGGGTCCGCGTCTAGCGTTTCACGGTAGCGTGCCCGGCCGCCGGATCAGATCTCGACTTGGTAACCCTAGGCACGGGCGGCGCCTTGGGTGAATCGTTCCAAACTTGCCAAGGAGCATGTCCACGGGCATACATTTCATCGAGCATCTGCTTGTCCTTAAATGTATCCATAGCTGCCCAGAAACCATCGTGCTTGTAGGCCAAAAGCTGCTTCCGTTCAACCATTCTCTGAAAGGGCTGGTGAAGTAACTCTTCGCCGTCCTTGATATACTGGAAGATTTCTTTTCTGAAAACGAAGTAACCACCGTTGATATGAATATCCGAGCTACTGACGTCTTTAATCGACTCCACGAGTCCCTGTGAGGTTAAGTTAACAAAGTGAACACTCAGGTTGGGCTTGACACAGAGGAAACTGGCTACCTTCTGCTCACGGTTGAAATGGTCGATCTGATCCTTGAGAGGCAAATCAGTTAGACCGTCACTGTAATTTGCAAGGAACACATCTTCTCCATCGAGGTATTTTTCGACGGCTTTGAGTCGCTGGCCGATGTTAGAACTAGCACCAGTTTCCGCAAAAGTGATGTTCCACTCGTCGATATCACTATTGAACAGTTGAAGAGTCTTACCGCCTCGAGAGAGCGTGAAATCGTTGGAGATACACTCGTTATAGTCCAGGAAATAGTTCTTGATAACGTCTGCGCCATAGCCAAGGCATAGGATAAAATCTTTATGGCCATGATAGGCATAATACTTCATGACGTGCCAAAGAATCGGCCGGTATCCGATGTGGATCATTGGCTTGGGAATACTCTCCGAAACTTCGCGCAACCGCATTCCGAGCCCCCCGCAAAAAAGAACGACTTTCATCAGACTCCTTGAACTACAAGCGCTTAACCGATCTCATGTGAATCTCGGTGACCTCGGCCCTGGGCGGAAGGCTCAGCGCGTTCACGATTACGGCAGCAACGTCATCCGCTTGCATTAAATCCTCGGGTCGATAGGATTTATTTTCCATTGCGCACAATGCCGCCTGAAGAGGTGTCGCCGTCCGTCCGAGATAAATGGTTACGACACGTATCCCGTCTTGATTGAGTTCTTTGCGAAAACTATCGGCAATAGCTTTGAGTGCATGTTTTGTAGCGGCATATTGGCCCAAGTACTCCGGCGCCGCTACCCCTGTGCTGGAATTCACGAAAACAATCTGGCCGCCATTTGGCCGCAGGCCCGGAAGCAACCCTTGAGTCAAAGCATAGGGCGCCAGTACATTCGTCCGAAATTGGCGCTCGAAATCTGCGATTGGGGCGCAGGCAAGACGATTCCGCGCCAAAACACCGGCGCTATGCACGATGATATCGATGTGCTGAAAGTCGGCTCGCAATCGAGCGATAAGCCTGTCGATGTCTTTATCCTGGCTAAAATCTGCCTGATAAGGGAGCAGTTTGGGCGGCATCGATCGACTGACGAGGGCAATAGCCTCCAATTCCTTAAGTCGGCGTGCCACCAGACAGACGGTAGCACCATGTTTAGCAAGGGATAAGGCAATAGCTTTCCCAATACCACTGCTGGCCCCCGTCACTACGGCGACGTGATCTTTGAATACTGTCACTTTATTTTCACGGCTTGCTTGCCAAATGATCTGGAACGAGCCGTATGTTCTGTTATGCCAAAGCTAGGCAAGGCTTGTACTACGGGGGGTCAGGCTAAAAAAATTGGATGGGCGGTGGCAAAACTCATCGTTTGTCAGGAGCACCGCAAAACATTCAAGAACTATGTATTTCTGCCAAAAGACCGTGCGCGAGCAGTTCGCTTGCTGCCATCCCAACCGAGTCGAACCGCAAACCTGATCGCTCTGCAATATCCAATAGAGAATGCTGGCCATCAGATAGATTCAAAACCCACAGGAGTGTCATTTCTCGACTTCTTTCATTTTCACCTCCTGTTGCCCGGTACAATCCTCTTTTACCCAACTGTGGCTCGCACTTAGGGTTCTGATTCAAATATGTCTTGTTAGTCTCTAGGATGGACAGAGCAGATACAGCTTTCGCGAAGGAATCCTCAAGATAGTCTGGCCGCACAAAATCTAAATTGTCGGCCGATGTATGATATTCAGGGAACCGACCGTTTGGCGTTCGCATGAGACAACCAACGGGTAGATTGAAACCAGGCGACGCATACTGTCGCTCATCATAGCCATAAGGGATAAACTCGGCGATCTCATAGTCTGCACCCGAATGCTTTAAAACATGCATCATCGCCCGATCAATTTCAGCGTCCCCTTGGCGGGATTTCTTGTAAGTAGACTTTCCTGGATCGCCAACGCATGTAATGACCAATCCATGCTTAATCTTACCGACCTGGGCTTCATTCCGAGCGAGCCAAGTGATCGAGCCAATAGTAGCTGGAATAAAAAGAAATCTGTAAGAGTATCTACGCTCCAATGACCCGACATATTTGGCTAGAAACACCGAAAGCGACAAACCTGAAAGATTGTCGTTGCAAAGCGAGGGATGACAAATATGACATGAGATCAACACTTCATCTGCACTCTGCCCCTTTAGGTAATACTCTCCGTAAGTCAGATCACCATCGCTCAAGGAGGAATCAATAACTACTTCGTATTCGTCTTCCTCCAGCCGCTGGTATTGATTGTGCGCCATGCAGAAGCCCCAATTTTCTTGATAGTACGAGGTTCGATAGGGAATCCAATCAGGATGTTCCGGAAGAGTAAATAGGTGCTCTTTTAATTCCTTTAAAAACAGTTTTTTTCTGACCGGCACACTGTAATTGACAACGTGAAGATTAGAATGTCCGAAGTCCAGGATTTTCTCACCTTTGGAATTCTTAATGTATGCGGCTACGATATTCCACTCACGCGGAACGGTCCAGTCAAACACCGGCGTTCCCGTCGGGACTTCATATGCTTTAAGGGGTATGTGGTTACTAACGATACGTAGTGTTTCACGCAAACCGTCGCCGGTGATACTGCGGCATAACGGATACAGATCAGCCATGAGCCTGTGCATATCTTGCCCAATTTCCCCGTAGGGCTGAGATCCCTTGAGGCTAGCAACTGTCATTCTCCGATTGCCCGTGACAAACCGATCCCTTCGTACTTAGCTATGGAATGTTTGTCTAACATCCGACGACCGTCAATGAAGACCGGCTGCGGGTAAATACCCGCCAACATTTCGGGAACCCGCTTAAACTCGTCCCAACACGTTATTAGGATAATCGCCTGCACTTCGTGGATTGCCTCCGAAAGACTGTCACAAACAACGATTTGGCCATTACCAAACAGCTTTCGGGCTGCATCCTTTGCCGCAGGATCGTACGCTTTGAGATCTGCGCCTTCAGCTATTAGTTGATTGATAATAGGAATAGCGGGAGATTCTCGCATATCATCGGTATTCGGGCGAAAGGCCAAGCCCAAAATAGCGACGCGAATTCCTTGCAACGAAGGAAAATGCTTCCTGAGAAAAGACACGAGCTTTTGTGGCTGCAGTTCGTTAATACCCAAAACGGCGTCCAGAAGTCGCATAGGCACGCCCGCCTTCTCGCCATGTGCGCGGAGCGCTTTGACATCTTTCGGAAGGCAACTCCCACCGAAACCGCAGCCAGCCTCGAGAAAGGAGACGATAGAGGGCATCAGACTTTCGCCATTCGGGAGACTCGAACTTAAATATTGGCTCAGATGAACCGCCCTCATCACATCCACCGCATCGATATCGCCAAGCGCCGTACACAGATTGGCCACCTCGTTTGAAAAAGAGATCATGGTTGCGAGTAGAGCGTTAGAAGTGTATTTGATCATCTCCGCGGTTTTGTTATTCGTTTTTAGCCGCGGAACTTTTGGGAAAGTCTCATAGAGTTCCTCTAAAACGGCTGAACTCCTTTTATCAACACTGCCAATAACAATCCGATCTGGAGTCATAAAATCCTGAACCGCTTGACCTTCTGTCAAAAATTCCGGATTCATTCCGAGCCCGAAATCTCTACCGACTTTTTTACCGGACATCGTTTCCAAAGTCGGGAGCACGACCTCGTCGGTTGTCCCTGGGACGACCGTACTTTTCACCACAACGAGATGGTAACCCGCTTTTTCTCTCAGCGCTTCCCCTATCTGGCAAGAGACTTCCTTTATTTGAGTTAGATCAATAATCCCTTCGCGATCAGAAGGGGTGCCGACGGCAATCATAGACAGGTCGGACTCAAGGACCGCCTGGTGTCCTTGAATAGTTGCTCGCAACCGTATATCGAGATTTCTTTGCAACATTTCCTCCAAATGTTTTTCATGGATGGGAGCAATACCTCTGTTGATGGCATTGACTTTTTCCGAATCTATGTCGACGCACACTACAACATGCCCTTTTTCCGCCAGACAGGCGGCGGTAACAAGCCCGACATATCCTGTTCCAAAGATGGAAATCTTCATAACCGAAAGCTGCTCAGCAAACGATCAGGTAACTTTTCTCAGCCATATTTCGCGCCAGTATATGTATTCAGACATCGGACAAAACTGGTGATAATCCCCGCCGCAGGTCACCCCTTCGAGAACGACACAATCGTTGGGAAAATTGAGCATCTTTCCGGTGCGTCCATCGATTATTTTGCGCACGCTTCCGCGGACATCAAATCGACGACCACAGAACTTGAGCATTTCAACGTCAAACAGTAATCCCCGATTTCTGTTGCGAGAATTGAGGGTTTGCCAAATTTCCTCTTTTGATTTGACTTCTACGATTTCTCCAACTCGAAGATCGGATGTCCCACCCGGAGTCTTCCGCAGCTCCCCGTGCGGTAAATACGGATACGTCACGCCGTTACGAAACTGTTGAAATGCGTTGAAAATCGCTATTAGTAGTCCTCGGACCACTTGCCATACGCTCACGTTTCCTGAACGAATGTCGCGCAAGTATTGGATCATATCCCAGCAGGCCAAAGGCGAAGAGCCGTTTTTTAGTTCGGTCGCCTGACATATAAAAGTTTCCTCGCCGATATCTTCCGGCCCAACAGCCTTCCTGGTTCCCTCGTTTAGGGTGGTTTCTGTACACCTACTTTCGCAGGGAACTAACGATGTTCCATCGACGTCGGACTTGGCGGCTTGCCGAGACGATACCCTTCTCAGCCACGCCTCTTTCCACAAAATCATGCAACTAGCCTGACATCCCCCATGCGATCCACCGTCGCAACGCAATCCCTCCAGCAACACTGCGTTTTCCATACGCCTAAAGCCAAAACCTTTCGCTTCAAAGGAACCACAAACCTTGTCGACTCGCTTGAATACACGGTATCGCTTGCCGGCAAATTTCAGCATTTCCGGCATAAATGGGATCGCGTCTAATGTCCCTCTCCCGTCGAGAGTCCGTAAGATTTCTTCTCGACTGCGAATCTCTACGAGTTCTCCAACGCCAAGGCGAAGGACACTACGAATAGTCGTTTTGGTTTTTAGCATCCGTCTAGGTGCTTTAAAACTCTCTTACCGCTTCTCCCGCGCATCACTGTGCAGGCAGGTGATACCCCCAAGGGTAATAAGTAAAAAACCGACGGCGACGGCGATGCCGAGAAGAAACACTGGCCAATAGAACAAGGGGCTGACTTCCGATATCCAAGTCATCCCTAAAACTGTAGTATCTTGCCTGATCGCCCAAAGAATTAGGAGGACAATGAAGCTAAATACCGTTGCAACCGCAGCAAAAAGAGTAGTTTTCCAATAACTCAGCCGATAGTTGATCATGGTTCTTGTTCACGATAAATTCTCATGCTTCTTCGGCCTCCCGATTCTGATAATACCATAGGAGGGTTCGCGTCAATCCTTCCTCTAAGCTGACTGACGGATAGTACCCCAATTGACTTCTCGCCTTGGTAATGTCAGGACAGCGGCGACCTGGGTTATCTGTCAAATAATTGAGATCTTTGCTTGGTTGACGGACAACTTTTCCCTTATATCCGAAAAGTGAGTCAGCAATCGATACCATCCGGTCAGCAAGCTCTGCGATAGAAATTTCTGGCGCTTCAACACCGATATTATACGATTCGCCACTTTGGCCCCTCACCAATGCTTTGTAATATCCGATGACAGCATCCGCAACGTAACAAAAGGTTCTCCGAGGACCGCCATCCGATAACATGACAATGTCGCGACCCGCAAAAATGTCGCGGGCAAAGTCGGGGATAACGCGTCGGTCGCTGATCTTCAAGCCAGGACCGTAGTTATTGAACGGTCGTACAGCTCTAATCGGGAGGTCGTATTGTTGAGCGAAATTGACACAAAGGGTCTCGCCATATCGCTTCGCTTCATCATAGCAGGCGCGCGGCCCCGTACATGACACATAGCCACGATAGCTTTCAGCGGTGGGAATATTCTCGGGAGACGGATCGCCATAAATTTCACTACTGGAGAAAAATACGAAACCCTCCACCACTCTCTTCATTTGCTTTTGCCTTCGGAAATACTCGAGGAGAGCCCGGAGCCCATTGACATTGGCATCCATCGTAGCGATCGGATTTCTTCGGTAGTACGTCGGTGAAGCAATAGAGGCTGCGTGTATAATGTACTGAAAGTCAGGTATATCTTGAGGCAGCGGCTCGGTGACATCATATTTTATCAACACCACTCCTTTGTCACCCTTCAGTTCATCAAGCCAAACTGGGATGCCTCGAACAAAGTTATCATACACGGTAAGAAGAATCTGATGACCGCTCTCGATTCCCTTGTTCCAATGAAGGATGGATTGCACTAGATAATAGCCCAAAAAGCCCGCGCCCCCCGTTATTAAAAGGCTCCTACCTTCTAATCGAGAGAACTCTTCCCTAAGGCCATCGCATATATACTCTAGGTCGGTATCGCAAAGAGTTTGAGTTTTGATCATGTGTTTTTGCCGAAGATTATGAGCGCTCCCTCCCCGGTCCACCTTCTTTGAACCACGAGACTAGGAACAAATCTTCGGTTCGGGGATTGGGATTACAAATCGACCGCCCCATTCATTTATATACGCTAGCTGTTTCATAATCTCATCTTTAAGATTCCACGGTAGAATGAAAACGTAATCCGGCTTTGTTTCGCTGATCTTATTCGGATGAAAAATCGGGATATGTGTGCCCGGTGTGTATTTTCCGTGCTTATAAGGGTTACGATCCACGGTGTAGTCGATAAAATCTGTTCGCACACCGCAGTAGTTCAACAGAGTATTCCCTTTACCCGGCGCGCCATAACCGGCAATTGATTTACCCTCCCGCTTGGCCTCAATCAGAAATTCCAGTAACTTGTGTTTTGTCTCTTCTACTTTCTTGGCGAACGAAAAATAGGTGTCTATACGCAGGACACCAGCAGCCTCTTCCGCAGCCTTAAGAACTTTTACGCGAGTGGTTACCTGCTTACCTGCATCTTCCGTATGACAAGCATAGATCCTTAAGGAACCGCCATGCGTCGACAATTTCTCAACATCGAACAGAGTCAGTGCATGTGCAGCAAACACTCTTTCAACTACCGCGAACGAAAAATAGGAGAAATGTTCATGATAGATCGTATCGAACTGATTGCTCTCCATGAGGCTCATAAGATGCGGGAATTCCATCGTGATTATGCCGTCGGGCTTTAGCAGTATCTGCATTCCCGCGACGAAGTCGTTTAGATCCGGCACCTGCGCCAATACATTATTACCGATTATTAGATCGGCTTTACCGCTGGCACCGGCAACTTCATGCGCAGTTTTGCTCCCAAAAAACTTAACAACTGTTGTCACTCCTTTGCTGATGGCGGTCTCAGCCACGTTAGCTGCTGGCTCAATCCCCAAAACCGGGATTCCCTTCTGGACGAAGTACTGAAGCAAGTAGCCATCATTACTAGCGAGCTCGACCACTCGGCTGTGCAAACCCAAATTAAAACGCTCCACAACCATGTCTGCATAGTCCTTTGAGTGTCGCAGCCATGTATCCGAGTACGAGGAAAAATACGCATACTCTGTGAAAATATCCTCAGGGCGCACATATTCCTGCAGCTGTACCAACAGACAGTTCTCACAAACGTACACATGCAGTGGATAGAATGGCTCCATTTGATTGAGCTGATCCGCAGCCAGAAAGCTCTCGCACAGCGGGGACATTCCTAAATCGACGAATGTGTGAAGCGACAATGACTTACAAAATCGGCAAGGACTTCTGGCCATATATAAATCCCTAAAATAAGTAAGAATCAATCTGTGTCGAAGGCCCATCCCACCGCAATATGAGGGATGGCCATGCACAAATATCGACTGTCGATTTGGAATTCAAAAGCTGTATCGATGCGAAATTCATAAGACGCGGCACCTTACACTTTTCCCGAGGGTATTATCATTGAGTGTCGAATCCCGCTTTGCCGTGGCGGCTTCATGTTAAACAATACAAAAGACCATGTATCCGTCTTGCGCCGGAACCGCTGTAGCGTTTGGGCATTCGCTTTTGAATTTGGTGCCTATCTCACGGGCGGTTTGCCATCACGTTGATTGTATGGGCAGGCTTCCGCCATTATTACATCCGCCTCTCCAGCGGCGTGCTCAGCACTACCAATGGTAAGCCGCATTTTCACCAGGACTAGTCCGACGGCCTTGACAAAAATGGACAAGGCCGTCGTAACAAAAGTACTCCGCGTTACTTAGTCGCGGACAAACTGTGACAAATTCGTCCGAGTTATCACTTTCAATGCAACCTGTGGTTATTTATGCAAAATCTACTCCGAACAAATCCATCAGTTCCTATTCACGGGAAAGAATTACCGGTTGGGCCTCCGGCGCAGGACAATTACGCTGCCAGAGCTCGAGCATCATGACGTTCCAGATAAAAGTGCCGTAGAAATCACTCTCTTCCGCGTCATGTTTGCGCAGTATTTCTTCTAACGCATTTGGCCTAAATATTCCGCGCTGCAGACTTTGAGGATCGAGCAGGAGCGAGCGGGCCATTTTGCGGAATCCCGCATGCGTGCGCAGCCAACGGGCTATGGGGAGACCAAACCCGTGTTTCTTTTTCTGCAATATCTCCTGGGGGAGAAGCTTGCCGAACGCTCTCTTGAAAATGTAGCGTTTCTGCAAACCCCGGACTTTGAAACCGGCACGAATTCTGCCGGTCAATTCAGCCAGTTGGCGATCCAAGTACGGATAGCAGACGTTGATACCCGCCGCGGCGGCCATTCCATTGACCTTAAAAAGATCGTTATCTGCAATGCACATCTTGAGGTCCATATACAGAAGCCGATTGAGTGGCGCAGCGGCGGCGACCTTCTGATAATGAGCGCGCGGTATCCGTAAGGTAAAGTCGGGCTCTATCCTGCTCAAAAAGTCTTTCGTAAAAAATTCTTCAGCGTGTTCGCCGAGAAAAATCTGATAGTGAAAGAATCGTTTGGGATTGGGTTCGCCAGCCCGCTCGATGTAGCGCCGGATTTTCCCTAATGGATAGAAAGATGGGAGACCGGCGGCCATACGGGTCGTC
>Ga0193743_1002381_pt1 | contig 13377 bp, 11 predicted proteins | sample L2c2metaG_FD_143038 | JGI IMG/M metagenome (GOLD analysis project Ga0193743, IMG submission 143038) | Soil microbial communities from a riparian zone of the East river system, Colorado, United States - L2c2 | ecosystem: Environmental > Terrestrial > Soil > Riparian zone | place: USA: East River... | reverse complement strand
AAAAAACAACAACCAAAAAAAAAAAAAAAATAAAAAAAAAAAAAAAAAAAAAAAAAGACTGGCTCTGGTCACGGCTGTAAAGCCTGAATCGGTCGAAGTCGTAACAAAGAATATGTATGGAAACATAAGATCATCTGTTAGATAAGATCATCTATCAGATAAGATATGATCAAGAGATAATATCAAGAGATCAGATAAGATCAAGATCAAGAGATCAAGAGATCGTTGTTCTTATAAGATAATTTTCAAAGTATAGTTCAAAAGAAAAAGAGTGTGTGAAGGAATAAAAATCGTAACACCTATTATACATAGCCTCTATCTCTGACTCACTTCCTGTTCCTGAACACTGCCTTGTTTCCTATGTCATTCTGTAACACTTGACCCTGGACGCTGCCTTGTATCTTAACTATATAAAGAGCCCATACATAGTAGTAGTTCCCTAGTTTTGACCTTAGTACCTATACAGTTCAATCCACTATGCTTTGCTCACAACCTTTGGAAGTGCCTTTTGCTTGAATAGAACTTAGCTCTTTGTTACTATCTCTGCCCAGCACCAAACGCAAGTGCAAGCTAGTGATGCCCATAACATCAAGAGATCGAAAAGTCTCAGAGCTTAGAAATCTTGGATTAGAGTAGGCATGATATATCCAAACATAATGCAAATAAACTAAGATAACTGCTCCAAATTTGAGCACAGAAATTTGGTTTGACCCATTGACCAGTGACTGACTGTAAGTCTTCCCCACAGAAGGTGTTGTCAAACACAAGGCAGATCAGATAGCACCTTTGCAGTTTGGGCAATGGCAAGGTTGGTCTTTTGAAGGGATGTAGCTATGATGGTAGGAGTCTCATGATGGAATGGACTTGCAGATAGAGACACAGCTTCTTCTCAGGAAAACCAATGGCAATATCTATTTTTACTCTTTTCAGACCAATCTGCACACAGATGGTACAAATACAGCTATGTACGGGTTGACCTGGATAGGTGCGGCTAAGTGCATGAAAATCACTCCAACACAGAACCAATTTCCACTGGGCATGAACTCTAACTCTGAGCTATGAAAAACTAGCAGAGGGCAAATTGTGTCCAAGTCTTCTTTCCAATAAGTGTCTGGCACTATCATTACAAGCAACCAGGCAACTGACCTCTGGTAGGAAATATTCTCACTGGGACTCCAACTTTGGGATACAGTATTTCGAATGGTACTGGTCGGTGATGGTACTGTATGTAGTCATTTCTGTATGTCTTGAGCCAAGATGACAACTAACCGTTGTAGCCACAGCGACTCTTGGCACATCCAGCCACATACTCTCCAGTGTAGCATCCAAATATTGGTACATACATGGCTGCTTCCATAAAGTGAGACTCTCCACTGAGCATTGTTGGCAGCAGGCATAGGCAGCATGGTCCAAGGAACTGATGGGTTTTGTGTCATGGTCTGTGCTCGGTCACATTCTTTCCAAAGAACAATCATAGGGTGGCTCCAATGGGGCCTCCAATGATGGCCATCTTGCCATTGTTCAGTATCAGCCTTTACCACAAGCCAACCTTGTTGGACCTTTATTGGACCTCCATTGGAAATTCACCCCCCTATACCATTGCCATCTCCAATCATCATTCTTATCATTACTATCACCAACCAAAACCACACAACATCCACTGCAGCACACCTAGGGCCCCACAGGCTCCACACATGTTCCATGTTGCATGCCTATCACACCATGCACAACACACACTCTGGAGGTCATGAGTTCCAGCCACCACGTGGCATCCTGGAGATTTGAGTCAGCATCCTTCAGCAAGCATTGGAGTACAATCCTTTTGCAACATGTTCCATTTTACCACCATATTTCCATAACTCATTTCATGTTTATGTTAGTATCCATATAAATATTCAAGCTGTAGTATGTATTTTGCCAGTTTGAATATCAACTTAGCAACCTCGCTTCCTTGCCTTGTTCCTTCTGTCCTAAGCTTCTCCTTGGCCTAGCTCTGGATCCTACTACTCCTCTAGAAATCTGAAATTCAAGGCAACCCATCAAGAGAGTAGTGCAACCCATAAGTTGAAGCAAACACCTCACCCAACTTTGGACCTGACATTCTCCATCCGGTCCCCAAGCTTAACACCAGCAGTGATAGAAATTTTGAGACTATCACATGAAGTGACCCACTCTTCAACATGATACATAAAGGGATGTTTCTGTAAACCTGATGTACTTGTGGTGAGACTGAAATCTGAAATCTGATGGCTGGGATCAGTGTTGTGAGCCTGTCTAAAAACCAAATTAAATTTCTGGATGACTATGAAAAAGATATTTGACACACTTGCAGAGTATACATGTGTGGCACTTAGAAGGTTTCTCAAAGAATGTCCAGACATCCTTAGCCCCACCCCTAGCTTTTCCAATCCAATACTTACTTCATCCTCAACATCTGAATCTGATGAACTTTTGGTTGATTGAAGGGAAGTAACAGGCTTTACCTGTGATTTAGCAGCTTGTAGTGAGGTGGGAAATGGTGGTTGGTTATGGACTGGGACATGGACTGGACCATCGTGTTGCTTGATATAGGGTGTGAAAAGAACAGTAGCTGCTGCTCGTTTTTTGAAACCTTGGATCTGGCAAGAAGCAAAGATGTGAGGAAAAGGGGAGCTGGGGTTCTAGGGGTCTTGGGCCAGGCAGGAGTTATTGGAAGAAGGGGATCAATGCCTTTTCATAGTTTCAAGGATCTAGAGCAAATTTAAGAAAAAATAAATCTGTATATTAGGGTTGTTCAGAGTGTTACGATTTTTATTCCTTCACACACTCTTTTTCTTTGAACTATACTTTGGATCTTATCTTATAGGAACAACGATCTCTTGATCTCTTGATCATATCTTTTGATCTTATCTCTTGATCATATCTCTTGATCATATCTTATCTGACAGATGATCTTATCTAACAGATGATCTTATGTTTCTTTACATTTCTTCAACATGTGCTAGACACATACTTTGGATATTATTTACATGCTTTAGACATGTGTTACACACGGCTTACGCACACCACTCATTTCCGATGCTGCACATCTCATGCTTGCAGCATGCTTTACTTATGACTTATGCATGTTCACCTTACTACTTACATGCTTACTTTACTATATAAACCTAGCATAGACGATTGTACTCTTTAGACAATCTTTATTAGCAATAATATCGAAGTTAGCCATCTGCTTTATCCTCTACACTCTCAAACCTTTAGACAATACTTGACCTTTACCGGTTAAGCACTCTTTAGGCTCAGCCTTTAAGGACCCAGATGCAGAACCGACTGTTACAATCACAACTGTAAAGTCTGAATTGTTCGAAGTTGTAACAAATACATTAAACCTGAGTAGTGACCCTAAGTAAATGAAATATTCTGGGAAAATTGGGTAAAGGTATGGATATTCAGATCCTTCCAGGAATCATCACAAGTAAACCAAGGAATTTTGTGTATTTTTGATAATATTCTGCGGTTAGCCATGTAGCTCTTAATTTTTTCATCCAGTTCTCTTGAGAAATGGCCTGGATACACCTGTTTGTTGCCGGTTCACCAAATTTAGAATATGTCCAAATTGGGCAACTTGGCCCAGCCAAAGCATGCACATTGATTGTTGGATGACCAGGGTGGGTCCATAGATTACTCATTTCTTTACTGTTTTGGACATATAGAATTGAAAAATGTAGAGAAAATTAAGGTGTACATTTCCATGGGCCCAAACCTGCAAAATTTCAAAATTTACCCATGACAATCACTAGTGTATCTCTGACTTCCACCTTTGCCTTCTCAGGCTATTAGCTTCACAATGGATGGGATTTAGGATTAGGTTTGCAGACATGAAATCATCAACTACAGTAATATATTGCTATAATCCTACAAGTTCAAATTTTTAATTCCTGGCCTCTGACTATATCAAAGTGCACATTTTAAAGATCTAACTTGGCATAGGGAGCACTAATCAAATTTTTGGACTGTTAGATCAATTGGAATTTGAATTCTAAGAAAAATCCTCCCCAATCATGCTCATAGTTGTTGTGGTTGGAGAGCTAAGGTCCAATATTTCCTAGAGCCCCATATTTGGCAGGCAATTGAGACTCATTTTGCATTTTTGGGTTAAATATAATATTTCTCCGGTGAGGAGTATCTTAGGCATGTACAATTACTTCTTATTCTTGAATACAACACAATCTTTTTCATATATCAGAGATGTGAAGAGCATAGGGCTACCAAAGTTTGGTTCAGCTCAGTTTTTCAGCCATTTTGAAGAACCAAGAACTGAACTGAAGGGTCCCTCAGTGAACTGAACCAGAACTGAAACCAATAGGATTGGTTCTGTTGGTTCTGTTCAGTTCCAGAACTGGTTCATACTGCCAAGCCAATGAAAGGACCTGTTAGGCTTGGAATCAGACAGAGATGTTGGGTCTGAAGTCGTGTGAGGCATTGACTTTGACTTATAGGTTGCGCCGCTCTCTTGATGGTTGCCTCAAATTTTGGAGGTCCGGATGGAGTAGGAGAGTCTGGAGTTAGGCTGAGAAGAAGCTTAAGGCAGACAAGAGTGAGTTAGGAGAAGTAAGGTTGCTAAGTTGATATTCAAACTGGCAAATTACATACTACAGCTCAAGTATTTATACAGATAAAAACATAAACATATAAGGAGATATTTAGGAGAGCATATGGTAGCAGAATGGAACATATTACAAAAAGACTCGTACTCCAAAGGATGCCAAAAGGTGCTGACTCAAATCCTCGCAAGTCCTTGTGGTGACTGAAACCCATGGCCTCGAGAACTGGTGCATGCACAATATGATTGGCCTACAACATGGAATGTGTGTGGAGTGTGGTGGGGCTCTGGTTGTGCTGTGGTAGATAGCGCATGGTGCTGGTTGGTAATGGCAATAATAGGAATGATGATTTGTTTGTTGGTGGTATCGGAGTAGAGGATGAATTCCAACAGGGGTCCGATATAAGTCCGACAAGGTGGGCTGGTGGTAAGGGTGGCACTGAACAATGGTGAGGTGGCCATCATCGGAGACTCCGTCGGAGCCATCCTTTGATTGTTTTTGGAAAGAACGTGACCGAGCATGGACCATGACAGTGTTGCCGGTGGTGGCAGACCCTCTGACCTGTAGATATATCTTAAGAAAAACAAATAATTTATCTATAGGAAACATCTGAGAAACACATTACATGTTTCTTTGATTTTTCTTTCAGAAATACTTTTTGTGTTCCCATGGGAAAAACCCTTTGGGAAACACAAAACCTGTCTAGAAATGGGTTTTTCCCAGGGAAACATCACCCAGTGCCAGCAGTGTATGTAACCTAGTTATATATAGAATCCCAGAGATGAATCACTCAACTGAATCTGCCACAAATCTGTGACAGAATCAGGGCAGTCAAAGTAGGATGTGATTCATGTGTGATTCATGGAGATTCATGATCCTGAATCATGTCCTGAATCATGTCCTGAATCACAGTTGAATCACTTACTCTGACCATCCCTAATACAACACACAACAAACTGAAAGCAACTGACTAGAGTGTGAAATGTGTGAGTCTGGGGTTTGTACAGCCTATATATACACTGGGACAGAATCAGGCTAACCACAATGAAATACAATGGGAGATGATATGGAATACAAGGTACAATGAGAGGTGCTCAAATGTGACAAGATGTTAGCACCACTGAGTGCTAACAGAGTTAAGTGATATAATATGATGAGGGTGACAAACAAGATGAGAGAGACATGATATGAGATCTTAAGTGTGGACAGTGAGGCTAAGTACTGCTTGCTGTTCTTATGGATGATATACCTGAGTCTTTTTTATACTAAAGTCAAAGAATATAGGAGTCACAGGATCAAGCTGATAACATGTGCTCTAACTGCAAATGTGTTACGACTTTGATTGGTTCAGACTTTACAGTCGTGACTGAAGACAGTTGATATAAAAGACATTTGGTTTTGATAGACTCAAAAGAGTGCCTTGGGTTTTATTCCAAGGTATTGTCTTTAAGGTTGAGCTAAGTTCGAGTAGGAAAGATGTCAAATAAAGACTAGCTAGGGTTACACAGTGTCTAGCTACAATTTATATAAGTAAGAACATGCGCATAGCGCATGGTTGAAACATGTTCTACATGTGTTTGACAAAGAGGTAAAGGCATGTATGAAAGACATGTGTCACTAGCATGTAACATGTGTATTATGCATGAGGAATGATAAAGTTAAAAAGAACATGCGCTTGCGGCATGTTGTTCTGAAAGTAAAAGTAAAAGAAAAAGTAAACCGTACATGTGAAGATGGAATAGTAATACATGTGAAGATGGAATCGTAACAAAATGACACAAGGCAATAATAAAGAGAATAAATGAGAAAGGAGTAAAAGTAGTCATAAGAGGCAAAAATAAACCATAAGGCGGTGTGATCACCTTAGAAATGTGAAGTAACCACATGGAACACTAGGAAGAATAAGTAGAAATGAGTAAACAGTCAAAATATGAATAAGCAGTTTTAAGTAGTCATATGTAGGTCTGAAATGATCAATTTGCAAGGGGCCAGGAATCTCTGTTCAGCAGTGGTTCAAGCTGAAAATAAGTTTATTTGTATGTGTTGATTTATTTGATTTCAGGCAGCACTTCATCTTTGATTTAAATGTTTGGATACAAAAATTTAAGAAGTAAGAACTCTTATAGAGTTGTTGTGAGAATGAGACTACAAGATGAGCTGACCTGGACTTTGCTGGGTGAGTTGTGGTGTATTCAACTGGATTTTACAGTACAAGTTTTACAGTATTTAAATATACAGAAACAAAGGAAGATATTTGTGGAAATATTGAAACAGAGTGGCTCAAGATTGAAATAGTCATAGTTTTTATATATAAATTTTCCTTACATGAGATGTGATCCATGTGAAGGGTGAAAGAAATAAAGGATTCTTGTTTATTTGTGAGTCTTGGATATTGAGCCACTCCAGGAGAGGCACACAATGCCCTGTGATGCCATGTGACCATAGATTAGTTTTATCATTTTTATTGTTTTTTAGATCTGAGGGAGAGTGGCTCTGGATCATGTGGTATTGTTTAGTCCTATGTAATTAATTGATTATTTTTTGGATGAAAGGACCATTGCACATGAGTGGTGTGGGATTTGATGGGTTTGGAATTTTGATGTGTATGTGATGTTGTGAAGTTTTGAAAGGGTATCCCTTTCAGGATAGCACACATATTTCACGAATTTTCTGTAAACACATTTTGTATGTCCCTTACACAGTGAAGGAGATCCAAGAGGGAGTGCATGGATTAGATCAGCAGGTGAATGAAAATAAATAAAATAACTCCACAGTTGCTTTGGCAGTGGGAAAAAAAGCAATGACTAGGTGATAATGGCAATATATGGGAATATAGAGACATGTGCAGGGTGGAACAGTCAGATAAACACAAGGGAACCAATGGCAGAAGGCTGGAAAGTATTGCGAGCACATGCACTACCAAATATGGTGATAACATGACTGATTTGGTTCTATATCACCAAAAACATCAAAAACCACATAGAAAATGCTGCAGTAGACATTGGAATGGTAAAAATATGGTGAACATTTGTGCAAATTTATTTGAACCAAAAGCAAGAGGAGATCACTTCAAATCCCTTATCTGTGTGAATAACAAGTGACAAGGAGAGCTAGAAGGTGAATTAAGGTGAAATTGTGGGTGATGAGTGGACAATTGATTTAGAACAGTTTTATATTTAAAATATTTTTTTCCCCTAGAGCTTGTAACATATTTTATATGTTATCCTGCCTATAGGGGTTTCCTAAATTTAAAATATATATTTTTCCAATATCTTATTATATATTTTATATGTTGATCTCCGTATACAAAGTTCCTGGATTTTAAATATTAATATTTTTTGCTGTGAGTCCAGCATTTTAAATACTTAGCAACATATAGAACACCTTTTTTCAGTTATCATTTTCATTTTGCTAGAAAGGGAGTTTGTAGGTCATCAAATATTTTGAATATATTTTTTTCCTGCAAGTTGTCTGATAGTATAAATTAAAATTACTTTTATACAAACCTTTCTACTTAAAATATTCAATTTTCTAAAGGACTTAAGTTAAAAACTTTTTTAAATCTTGAGCCTCCCAAAGTGTTAAGTCTGAGTGCAGCCATTTGCTAATATGATGGTTGACCATGGAGGTGGTAAGATTATGGTTCAAACTAAACTAGAGGGAGGAATGTATAGTCATACAAGTCTAAGAGCTAGGAGATAATTGACAAGGGTGAGACAACTAGCATGACAAGCAGCATGATATCAAGATAACAACACCAATCTAAATTTTTAGTGTGATTTTTTTTTTGAAAGAGTGATAAACCAAAAAAAGTGCATGGGAACTATCAAGGCTATGTACTAGATGCTATGTATCAAGTTTGAGTTAAAAATTGAAATGAGCAAAGATATTCAAAGTGGCCAAAGGAAGGAGGGCCTAAGCCAATGGCTGGATTGGTGATAGTAGTCCCAGTCTTCAAACAATGAAGCCACCTGGGGGCCGAAATTGTGTTGAAATTGGGCGAGCACCTTGTTTTGAAATGGGGCTAGTTGACACACCACCAACACCATGAATGTGATAATGTTCCCCCACCACCTGCTTTGTCGCCAGCATAAGTTGATCAAGATGATTAATGATTCTATATGATGTGGTAACCCCCACACAGTACATACTAAAACAAAACAAAAAAAAAAATAAAAAAAATAAATAAAAATAAAAAAAAAAAAGAAAACCCCAAAAAAAAAAAAACAAAAAAAAAAAAAAAAAAAAAAAAAAAAAAACAAAGATGAATGGAAGGACTTGTTCAAGAAAAATAAAAATTCACTAACAGATATTGTTCGTTTTTGAGAGTATCCAAATTCATGGACCGTGGCAGGCCGTGATCCTCCCCAATCTCTTTGGGGATGACATTGAAGCCATCATATTGGAGTAAAAATCGATCCAGTAATGGACAAGGCGTGATTTGCGGAAGAGGACAACCCATTCGCAGAGAGGAAGAGATCATAGCTGGTCCAGAAACACAAATTTTAGAAATGTGATATGATGGAAAGGATGCCACGTACAAATGACGGCGAGAATATCGCCTTGGAAATCCGGATCCATGAATCTCGTTCGTCTGAGGAATGCCCGAGCCCAGGAAGGTTCCAGATGCTCAAGGACGGATATCAGATTTGAAAGTGAATATGAAATAGAACTAACGATTTCATGAATCAGATGCAGTGAGAATCTCACAATCAACATTTGAGTCGCCAAGCCAACTTACAGTTGTAGATCCACAATTTTAAGATACCTCTCTTTAGGCCATCTTCCTCTGAAAGAAAACTAAAACATTTTGTTCAGCGATCAGAAAAAGACAGAAAAATATGTATCCTTGAATCGTACTTCATATGTGATATTTGTCCTCAATGTGACTGAACGATTCAGCTTTGCGCGAATGGCTAGAAGACCAGAGACGACCTCTTGGATCTCGGGATCCGATTTTGTACTTGCGAAAGATAGGATGGCGCAGTAGACAGTACCCAATTGGACTGATGTCGTTGAGAGTAGATTGCGGTGGTATCTGCGAATAGTAGTGTATGGCGGCAGAAATGAGAAGAGGCTGTTTTGGATTAGCAAAAAGGAAGGGCTCGTCAGTATTCATGAACAAAAGTAAGGGTCAAAGTTTCTTACAATGCTGCTACAGCCCCAGCCGTCACCAAGATGAAACGTTGCTATTAGAAGTCCAGTCAGCCTATGCATGCATCCTAAAAAAAGACGTACCAATGCCATTCTCCATCCAGACCCCGGAGAATTAGGAAATAAAAGGTGCGCATCCTGGTACGAGTATCCAATAACCTATTTATATTTATGGTCAAATCAAACAAATGTCACCTTAATTCATGATTCGAGGGAAGGATGTGGATCACAAACCAAACATGCGGTCACGAAATAGACAGTATTCGTCGCAACTGGAATGGGCGCATACAGTCGCACGAAGAAGAAGAATGGGAAACAAACTCCACAGACGGCAGCTAGGCCAAAGGCGTTACTTTCTGACGACCCAGCGGATATGTACCTGCAAAGAAATGAGCATTTTTATTTCCTCTGAACACATATAGACGAAACATACCACATGACTAAACCTGTCAATCCTCCAAAGAACGTGCTCCCAACACGAGCTACGATCCCAAATGCTGTATCGCCACGGAAACGCGCGAGGGTGATTTGGCCTATAAATCTACACCATAGGCCAATCATCGGATATCAGATGCATATCTGTAAAAAGTAGAGAAAAGAAAGAGGCTACTTACACTCCCCATACAAATGAATTTTCTGTAGGATATCGATGAGGGACAAGAGATGTAAATAGAAAACGAGATAACTACCATAAGCATAATGTGCAGAACTCTTGAAGAACGAAGGCAAACAAAGCAGAACTGGAATAAGGGACCATGAATAGTCTTGATTACATTAGGATCTAAACGAAGAAGTGTTGCTTACCAGATAGTAAACCAGCTTTCATGGCAAATGAGAAATTTCCACCACCCAAGCCCATAATAAAGCTATGTATAAATTGCATAACCCACTCTGTTGAGTTTCGAGGGGGAAGAGCGTCGGGATCGCGCCCATGTGGCACTCCGAGATCATCAGATAGTACAGACTTTTCATGGTCAAGATCATGTTTAAGACCTTGGATGACATCTATAGGATAGAGAAAAAAAGAATGTTAATACAAGGTAGAAGAAGATTGAAGCGATATATGGGTGAGAAGCGATAAACGAACCTGGATCGTCATCTTCCGTCTGGTCTACAGCTTCTGGGAAGAGGGACCTGTTCCATCCAAATAAAGTTGCTACTGGTGTCCACAATCGGTCATGAATACGTTCTTCTTCCAATTGGATGATTTCGTCGAGCTGTTTGAAGTGGTGCGCATTAGTGTTTTTCGTAACCTGGTCCCCGAACAGAGAAAAGGGAGGAGAGACGGAGAGGAACGTACCATCTCAATAACGGTTGAACAGACTTGTATCAAATGATATTGATAAAAATACGAGTGAAAAAGGTATCGGTGAGGCGGTATTTGCTGCTCATTATCAGCACCGCAGCGTTCGTTAAGGTCGTACTCGAATTTCGCGGTTGTTTCTGTTGTATCGTCTTTAGGTTTCCGTGATTGAGATTCGAATACCGGTCGATATGGATCTAGAATTCGCAGACTATAAAAGAGACAGGATAGCGGAATGAGCAACGCAAAAGGAGAAAGGCCTCAAAAATGGAAGAAGGCAATAATGGTTGAACAAACCGTTTATCATTCCTGAACGACTCCAACACAACCTTCATTTTTTCCCTCAGTTCTTTCAATTGCTTCACCTTTGCAGCCATCTCCCGAGCTCTCCCTTTTCGTGAGATTCTAAGCCAATAAGTGAATCTCCCGTCGCGAACGCCCCCTAACCAGGCTTTTACAGTAGTGAGTCCATCTCGGCAGACTTCGAGGACGGGGTCGCAGCTGGGATGATATTAGCGAGAGAACGATAGAAAAGTTTCATGGACACAAAAGAGGCAGATGAAACAGAAACATAGTTGTCACCACCAAGCGAAGAAATAATGGTTGCGATGAGAATGTAGGAAAGAAGTAACCATAAAGAAAGAGTGTCTCCAGACCAAGGAGAAAACAAACCCACCTCTCGCCTAAGAGCTGCATGGCCTTCCTCGTCCACTCCTCCCGATGTGGATCCCACAATCTCGTTGCTTCCAAATTCAGATACCGTTGATTTTCGAAAGTTCCTACAGCATGTTCAATTTCGTGGCCCCTATGTGGTTTATCATATGGTGTCCGTTGATGTGGACGTGAATACGAGTGCGAGTGCGAGTGCGAGTGCGAATGCAAGTGCCTTTGAGCAATAGATGGTGACGGGACTTTGAAAAATGACTGTACGGAATGAGGTCTTGAGGGTATGGTAGGTGTATGCGGCTTTCCTTGATCGTCGTCAAGCTTATCTAAAGATGTCCTTCTTGACGGACCTACGGGCGACGCCATAGCAGGGGTATTGGGTACCGTGTGAGCAGGCGTTCCACTATAATCGGTCCCCAACCCCAACCCTAGCCCACCCCCTGGTCCAACACCAGCTATCGAAAAGAAAGTGGCGAGCCCATTCGTCCTCCCAGACATCCGCCTACACATCTTTTGAAAAGCTTTGAAATCATGCGGAGCGAAGCGGCTGAAAATGAGATCACTCTTCATTAACCTGGCGGATGCGGCTAGTGGACCAAGAGCAGCTTCGCTTGCTTTGATGGAGGTTGATGCTGCGTTTACAACTTCGGTGTATTGGATCATGTTCATAGATGAAGAAGAAGAGGTGTCAGAATCGATAGGGAACGGTGTACTTAGAAGGGTCCGATGGAGGTCGATGGCGGAGATGAGTGGAGTGAGTACAGCTTGAAGGCGAGCTGTGAATTGGGCTGAGATTGTACTTGGGAATATGAAAATAGATCCGAGAAGGGCAAGAGCAGAGTGAAGAGTGAGCGGGAGGATAATTGTTTTTCCAATCTGAGGAACGGTGAGATGACGGAGTTAGCAGCAGTACATGGAGTATGTACCAGAAAGGAGGGGAATGGCAAAAGCACAGAAATCGTAAGTGAGATATCTGAGTAAAAACATGTAAGATGAGATCAATAAACACAGTAAGGAATCACTTACTTAGACAGATGCAGGCAAACATACATGCGTACAAGTAGGGTCCAGGACCCTGTCTAGCTTTTATGTAGAGGAAAAAAGCACTGCCGAAGAAGATGAATATTCCCAATATTACTGTGGGCTATTCAACGTCATTGATGGCATGTACTTCAAGGAGAAAACGAACTTACGGCAGCTTCAATAAACTGTCCGTCATCCGCGTCGAGTATCGTAACACCGGTATTGTGAACACGGCGGGCGAGATTGGCGAGAAATATGCCCAAACAGGTCCATCTAAGTCTTATGTTAAAAAAGCACTAGCGAGAGGTTTTGCAAGATAACATACGCCCAAGCGATTGAGACAAAAATCAGAATCAAAACTTCTCTCTCCAGCACCGATATAAAAGGATCTCCGGGTGGTGAAAGAAACGCTGCCATCAATAGAAGGAAGCTAGCCTTTCATTTTGTTACTTATTCAGTTCAATAATGGAAGGAGGGCCCATACCTGACCAAGGAAAATCTCAACTCTCGGTATCACAAACAGCACCACCGACACCCACCCAACCACTGTACATCGAATTACGGGCTTGAGCTTCGACCAATTCCAGTTCTTCGCAACCCATTCCGTATGAGCCCTAATCCATGTCCTTAGCGAGCCTAATGGCCTAT
>Ga0193743_1002380_pt1 | contig 13378 bp, 11 predicted proteins | sample L2c2metaG_FD_143038 | JGI IMG/M metagenome (GOLD analysis project Ga0193743, IMG submission 143038) | Soil microbial communities from a riparian zone of the East river system, Colorado, United States - L2c2 | ecosystem: Environmental > Terrestrial > Soil > Riparian zone | place: USA: East River... | reverse complement strand
CATGGAACGTGTGTGGAGCATGGTGGGGCTGTGGTTGTGCTGCGGTAGAAAGCACATGGTGTTGGTTGGTAATGACAATGATAAGAATGCAGGTTGGTTTGGTGGTAACGGAGTGGAGGGAATATTCCGACGGAGTTCCGATATAAGTCCGACGAAGGTGGCCGGTGGTAATGGTGGCACTGAACAATGGAGAGGCGGCCATCATCGGAGGCTCCATCAGAGCCATCCTTTGATTGTTCTTCGGAAAGAACGTGACCAAGCACGGACCATGACACAACTGCAGAACAACTTAGTCAAGATCTAGCAGGGGATCCTAAATATATATATAAACATAAATACGACAGGAAGCGCACCTAGCAGGGGATCCTAAAAGAAAAGGATAAGGCCCTGCTAAGGTGGGATGCATGTCTATATACCAAAAATCAGAGTCGAAATAATAAAATGATGAAAAACAATGAAATGATGAAAAAGATGGGGAATGGTGAAAAGGTGATAGGAATGCTACATCACATGACTGTTGGACTCCGGTATCGGAGCTGCGAGTGAACTCCATCTTGGGCTAGCAACGATGAGGGGGAATATACAGAGGTGACGGAGAAATATCGGAGGAGACATCGGACGATGCGGAGCGTCCCTTTACAGAATCGATGACAACCATGATGGAATTGTGCCCTGCAGATTGTGGCAGCTCGAAAATGAAGTCCATGCTAATAGTGTCCCATGGAGCAGGTGGAATTGGGAGAGGGTGGAGTTCTTTGGTTGGAGGACATTGGAATGACTTGGTCTGAAGGCACATGTCACAGGTGTTAGGGCAACTGCGGAACGACTTAGTCAAGATCTAGCAGGGGATCCTAAACATATATATAAACATAAATACGACAGGAAAGCACACATAGCAGGGGATCCTAAAAGAAAAGGATAAAGCCCTGCTAAGGTGGAGTGCGTGTCTATATACCAGAAATCGGAGTTGAAATAATAGAATGATGAAAAAAATGAAGAATGGTGAAAAAGTGATAGGAATGCAAAAGTAGCTACGTCACATGTCCATCAGACTCCACTATCAGAGCCGCGAGTGCACTCCATCTTGGGCTAACAATGATGAGGAGGGATGTAGAGAGGTGATGGAGAAATATCGGAGGAAACATCGGATGAAGCAGAGCGTCCCCTAACAGGACTCCTAGTTATGAATACCAAGTCTGAGCCCATTTGTTAGGACTCCACTCAGACTCCACTCAGACTGAGCTCAGACTCAGAATGGAAATTTGGCTGTTCATTCTGTCAAAGAAATTCCAAGTAAAGCCCATGTGTATTAGGTGGGGGAGAGTAAAGAGCTCAGTGCCATCCCAGGCCTACCAAAAGAAATGGGGGTGAGGGTTAAAAATGGAACCAGCAGGCAAATCTGATGACTGATGCAAATGAGGGAAAATGATTGAATATCAAACCACAGGTGTGTTTGAAATTTAAGGATGGCCAACATGCACATTGCATGGCTTTTGTGCAAGTAGCAGCAACTCAGGTCATTTTCTGTGGCATGTTGATACAAAGAGAATAAAATTTAGATTCACATCCAATATGGTATTGGACACTGGACAGTCTGACCTGACTTACAACATAGGTATGGTAATCATATATGGCACCATCCATCTAAGACAAGGCACACAGCAGACTCCAACAGGATCCCTGTTTATACTGATGAAGGCCTGATATCAATCCAGACAAAATCTGTGGATTTTAGCAAAATGGCTGGGTGCCAGTCCAGACAAAAAGTGGTCCAAAACCAAAACTAGCCAGAACCTGCATCCAGACAACATGGGGCATGGGTACCTAACCCCAGAGGCAGATATCTGGACAGAAGCTGTATTGCCTAGTGGTTACCTGGCTATGTTTGGACCAAATCTTTGAAGCCCAGCATCCCTTCATTCTGCAAAATATTTTTCCTGTTTTTATCTTTTTTAATTACCATCAAAATACCTGGAAATTTTGTGCAGCATAACCTCCCGCAGTCAAATTTATCAGCCACAGAATTTGTCTCCCACACAGAAGACTCAGATTAGATTACATATTACATTTTTTTGTCCAAGTATTCTATTTTATACTCTCTGGAATGCCTTCTACCCTCAATTACCCACCCAGGCCATATTTCAGCTGCTGGCAAGGCCAAATCTGCCGAACCGGACAAATTTGGGCCAAAAAGTTCCCTAATCCTGCCGTCCGGACAAATTTTCAAAAATCGAGGTTGGGCCAGGTCCAATCCGGACAAAAATGACCAAATGGCATCCGGACAAAACCCCCATTTTCGGGATCAGGCCTTTGCCGGTATAGACGGGGGTCCTACTCCAACGTGTGGACACTAGCCAGGCATGTATTCCATATGCAGAGGCTGGCTTATGGAGTCAACATGGGAGATTTGATTGATTTTTAGCAGGTTGGGCTCATCAGTAACCATCACAACTTGAGTTCCAGGACCCCCACCAATCGGGTCGGTGCATGATTTGTATAGCGTGACAGTAACATTGTATTATTTCCATTTCCTTTCAAACTTCGAAGTCGTTATTTCGTGTCCTTATCAGTCATACCTCTCTCAGTTGCCCTAAAGCTTGGTACATAACTTTTACTTTATATTATTCATCAATTTATGCATTGAACCTTTTTATTTCTTGAATCCTGCGTCGGAGCTAGCGTGTGTCACCTCAGATTATTTGACACTTGAATCTCCGCTCGGCAATTAACGCGGCGCTAATGTATCCCATCTATGTACATTAGAATCCACAAAAACAATGAGAAATAAACGACGAGGTTCTGCCTGTAGACCGGAATTTGCATTACTAGGTCAACTTTACATCCACGGATAACATTTTTTTGGTCACGGAGTACCACCCCAGTCCTACATCATGATGTGTAATTTTTTCCAATTCTGTTTTAGAAATTAGACCCTGGTCGTCAACGCCCAAACCCTCACAATTCCGCGGTCTTTATCCAACAGATTTTAGTCCAAAAATCAGTCCAGGTCATCCAAATTCCGGATTAGCCATCTAAAGAAAGGTTTTTTTTTATTTTCGCATTTCCTTCGTAGTGAATTCTCTATACGGCACCAGAACATCATTTACATGTGATTAACCTAGGAAACAAAACCTCTGATCAGCCAGCTCATCGTCCTCTTTGCCGCCATATTCGGCTTGGGCATTTGCACCTGCTCCTTTGAATGCTGGGTGGTGTGCCCTGGATCTGGGTTCGAACTTGATGCCTAATTATATCCGAACCCGACTTGGGCAGTGCAAGGACCCCGGATAATAAGGGGAAGAGGTTTGATCGGAATCTCGACAAAATTTAGGGATTTTGAGCAAGATGCCAGGTCGATATCCCGACAAGAACGGGTCCCTCGCAGATTACCTCGACCCTCCCTAGTTCTCAAAAGCCTCCATATTCGAAAAAAAAATGACAACATGGACTGGAATCGAAAATGAATGTTGTTGCTTGTCGGGACTGGCACCTGACATCATCACAGGACTTTTGTCGGGATACATGATCTCACATAAGGGACTTCGGATGTGGCTGATGACAATGCAGTATGAGGATATTGTATGAACGTAAATTCATATCTTCCATTAACACACTTGTCTTATTATTCTTGAAGTAATTCTGATATGTTTTTGAACACCTGGGAGCGACCCCGGTAAAATTTGGACCCAAAATGGGTCTGTCCCGACAAATTTTTTGAAAACCTGTCCCAACAAAAACCTCCAATCTCAGATCAGACCTTTCTCGACATTATCCGTGGTTCTGCAGTGCACTTTCACGGTTGGCTCTATTTTTATCTGGGGATAGCATTTTACTAAAAAACCAATTTCAGCCCTGAGAATTTTTATCCCGCGGATCTTAGTGTACTTTACGGGGTCGTTTCTTAACATGTGGGTATAATGATGCGCTCAGAATCAGAAATCCTCTGATGACATCTGCAATAATTGATGTAAATGTGGTGCAAATTTGCCTCTATTCTAAAAAGGAACCCTCAGGAAACTGTATTTTTTCAGTTGGCAGTTCCCTGGTAGTGAGATCGAATAAATTTCAACTTGAAGTTCCATAGGGTTGACGCCCAGCGCTTATTCCGAAGGCTTGAGAGATGCTCAAATCCTGATGTCAATTTGTTAGCCACAGCGTCCCGACCAGTTTGTACTACCCAGCCATGTGACGGACTTTCAGACAATACCGTCCACACGCGGACGGTTTTGGTACGAGACTAGTCGCCATCCCGTGGACGTGAAATTCCAGATTTACTTTCGCATATGATTATCAATATCATGTCATCAATGCATCAAGGGCCATAACGCATCAATTCCCGGATTAGGTGACCCACCCTCGGTGTATATACCATGTATGGACTGGAAGTGACGTCAGAATGCATTTTAAAGGCATGTAGAGCCTATAGTAGAGGGTCCTGACCCCATTTCGAAATCAAGGTGTGATAGGGGTTGCCGCCAGAACTTCCCATCACAGTTCTTTTGTTATCATACTCAAATGAGACGAGCACTCCCTAACTTAACAAAAAAGAAATCTCGACATTTTTAATCTCAAAGTTAATAATTGTGAAATAGCACCTTAAAAATGAGATAATTCTGGAAGTTGTAGTTGTGAGATGAGGTTGAATGACCCCTTCGGTTTTTGGTAATTTGTCCTTCTGCGAAGGAGACGTGGACCGGGTTGAAGCAAGGGCTTGCTCGAAACCTGGATCTAGACAAGATTGAGGCTTGTGCTATATCCAATAAAGGAGATTGATAGGCGTTCACTCATCATTCGTCACCAAGTGGCTGCCCAGTTTGTTTTATGAACAGAGGCTCCCTGTTATATCTCCCTGGAAACATGATGTATTTTAGAAGGCTAGATCTACCTCGCTATTTGTTATTTATCTTGACCATTCTCTCGCGTTTTGTAGGAGACTTATGCATAGTCTCCCGCAGAGCGTCTCTCATCGTCGTAGTCGCAGCCATATGATCGCGGCCATGATTCCGGGGTGCCACCAGAAGGGCTTGCTTTCCTCAGTCCTTGTATGGTTTACGTTATGGCAGAGCTTGATGTGGGGCGCGTATGCGCATATCGCAGCATGGCATCAGGGTGCGTATCACTTGTGCTTGCTCCAAAACATCTTAGGCGTGCACTAACCAAACCGATTTTTTTTTCACTGTCATAGGAATGTATTGCCTTGACGGAAATGTGTCCGGCGTGGTAAACCAAAACACGAATGCGGCGGTCCAACCTTTGTACCAGGTATATATACTACGTTACCCTCCTGGGTAAAACATATTTCATCCGACCCATCCAATATAGCTGAATGAATCAGATTGGTGGTTCCATCACGTCAATAAAGTCCGTTAATTTCTTTCCGAAAGCGCCTTGGTGAAATCATTTCTTTCTCTCTAGTGTGACGAATTTCCACCGGCGGCCGGAAAATTTCTTGAACTGTATGTTTCTTCTTGCCATCAATATTTATCGCCCTTATCCCGATCTACTTTCAATCAGCCCTGCTAATGGCAATTTTACCGTTGAACATGCTATCAACCGCGCATTCACGACGCTGTCGAACAATGGCGCCAATGCTGCCATCTATGGAGACGGTCAGGATCACCCAGGCTTGGGAGTCACAGCCGAGGGCAAAAGTAATGGGAGTGTTTGTATTACAGACCCAAATAGTGAGTGATTTATACCCGAGCCCGGGATATAATATATCTGGCCTTAGAACCATTTTTCCTGAATAATCCTACCCTTCCCATGACATGACATTACAGTTCATACGCAGAACGAGAGCATGGCAGCCGGCACAGCTTTTGCCATATCGTACAACTCAGATATCAAAAAAGTCACCAAGGAGAATCTAGTTGTTTTTACCGTCCTGTATCAGTGCGTTGCCTCCTTAACCCGTTGAAGGACTGTTACTAAACCTTTTCTTCTTTTCAGTACGCCGTGGCGTCGAATTGCGACCTATTCAGTACCAAACTTACCTGCATGTCCAGAGCCTGGTGGGTGCACCTGCGCGGTAAGTGGCACATTTCATTTGAATTTTCCATTTTATATTGATTACGAGTAGTGGGGATGGGTAAGGCTCCTATTCCAAATTAACAGCATATTACTTGGTTTATTGTCTCCACCGAAATATTAGGTGGCAAACGGGTGCGCTTCAAGTCTAACCCATTCAAAACAGATTATTGACATGTTGGAATTCTAGGTGCGGCGAGCCCAATATGTACATGTTACCGTTTCGCTGTCGCGTCACAGGTCAGACTGGAAGCGCAGCTGTTGGAACCGGCGTTGCACCAGTATGGTGTGAAGACGACCAGACTAAGTGCGTCAAAGGCCCTAAGCAGGTGAAAATACCGTCAATTCAATCATCCTAATATTTTGGTTGTCTCATTGTTTCCCAAAATGCAGATGGTGTACTGGAATCAACTCGCGGGTGACAATATCGAAGTCTCGGGATCCGATTTAGCTGGGGAGCCAAAATCGCCTACCTATAATTCGAAGTTGGGATTTGCAGATGGTAACTTCTATTTATATCTGTTAGACGTCATTGAACTAATCTCCTTCTTTCATTAGGCGCCCAAACTGATATTTTCAACTCCGCCGTTTCAGCTTCGCCGACACATGTTCCACGTGCTGCCCTGAACCAACACGCATCTAGAGATTATGAATTCCGTCGCCATTCTTCGTCATCTTGGAAACATCTCAGGAGCTAATTTCGTAATTCGTGTGGCGTGCTGACTTGTTGGATTCCGGCAAAGACTAGTCGGATGGATTTAAAGTACGAATATCGTCTCAGGGCCTTATTCAGGTACTTACTGTTTTTATTTAATTTTGCTTCGAAGCGTCGCTGTTGAACTATTCCTTTGATTCTGATATACCTTCGCATACCTTCGCTTACAATATCTTGCTTTATACCCTATATTTGCTACGTTATCTATCATGGCACTGGTTGCAACATCATAAATGTTTTCTTCAAATTTTGCGAATTACGATGTTCAGGTTGAAAGGGTTCCAGGTGATCCATAGCACATTAGAGAAATAATCGTATGCTTCTACAACCTCAATGAAGACTTGGAACGACATATATAAAGTTAGAAGAAATCCCCCTGGCTATTTTTATGGATGAACTTTTAAAGATTGAAAAACGTTCACACCATTCACTCAAATTTATTTCCCTAAAACGCACTGAAAATTGAGGATCGTGCAGTGAAGATCTTGTCAGAATGGTACATTATTTTCAGACGCTTGACATCCAGAACATGCTAGAGTTCGCGCGTGGCCGGTTCTTGAATCCCTCAAACTTGGACAGCGTTTGCTTTCTTTTCGTAAAGACGTCAAAACTGAACACCGAACGGCGTGCGTATGAGCAGGGTCTAACACATTTCCATTTCCAATGCTACCAATGGTCACAGATTGGTTCCGACTGGATGCTACCAAACCCACCAAAAAGTATTGTATAGATTTACTAGAAATAAATAATACTCAGGATCACCACTAGCTGGCATGGCACGGCCAAGGATTTATGAAAAGTATGGAACTAGAATATTGAGCGACAATATTCGGAGGTAGAGCGATGCCCTTGGAAGCTTGGAACACGTACATACATATATTTCGGCGGAAAATATACAGAGGTTCATCACGGCCCTCTGAAGGCCGAATGCATCCAGGGGGTAAGATCATGACCTATAAATACCGTCTTCCGCCTGGAGATCTCCCAGTCGAAAAGTACAGAATCTTGCGAAATCCAAATCAGAATCGCCACGGTCATATGGAGCGTTTACATAGCCTTACCGCTCGGAGAGTATGAGAATGAGAAAACCTAGACTGGAATCAAGTTGAGAGGAGTATCCATGGATCCAACCTTGGAAATTTTTGATTTTGTTGAGAGTAACGAGGTTGGGGATAACATTTTCACCCGTTATTCCCAAACAGCATCCGCCAACGCGTCGACGGCAGCTTACTAGTTCGTTCGATTGGCCGATTCGAGTTGCGCTGCCAGCAGTGACCATCGAGTCAGGCCTGGTTCACATTATTGAAGCGGTTACTTGTCGATCAGTAAGCCTACATGCTGATATTTAAAAATTTCATTTGGATCGCTCGTAATTTCTTGCAAGGTTTGTTTTTGGCAAGTTTTCTGGAGCGATTGGCCTTGAAATAAAATATCAGCAAACAAACCCACTTGATGCTCCCTCTCACAAAGGCTCTTGAAAGGACCGTCCTGTTGTCTGTCCTTCCCCTGATTACCACCAGTTCTATTTGACCTTTCAGTTGCAGACGAGCAACTGGATCCATACTCAGATTCACTCAGAAGACCCACCACCTCTCTACTAGGAGCTTTTATCCTTACCCAGTGCTGCAAGAAGAAATGGTAAATCAAAAGCCCAGCTCACAGTCGAACAAGAGAGTATCGAAGGGGAAGAGTGTAGCGTCATCCAACTGGCTTGATTTAAAACAGGTGGGCTTGTTTGTCTGGTAAAAAGGATCCTTTCGAATAAAAGGTGTTTAGACACTTGATTCTAGGAAACCCGTTCCTCATAGGAAAAAAAGGCAAGCCAAATCGCCAGTCCCAGAACAGGCTGTAACTGTGACGAGTCAGCCTGTTGGAGATGTGGTGAACGACAATTCTCGGCCCTCTTTGGTAACGATGGCACTGGCGCTAGAAGAGAAATTCAATGACGAGCAACGTCTGTGAGTTTTGCTTCGGCCATTTCTGACTGGCATTGCTTCTTATTCGCTGTAAAGTCCATGACCTAACTTTTTTCGCAACTTGTTCTTAATACTTCGTATAGTCCCGGAAGATATCTCGCTATCGATTGTGAGATGGTGGGTGTGGGCATTAATGCTTCTGAGTCATCATTGGCGCGGGTCAGCTTGGTTAATTATTATGGGGTGGTGATCATGGATGAGTATGTGAAGCAACGGGAACGTGTGGTTGATTACAGGACGCGTTGGAGTGGGATAAGGGCATCGAATATGATCAATGGTGTGTTGCTTGTGATGTGGATACAAATTGGCTTTGATGATTCTTCCGTAGCGAAACCTTTTGAGGAAGTGCAAAAAGCAGTGAATGAATTGTTGGATGGGCGAATATTGATCGGACACGCGGTGTATAACGATTTTAAGGTGCTCATTATGTCTAAACTCATCGAAAAATCATTGATATAGTTTCAGGCTCTATTGCTTTCACATCCTACCCGACAAACGAGAGATACCCAATCATACGCCTACAAATTTGCGTTGAGCAAATCTCGCCATATCTCTCTCAAAAACCTCGCCAAACAAGAGCTTGGAATTGACATTCAAACTGGAGAACATTCAAGTGTATGCCTTATCTTTTACTGGAACTGTTTATGTTCAATTTTTCTTACAAATCGAAATAGGTGGTGGACGCTAGAGTCACGATGGCTATATACCGTTTATATAAAAAGGACTGGGAGAGAGCAAGTGGACCAGAAACCGCTAAACGCAAATGGTCGACGCAAGTTGCTGAGACGAATGGTTTATCAGATCCGGATGGGGAATCACCAACGTTCGAATCAAATATGGAGAAAGAAGAGCTCGAGGAAGCCCCACCCACCTCGAATGTGCACAGGAAAAAGAGAGCAAAGACGAATAGGAGTCCTACCTCCTCCTTTCCTGGGGGTGGGAGGAAAGGCATAAGCTCGGGGTTGTCAACTGTTGTTCGACGCGGCGAACGGAGAGCAGCAGGTGTGGGAGAAGAGCCTCCGAAGAGTAAGCACTCATGGTGGAAGTTACTGCCATCTGGCAGTGCAAAGGAATACGCGCGAGTGGATAGTTGACACCACAAATTTGTCCCTTGTAATATGGGTTTGGAATTTGGTGACTGGCATATTATACCACACACGTATATATGGCTTTTAATGCATAATTTTTGTACTTTATACAGCATCGATTGCGAGCTTTTGATCATGTGATCCCTGGTTGCTAGCGCGATCGCACGCTGATTTCGTCCAATTTCAAGCGACAACGCAATCACCAAAATTTGAAGATGAAGTCCACTACACAGGCGACTATAAACGAGCTCATTGCGGGTAGTGTTGGTGGGGCAGCACAAGTCCTTGTAGGACAACCATTAGATACTATCAAGACTCGGGCACAAATCGCTCCTAGTTCAGTGCTCAATTTATCTATGCATGAGACAGATATACTCACTTGATTGTTGGAGTGAACAGAGGGCATGTTTGTAAGTCGTTTCGGATTTTTTCCAACACAAAAAACAAATCAAACCGCTTATTTGGATAGAAAGGACCTATGGATATTCTTGCACAGACTCTAAGGAAGGAGGGATTATTCGCGCTATACAAAGGTCACTACAAGTTTCATTAAGAGCCAAGTGCGTGCTGAGATACATGCGCAGGCATGGCCAGTCCGTTACTCGGAATCGCAGGCGTCAACTCCCTCCTCTTCGCGTCTTACGGCATATCCAAACGTATCATCTCACCCTTTCCACAGTTGTCGCTTAAGGAAATAGCCTTGGCCGGTGCGATGGCAGGCGTGGCTAATGCTGTCCTCGCAAGCCCAGGTACTCACCGTTTCAGCGAAACCTTTTGATCGTAGAAGGGGATTCTGATGAGAACTTGATGACAGTGGAAATGTTCAAGGTTAGGATGCAAGGCCAATATGGTGCGGCAACGGATAAACGGCTTAGTGTTGTTGTTAGCGAGATGTGGAAAGATTGGGGTTTCAGGAAAGGCATCATGCGTGGTTATTGGGTAAGTTATATGATGGTGAACTACAAACCACTCTACTTCATAGGATTGACTTTGGGATAGGTAACCGTCGCACGAGAGATACCTGCCTATGCTGCGTATGGATCCTTCTTTCTATTTGATCGGGGACGCACTAAGCATTTTCTTTCAGATTCTATACAGGTACATATAATGTCTTGCTTTTCTCAAGGAAGAGACACGCAACGAGGCCAATTTCTTTCTAGCTTTTGAATTTTCAAAAAGAAAGTTTAGCCAAAAGTATGGGTCTGAGCTCCCTGTGTGGGCTCTCCTCGCCAGTGGGTCAACGGGCGGCGTGAGTTTTCTTTCCGCCCCTACGCCTAATCAATAGATCCATCTCACCTTATTCTAGATCTCATATTGGCTTGCGTGTTATCCCCTAGGTTCCTTTACCCCATATGCCTGTGCTTTCCTTTTTTTCTTTTTTGATCTCGGTTTGCAGATGTTGTCAAGTCCCGTATTCAATTGAGGTCCAAGCCGCCGACTGGTACACCTATCCAATACATTGCCCATGAACTTAAGGCAATAGTATTTGAGTCTGGAATGCAAGTTCATCTCCTCCATCTTCCATAAACGTTGTTATGACAGAAACTCTTGCAGGACTGGTTTATTCCGTGGTCTCTCTCCATCTCGTAAGTTCTGACAGGGTTCTTCCTGTGCGATTTTTTGATCATACCTTTCCTCAGTTCTTCGAAGGCAAATCTTCTGCTCTCGTCTCTAACCCGTCAACGAGCTGATTCTATGTAATTAAGTATACCCGCAGCGGCAAGCACTTTCGCTGCATTTGAACTAACACGACGTTCATAATTATCTCCATTTATATTCAACACAACTTACTGACTTTCCTTTTTTTGTAGAATACTTGGAAAAGATCACCAGGGTTTAGAGTTCGTGTTGTGGAAACCATTTATTGAAAACAAGATATCCGGACATGCTCTTCTCTGCCCAGAAGGTTTGGAATGGTTATAATATATTACAAGAGCCTATTCAAGCAACAAACGGAATCGGAAGGAAAGACGAACCACCAGGGTTCACAAATGGTACACAGAGAAGCAGGAGGTACTAACGGTCATTATCTTCGGGATTATCTACTGCCGGTCGGGACCATAGACGACCTGTGCTGGGCTCCTGTGAAAAAAGAAACCTTCAATACGTTGATTCATTCCATCCACAACGATGATAGTCCATACCTTCTCTTAATACCCTGCCAATGGTGGTAAGATCAAGCAAAATTCATCTAATTTGTATGACTACTCACAGATTCTACCCAGGATATATAAGCTTTGAGTTCTGTAAGACCGAGTGCGAGCACAACCTCGAAGCTTATTTCGTAGAATGTCGCTGCTCCAACTTGAGGCTTAAGCGATTCACAAATCTCAATGGTGTCTGCCTCGACGTGGCATAAGGTAGAGTACAACGCTGCTCGGAATTGGGTCTGCTTAGATATTGAGATACAATGAGAAATCTTACGCTTCTCTTCATCCATCCATTTCTCAGAATAGATCGAGTCTCCTCGATAGGACATGATGGGTATGTTGATGGTCTTAAGAGAATTCTTCTGGGAAGCCGTCATGCGGTAGGGCTTAGTGAATTCTTGAGTCTCCGAGACCTTGGTATCCTGAGCATGGAAATAAGATCAACCCAGTCTTTTAGCGAATTAGTTGGCATCTCTTACTTGAGGTAGAATAACATTAAAGATGCCGCTGATTCCGAGATAGCCCTCGGGTGTCATGAACGCCGTGTTCTCTCGAAGCTTGTGTGCAGCATCCAAGGCATTGTATTTAGTACGCATGACTGTCCCATAAGCGAACTTGGAGACTCGGGCCGACACGAAGTGATCAATATAGAAGGACACAGCACCGTCGGCGACAGCTTTGTTGCTGATGAATAGTTAGTTTGCAAATGCTTATATTTGAAAAGTCAGACAGACGCACACATGGCTATCAGGACGGGTGACGTCGAGCCCTTGAGAAGTAAATGCATCTCTCAATCTCCGATAAAGCCAATCACTGGCAGCAAAACCGCCCACAAGAAAGACAGACTTTGAGCAAGGCCGGTTAGTATATATGGAAGATGGTGTTCAAACCTAACAAATTTCTCACCGAGATTTCGGTGGTGGAAGCTTCGCGCTGTTGGTTAATGGACTCCACAATGCATTGAACGGACGGTTCAAAAAATGAGGCGACGTTGGAACTGAAGAAAGGAAGATTATAATAGTACACTAGGCCGCGATATTATGTTGGAAGCATACCCAGGAAGCCTCAACTGGCCAGAGCGAATATTGAGATTGTGGTCTTTATCGCGAATGCCGCCGAACCTGATATACTGAGGCTCATCTGCACTCCTAAACCTGAGCTTGGTAGTCTTGTCGAAACATTTTTCTATCTGGGGTATATCCCCTGAGAAACGAGATTGTCCTAGCAAGCCTAATGATCACGATTTAACAGCGCACGCAGGAATAGGAATCATTATGAATAAAATACCATCAAAAAACTTCCTTGCTTGAGCTGTTACAAAGATCGATCCATGGAAATGACCTATTCAAATTAAATGCATAAATATCACGTTGATAAGGAGCATACGAGACGTACATTGGGGCGCAGCTATTTCTTCGTATG
>Ga0193743_1002379_pt1 | contig 13379 bp, 13 predicted proteins | sample L2c2metaG_FD_143038 | JGI IMG/M metagenome (GOLD analysis project Ga0193743, IMG submission 143038) | Soil microbial communities from a riparian zone of the East river system, Colorado, United States - L2c2 | ecosystem: Environmental > Terrestrial > Soil > Riparian zone | place: USA: East River... | reverse complement strand
CCGGGACTTCACCCGCCGCCGGCGGCGGGTGGGTTGCCGGCGGCGGGTGAAGTCCCGGTGCCCGGTGGTGCGCCAGCTGCCCCGGCGGCGGTGCCCGGTGGTCTGCCGGCGGCTCCGGCGGCGGCCGGTGGTCTGCCGGCTGCCCCGGCGGCGGCCGCGGCGGTCCCGCAGGGGTCGTGAGGATCAGCGCCTCTTAGTTACGCGCGCCGACGGCGCGGGCCCGCTCTCCTCGGGCTCGCGCCGTTGGTGTGTTCAGACGTATTCCATCACCAGGACCCCGGCACTGCCGCTGGCCAGCGCGGTGTAACTGTGTGGCACATCGCCGGGGAAGCAGGCGTAGTCGCCGACGTCCAGCTCCACCTCCTCGTTCACCGGTCCACAGCGCACCCGTCCAGCGGTGATCACCAGGTGCTCCACCGTGCCGGGGATGTGCGACTCGGCCACCCGGGCGGCGCCCGGCTCGAGGGCGATTACGTGCAGGTCGCGGCGTGCGCCGGGCGGACAGGTGGACAGCACGGTCGCGTTGAAGGGCGCCTCGAGGGACGGAATCGCCGGGCCGGTGCCAGCCCTGATCACCCGGATCGGCGCCGGCTGCGGGTCGACCACCCGGCTGAACGGCACGTCGAGGGCCACCGCGAGCGCCCACAGCGTCTCCACGCTTGGGTTGCCGTTTCCGCTCTCCAACTGGGACAGCGTGGACTTGGCGATGCCCGCGCGCCTGGCCAGCTCGGTGAGCGAGAGTCCGGCCCGGTCGCGCTCGCGGCGCAGCGCTCGGGCAATCAGGGGAATCGGATCTGTTCGTTCCACCGGACCTTCTGTTCGACTTGACGAACGACAGCTGTCACGTTCAGCATAGGGGACTATGCGTTCGATATGGCGAACAGTCTCTGTTGAGTACCTCCGTGACGCGGCCGCGCTGGGTGCCGCCATGGTGGTGGTCGGGGCATCCTTCGGTGCGCTCGCGGTGTCCGCCGGGCTGTCCACGTTGACCGCGGTGGCGATGTCCCTGCTGGTCTTCGCCGGTGGCTCCCAGTTCCTCGCGGTGGCGATCGTGGCCAGCGGGGGAGCGCCGGTGGCGGCGGTACTGGGCGGGCTACTGCTGAACGCCCGCCACCTGCCGTTCGGGCTGGCCGTCGCTCACGTGGTCGGGCGGTCCTGGCCGGCCAGGCTGATCGGTGCGCACGTGATGGTCGATGAGGTGGTCGCGTTCGCCAGGAGCGCCGACCCGCGCCGGGCTCGCCAGGCGTACTGGCTGCTCGGTGCCACCATGTACACCACCTGGAACCTGGGCACCGTGCTCGGTGCGTGGGCCGGCGCCCTGTTGCCTGATCCGGACCGGCTCGGGGTGGACGCCGCATTCCCCGCCGCGCTGTTCGCCCTGCTGCTGCCGACCGTGCGCGGCGCCGCCACCATCCGGGCCACCGTGTCCGGCGCGGGGCTCGCGCTCGCGGTCACCCCGTTTGTACCGGCCGGGCTGCCGGTGCTGATCGGACTGCTCGGGCTGGTCGCCGCCGGCCGGCTGGCCAAGGTTCCGGCATGACGGTGTGGGCGGTCGGTGCCCTGGCGCTGGGTACCTATCTGATCCGGCTGTCCGGGCTGTTGCTGCGTGGCCGGCTCACCGTGCCGGACCGGACGCGCCGGCTGCTCGACCTGGCGGCCACCGTGCTGATCGCCGCGCTGGTGGCCACCGCCGCGCTCACCCAGGGGGACGGGTTCGCCGGGTGGGCCCGGCCGGCCGGTGTGGCCCTCGGCGCGTTGGCCGCCTGGCGCAAGTTGCCGCTGGTCGTGGTGGTGCTGGTGGCCGCCGGAGGCACGGCGGTGCTGCGCCTGGCCGGCGTGCCCTGACCCCGTGCCGGCATGCTCTGGACCTGCGCCGGGTGCTCTGGACGCGCGCCGGGGTGCTCAGCTGAGCAGGAGCGCCAGGGTGGGCACCGCGACCAGGGCCACCGCCGTCAGCCGGGTCGCCGCGCGGACGGTCCGCGAAGGCTGGTCCGGGCACTGTTCCAGTCGATCGAGCCGGCCGCCCACCGCGGCGGAGAACGAGGTCAGGGTGGCTCGCTCGGAGGCCCCGATGGCGCCGCCGACCCGACGCAGCGCGCCGGCCAGCGCGAGTTCGCCGGCGCTGGCCCTGGCCACGTCGTCGGCGCGCATCTCCACCAGTGCGGCCACCGCCAGCTGGGCGCGCGCCATGCCGGGCACCCAGGGCGCGGTGGCGCCCCAGGCGACAAACGGCAGCACCACCAGGTCGTGACGTTCCCGCAGGTGGGCGCGCTCGTGGGCGAGTACGGCGGCCAGCTCACCGGCGGACAGGGCGGACAGCGCGCCCTCGCTGACCACCAGTCGGGAGCGCAGCCCGGGCAGGCAGTAGGCCACCGGCAGGGGGTGGGCCAGTACCCGCGCGCCGGCCATCGCCGGCCACGGGGTGGCCAGTACATCGAGCAGGTCGCGGTGTCGGCGGCGGGCGCGCAGGGTGCGTGCGGTGGCCAGGCCGAGGACGCCGAGCAGTCGGGCGGCCAGCACGAGGGTGGCGGCCAACGCGAGCAGCTGCAACAGACCGAGCCTGGACGGCCACTCGCGGCGGCCCGCGTGATCGGCCAACGTGCCCACCGCGGCCGGCAGCGAGTCGCCCAGCGGCGCCAGTCCGAAGGTCAGGCCGGCGCCGAGCAGCGCCAACCCGCCGGCCAGTCCAACTGCCTGCCAGAGCAGCAGGGCTCCGGTCGGGTCGCGGTTCGGCCAGCGCGCGGCGGCCAGTGCCCGGCTGACCGGCTCGGCCAGCAGTACACCCAGCGTCAGTAGCGCGACCGAGGCCGGGATCACGGGAGGATCACCGGAGCAGGTCGCGCAGCGCGGCCTGTTCCTCCGGCGGCATCCCGCCGAGGAAGCGGACCAGCACCGCGCCGCGGTCCGGTGCGCCCTCCAGCGCGTCGCGCATCAACGCGGCGATGTGGTCCTCGCGGGTGCCGGAGGCGTGGTAGCGGTGCGCCCGGCCGTCCCTGGCGCGGCTGACCAGGCCCTTGCGTTCCAGTCGGCCGAGCACGGTGAGCACCGTGGTGGTGGCCAACTCGCGCGCGGACAGCGCGTCCTGCACGTCCCGCGCGGTGCACGGCTCCGGCGCCGCCCACAGCACGTCCATGACCGCGCGCTCCAGCTCCCCCAGGCTCGCCATCACACTCCCCACCCGTGTCCGTGACTGGCATCATTCTACAAGAAGTAGAACTTCTACCGGCTGTAGAAGTAAGCTGGCCTCATGATCGACGACCTGACCGCCGCCCGGGAACAGATGGAACTCTCGCTGAGCTTCCACATCGTGTTCGCCGTACTCGGGGTCGGCATGCCGTGGTTGATGCTGTTCGCCGAGTGGCGCGGGCTGCGCACCGGTGACGAGCGCTGGACGGCCCTGGCCAAGCGCTGGTCCAAGGCGGTGGCCGTGCTCTTCGCGGTCGGCGCGGTGTCCGGGACCGTGCTGTCCCTCGAGTTCGGGCTGCTCTGGCCCACGTTCATGGCCCGGTTCGGCTCGGCCATCGGATTGTCCTTCACCCTGGAGTCGTTCGCGTTCTTCGTCGAGGCGATCTTCCTCGCCCTCTACCTCTACGGCTGGAAGCGCCTCGCGCCGAAGGTCCACCTGCTCTGCGCGGTCCCGGTCGCCGTCGGTGGGATGGCCTCCGCGCTGTTCGTCACCACGGCGAACGCCTGGATGAACGGACCGGTGGGACTGGTGGCCGGCCCGGGTGGCGGGCTGGTGGCCACCCAGCCGCTGGGCCCGTTCCTGGCACCCACGGCCGGAGCGCAGATGGTGCACATGGGCCTGGCCGCGCTGATGTGCACCGGCCTGGCGGTGGCCGCGGTGTACGCGGTGGCCATGCTCCGCGACCCGGCCAAGCGGGACGGCTACCACCGGCGCGGGCTGGCCGCCGGCGCGGTCCTGGGGCTCGCCACCGCGCCGCTGCAGGTGCTGGTCGGGGACTGGGCGACCCGGGCGGTCGCCGACGCGCAACCGGCCAAGTTCGCCGCCATGGAGAACGTGTCCCGGACGATGGCCGGCGCGCCGTTCCACGCCGGGCCGTTCGAGATCCCGAACGCGCTGTCGCTACTGCTCTACTTCGACCCGCACGCCACCGTGGTCGGCATGGACGCCATCCCACCGCCGGACCGCCCCCCGATGCCCGTGGTGCACGCCTCCTTCCAGATCATGATCGCCATTGGCACCGCGCTGGTAGCGCTGGCCGGGTGGGCGCTGTGGCTCTACCTGCGGCACCGGCGCGCCGGTCGGGCACACCCCACGGATCGGCGGGGCTTCCTGCTGGCCATGGCCGCGGCCGGCCCAACGCCGTTCGTCGCGCTGCTGGCCGGGTGGACCGTCACCGAGGTCGGCCGCCAGCCGTGGATCGTCTACCGGGTGATGCGGGTGCCCGAGGCGCTCACCACCCAGACCGGGCTGGCCACCTACCTCTATGTCACCGCGGTGGTCTACCTGGTGCTCGCCGTCGCCCTGGTGGCCATCCTGCGCCGCATCGCCCACGGCGCCACCCCCGCCGACCCCGTGCCGTCCCCGTCCACCCGAGACGAGGTGCCGGCATGAACAGAGAGCCCGTGAGTGGTATTGGTCGCTATAGCGACCAATACCACTCACGGGTCCTGAGCAGGGAGGGAGCGCGGGTATGAGTGCGGTGGATGGGTTGGCGGTGGTGATTTTTCTGGGGTTGGCCGCGTACACGGTGTTGGGCGGGGCCGACTTCGGTGCCGGGTTGTGGGACCTGAGCCGCAGCCGGGCGCAGCGCGACCTGGTGGTGCGGGCCATGGGGCCGGTGTGGGAGGCCAACCACGTATGGCTGATCTTTGTGGTGATCACCCTGTTCACCGGGTTCCCCGGGGCGTTCGGGGTGCTGTCCAGGGCGTTGGTGGCGCCGGTGTCGGTGGCGCTGCTGGGCATCGTGCTGCGTGGGGCGGCCTTCGTGTTCCGCCAGTACGGCGCGCCGGACGGGGGCGCCCCGGTACGCGGCACGGCGCTGTGGGGACGGGTGTTCGCGATCTCCTCGCTGGTCACCCCGTTCGCCTTCGGCGCCGCCGCCGGGGCGCTGGCCACCGGCACGCTGCACCCGGACGGCTCGGCGGGGCTGTGGCGGCCGTACCTCGCGCCGCTGCCGCTGCTGGCCGGAGCGCTCGCGGTGACCTGCTGCGCCTACCTCGCGGCGGTGTACCTGAGCCGGGACGCCGAGCGGATGGGCTCGGCGGGGCTGGTCGCGCGGTTCCGCCGGCGGGCGCTCGCCACCGGTGTACTGGCCGGCGGGTTGGCGCTGGCCGCGCTACCGCTGCTGCCTCCAGAACTGGGCGGGCAACTGCTCGGGGTGGGGCTGCCGGCGATGCTGGCGTCGGCGGTCAGTGGGGTCCTCGGACTGGTGCTGCTCTGGCATCGCAGGCACGCGCTGGCCAGGGTCGCGGCGGCGGGCGCGCCGGTCGGGCTGCTCGCCGGCTGGGCGCTCGGGCTCTACCCGTGGGTGCTGCCCGGGCGGGTGCTGCTGACCGAGTCGGCCGCGCCGCCGGTGATCGCCGGCCCGGTGCTGATCGTGCTGCTCGCCGGCCTGGCGATCGTCGCCCCGTGCTACGTGTTCATGCTCCGAACCCTGCGCACCCAGCCCGACCAGCCCGAGTAGCCCGAGTAGCCCGAGCCGCGTGCACGAGGGCGCCGAGCTCCCTGACCGCCCACTTCGCATACCTGGGGCACACTTCGCATACCGCACGCACTGTGCGAAGTGTGCCCTGGCTGTGCGAAGTGGGCCCTGGGTGTGCGAGGTGCACTGAGGTACGCGACGCTGCCGCTCCGCGCACCGGTGCCGCCGCGAGCGGTTGGGCTCGCGGCGGCGACTCCGGCGGCGTACTGAGCGGCGGTCAGCCGCGGACGTGTTCGGGCGCCGGGTCGTAGCGGGCGAACTGGCGGGTGAACGCCGAGGTGCCGGAGGTCATCGCGCGCAGGTCGACCGCGTAGCGCAGCAGCTCGGCGGCAGGTACCTCGGCGCGCACCACGGTGCGGCCCGAGGCGACGCCCGCCCCGGTGACCGAGTCGTCCACGTCGGTACCGAGCACCCGGCCGCGGCGGGAGGACAGGTCGCCCAGCACGGCGCCCAGGTGTTCGTCCGGGATGCGCACGGTGACCGTGTCGACCGGTTCCAGCTGCACGGCGCCGCACGCCGCCGCCGCCTCCCGCAGGGCGATCGCGCCGGCCGTCTGGAACGCCGCATCCGAGGAGTCCACGCTGTGTGCCTTGCCGTCGACCAGGGTGAAGCGGATGTCCACCATCGGGCAGCCGTCGGTCAACCCGCGCTCCATCTGCGCCCGCACCCCCTTCTCCACGCTGGGGATGTACTGGGTGGGTACCGAGCCGCCGACCACCTTGGACACGAACTCGAACCCGGAGCCCCGGGGCAGCGGCTCCACCTCCACATGCACCACGGCGAACTGGCCGTGCCCGCCGGACTGCTTGACGTGCCGCCCGGTGGCCCTGCCTGGCTTGGCCAGGGTCTGCCGCATGGCCACCCGGACCGGCTCGGTGTCCACCTCGGCGCCGCCGGCGCGCAGCCGGGACAGCACCACGTCGGCGTGCGCCTCGCCCATGCACCAGAGCACCGTCTGGTGGGTCTCCTGGTTGCGCTCCAGGTGCAGCGTCGGATCCGAGGCCACCAGCCGCGCCAGCGTCTTGATCAGCGCGTCCTCATCACCCCGGGTGCGCGCAATGACCGCGACCGGGAGCAGTGGCTGGGGTAGGTCCCAGGGCGCCAGCAGCAGCGGGTGGTCACTGGCGGAGACGGTGTCGCCGGTCTCCGCGGAGCCGAGTTTGGTGAGCGCGCAGATGTCGCCGGCCACGCAGCTGGACACCTCGCGCAGGCTCGCGCCGAGGGGGGAGTACACGTGCGCCAGCCGCTCGTCGCCGTCATGGCTGTGGTCGGCACCGCCGGTCGAGCCGGGCGCGTCGCCGGCCGCGGGGCCGGTCGAGCCACCGTTGCCGTTGCCGGGGGTCCAGCCGTGCCCGGACACGTGCACCGTGCGCTCCGGGCGCAGGGTGCCGGAGAACACCCGGACCAGCGACACCCGTCCCACGTAGGCGTCGGCGGAGGTACGCACCACCTCGGCGGCCAGCGGGCCGGCCGGATCGGCGGACAACGGCGGGTGCTTGGCACCGTCCACGCCGGTCACCGGGGGAAGCGGGTGCTCCACGGGGGAGGGGAAGCCACCCACGATCAGCTCCAGCAGCTCGGGCAGACCCGTGCCGGAGGAGGCACAGACCGGTACCACCGGGTGGAAGCTGCCCCGGCTGACCGCCTTCTCCAGATCGGTGATCAGGGTGGCGGTGTCGATCTCTTCGCCTTCCAGGTAGCGCTCCATGAGGGATTCGTCTTCGCTCTCCGCGATGATTCCCTCGATCAGCTCGTTGCGGGCCTCCTCGGCTTCTTCGGGGGCGTCGTCGACGGGCTTGCCGCCGACCGTCCGGGACAGCAGCCCGTAGAGCCCGGAGAGGTGGCCGCCCGCGCGCATGGGCAGGTACAGCGGGAGCACTCCGGCGCCGAAGGCGGTCTGGCAGCCGTCGATCTCCGCCTCCAGCTCGGCGCGCTGGTGGTCGCACCGGGCCACCACAACCGCGCGCGGCATGCCCACCGCCGCGCATTCCTCCCACAGCGTGATGGTGGCCGCATCGATCCCGCCGTCTGCCCCCTCCGCCGCGCTGACCACGAACAATGCCGCGTCCGCGGCGCGCAGCCCGGCCCGCACCTCACCGACAAAGTCTCCGTACCCGGGAGTGTCCACCAGGTTGATCTTGATGTTCTGGTGTCGGAGCGGGGCGACCGAGAGCGCGACCGACCGCTGTTGGCGGACGGCGGCTGGGTCGTGGTCACAGATGGTGCTGCCGTCGCCGACGGTGCCGGCTCTCGGGATCACGCCGGCCGCCGCGAGCAGGGCTTCGACCAGAGTGGTCTTCCCGGATCCGGACGGCCCGACCAGTACCACGTTGCGAATCGCGGTCGGATCTTCGGCCACGATCGCCCCGGCTCCCTGGCCGGCGTCAGCTCTGACTGCCACGTGAACCACCTCCGTCTAACCTGCTCGTAACCTGGACGACTTGTGTTCGATCTCACACCCGATGACCGGCTCAAACAAGGGTTCTGGCTGGACTGGACCGGATGATCAGGCGGTCCGGTCCTGGCCCCTCGACCTCACCTACCCTGGGTAGGGTGACGACTGTTGGCGTGCTCGCCCTGCAGGGCGACGTTCGGGAGCATCTGGCCGCGCTCACCGCATGCGGGGTGCGGGCGGTATCCGTGCGTCGCGCCAGCGAGCTGGACGCGGTGGACGCCCTGGTGCTGCCCGGCGGCGAATCGACCACGATGAGCCGGCTGCTGGAGACCTTCGAGCTGCTCAAACCGGTCCGCGCCCGGATCGCCGGCGGGATGCCCACCTACGGCTCCTGCGCCGGGATGATCCTGCTGGCCAGCCAGGTCCTGGATGGCCGCCCCGACCAGCGCCAACTCGGCGGGCTGGACGTGGTGGTGCGGCGCAACGCGTTCGGTCGGCAGGTGGATTCCTTCGAGACCGATCTGATGCTGGCCGGGGTGGACGGCGGCCCGGTGCACGCGGTGTTCATCCGTGCCCCGTGGGTGGAATCGGCCGGCCCGGAGGTCGAGGTGCTGGCCACCGTGCCACGCGGGCCGGACGCGGGCGCGGCCGAGGGTAGGATCGTCGCGGTTCGGCAGGGGATGGTGCTGGCTACCGCATTCCATCCCGAGCTGACCGGTGACGGGCGGGTGCACCGCCTGTTCTGCGACCTGGTCCGTGGCGGCGACCGGCCTTATTCGACGGTCGGCTAGCCCCGGACGAGCACAACGCGGGCGCCGAGCCTGTCGCGAGGCGCCCGGAGAACGCCGCGGAAGGGGCATCATGAGCGGTCATTCAAAATGGGCGACCACGAAGCACAAGAAGGCCGTCGTCGACGCCAAACGCGGCAAAATGTTCGCCAAGCTGATCAAGAACATCGAGGTGGCGGCGCGCAACGGCGGGGGAGACCCGGCGGGTAACCCGACGCTCTACGACGCGATCCAGAAGGCCAAGAAGAGCTCGGTCCCCAACGACAACATCGACCGTGCGGTCAAGCGCGGCTCCGGGGCGGACGGCTCCGGCGCGGACTACCAGTCGATCACCTATGAGGGCTACGGCCCGAACGGGGTGGCCGTGCTGGTGGAGTGCCTCACCGACAACCGCAACCGGGCCGCCTCCGAGGTGCGCACCGCGATGACCCGCAACGGCGCCGCGATGGCCGACCCCGGCTCGGTGTCCTACCTGTTCAACCGCAAGGGCGTGGTGATCGTGCCCAAGACGGACGGTGCCACCGACGAGGACGAGATCCTGCTTGCGGTGCTGGATGCCGGCGCGGAGGAGGTCAACGACCTGGACGACAGCTTCGAGGTGGTCTCCGAGGCAACCGACCTGATCCCGGTGCGCACCGCGCTGCAGAACGCAGGCATCGACTACGACTCGGCCGACCTGACCTTTCTGCCCTCGGTGTCGGTGCCGCTGGACGCCGAGGCGGCGCGCAAGGTGTTCAAGCTGATCGATGCCCTGGAAGACAGCGACGACGTGCAGAACGTGTACGCCAACTTCGACGTGTCGGACGAGGTGCTGGCCGAGGTCGACTCCTAGTCCGTTTCCGCGGGTCACGGCGTCGAGTCACTTGTCGTTGGAACTTGACGCGACAAGTGGTTCTTGTCGTTGGAGTAAGACACGACAAGTCGCGGTGTCGATCGCGATCTGGTCAGTAGCCGCAGGGGAGCACGACGCTTCTGCTTACCTTGGACCGGACGTAGGGGTTGTTGCCTTCGACGGAGGTGGCGGTCGCGGTGCCCTGGAACGTGTGCCGCTCGGTGGAGTTCTTGCACCTGATGTAGGTGCTCTGGTTGAACAGGTCTGCCTTGTTCGTGGCCTTGGCCACCGTCTTGAACACCGGCTTTCCGTCAGCCAGCAACGTCAAGGACAGGTCCTGCGCGGGTACAGGCCTTCCGCATTGCACCTTCGCGTCGACCTTGACAGCGCCCCGAATGCTTGGCGAGGGGTGCGGATCGGTGACGTACTCGATGACGCAGCCCGCCGGGGAGACCGCCGTTTCAGCCGCGGCCTGATGCTCGGCCGTCGCGGCGTCGGCCGCGCCGGCGCTCACCAGCGCTGTGCCTAGCGTCAGGGCCAAGGTGACGGCAAGCGTCCGGAGCCGGTGAGTCGTCAAGCTGAGGCGCGGCATTGTTCCCCCATGAAGTGCCGCCGAGCGCGATCGCTCGGAGCGGTCAGGCGCGAGACTCGCAGGCTCCGCGCCCGCCGGTGGCGCTTTGACCGACACGCTTCGCGATCGCGAGCGCCCCGCTCCCAGGCGGCGCGCGTCCAGGTGGACGCGCCCGGCGCTCCCAGGCGGCGCGCCCCGACGCGGCGCGCGCCCCGGTGGCATGCGCCGTGTTACCGAGCTACACAGGCGACAGGTTTGCGGCGCCAGAAACCAGCGGGGTGTGTAGCTCGGTAACCACAGCGTGGCGACCGGAGCGGGTCAGGTCCGCGCCTGTGGGCCGGGATGTGCCGCGTGTCCCGCCCCGGGCACCGGCCCGAGCCGGACCAACCCGCCGAAGGTGACGCCAGCCCTAGTCGAGCATGTCCAGGAACATGCTGTTGTTACCTTCGCGCACCCTCGAACGAGATGAGGCGACTCCCATCGCCGCTGAGCTATCAGGCAGCCGAACGCCTTCACCCGATCGGTAATTTGCGCAAATCAGGTGATCGGGTAGTACCCGGTCGTCGTCGGCTGCTCCTAATCTTGCGCACACTGCTCGGCAGGCGGATCACTCCGTCCCGGGCGGGCGCCGCGTTATGCGGCTTCCAACTCTCGACGAGGAGATCGTGGTGCAGCGGTCCAGCGTTCTGATCAGGCTGGTGGCAATAGGTGCGGCGGCTGCGGCCCTGTTCACAGCGGGGTGCAGCGCGGAGCGTACCGGGGGCGGGGGATCGGCCGGAGGTGACACCGGTCCGGTGAAGATCGGCTTGGTGACCAAGACCGACACCAACCCCTACTTCGTGACCCTGCGCGACGCGGCGAAGGCGGCCGCCCAGCAGCAGGGCGCCGAACTGATCGCCCTGGCCGGCAAGTTCGACGGGGACAACGAGGGCCAGGTCGCCGCCATCGAGAATCTGGTGCAGCAGGGGGTCAAGGGCATCCTGATCACCCCGAGCAACTCCGGCGGCATCATCGGCGCATTGCAGCAGGCCAAGAGCAGGGGTGTCACGGTCATCGCGCTGGACACCGAGACCGACCCGACCTCCGCGGTGGACGCGACCTGGGCCACCGACAACACCAGTGCCGGAGAGAAGCAGGGCGCCTACGTGAAGGCCGCGTTGAACGGAACGGCGCCGAAGGTGCTGATGCTGGACGGCACACCGGGCGGCGCGGTGGACACGCAGCGGCACAACGGCTTCCTCAAGGGGATGGGCCTGGCCAACGGCGCGGCGCAGATCGTCGGGTCGGCCAACGCGAACGGCGACCAGAACCTCGCCCAGCAGGCCACCGAGAACCTGCTGCAGCGCTCCACCGACATCAACGCGGTCTACACGCTCAACGAGCCGACCGCCCGGGGCGCCTACGCCGCGCTGTCCGCCAAGGGCCTGACCAGCCGGGTGGTCGTCGGCTCCATCGATGGCGGCTGCCAGGCCATGGCCGATGTCAAGGACGGCAAGTACGTGGCCACCGTGATGCAGTTCCCGAAGAAGATGGCGCAGGAGGGCGTCACCGCCGTGGTGGACTTCGCCAAGAGCGGCACCAAGCCCACCGGATTCCACGACACCGGCTCCGAGCTGATCACCGAGAAGCCGCTTGCCGGCCTGGACTCCAAGGACACCGCCTGGGGCCTGCAGAACTGCTGGGGCTCGGCCGGTGGCTGAGCTGCGTAGCCCCGGCGCCGAGGAGGCATCTTGACGGCGGTAGTGGGGGAGCGGCGCCGGGTCGACATCTCCGACCTGGTGCTGCGCTACCCGGCGCTCGGGCCGAGCTGTGCGCTGGTGCTCGCCGTGGTGGTGTTCTCGCTGGTCACGGACACCTTCCTCAGCCTGGACAACCTGAGCCTGGTGATCGAGCAGTCACTGGTGATCGGCACCCTGGCACTGGGCCAGACGTTGATCATCCTGACCGCCGGGATCGACCTGGCCAACGCGGCGATCATGGTGTTCGGCACCCTGCTGATGGCCAAGCTGGCCGGCGTGGGCGACGGGATGACCGCCCTGCTGGCCGGCATCCTGCTGTGCGCGTTGCTCGGCTCGATCTCCGGCGGGTTGGTCACCTCGCTGCGGCTGCCGCCGTTCATCGTCACGCTGGGCATGCTGACCGTGGTTGCTGCCTCGTCGCGGATCTACGCGGCGGGGCAGAGCTTCCCGGTCAGCAGTGGCCTACTGGGCCTGCTGGGCCAACGCTTCTATCTGTTCGGGCGGATCGAGGTCACCCTCGGCATGCTGGTCGGGCTGGCCATGTTCGTGATCGCCTGGTACTCGCTGACCCGCACCGCGTGGGGGCGGCACGTCTATGCACTGGGCAACGACCCGGAGGCCGCCCGGCTGACCGGTATCCACGTCAGCCGCACCCTGTTCAGCGTGTACCTGATCGCCGGCATCATCTACGGGTTCGCCGCGTGGCAGGCCCTCGGGCGGATCCCGAACGCCGATCCGAACGCCTACCAGACCGGCAACCTGGACAGCATCACCGCTGTGGTGATCGGCGGCACCAGCCTCTTCGGGGGCCGGGGCGGGGTGCTCGGCACGCTGGTCGGCGCGCTGATCGTCTCTGTGCTGCGCAGTGGGCTGACCCAGGCCGGCATCGACGAGCTCTACCAGGACGTCGCCACCGGTCTGCTCGTCATCCTCGCCGTGGCGCTGGACCAGTTGGCCAGGAGGAGGTCGCGGTGAGCACCCCCCAGGGCGACGGAAAGGCCGCCGAGCGGCCGGTGGCCGTCGAGGACGCGGTGCTGCGGGCGGAAGGGCTGGTCAAGCGGTACGGCAGCGTGACCGCGATCGACGGAGCCGACTTCGACCTCCGCCAGGGCGAGGTCCTCGCGGTGATCGGCGACAACGGGGCCGGCAAGTCCACCATGATCAAGGCGCTGTGCGGGGCGGTGATCCCGGACGAGGGCACCATCTGGCTGGACGGCGAGGTGATCCATTTCCACTCGCCGCTGGACGCCCGCCGGGCAGGCATCGAGACCGTCTACCAGACCCTCGCGGTGGCGCCCGCGATGGACATCGCCGGGAACCTCTACCTGGGCCGCGAGCAGCGCAAGAAGGGCCTGCTGGGCACGGTGTTCCGCGCCCTGGACCAC
>Ga0193743_1002378_pt1 | contig 13379 bp, 10 predicted proteins | sample L2c2metaG_FD_143038 | JGI IMG/M metagenome (GOLD analysis project Ga0193743, IMG submission 143038) | Soil microbial communities from a riparian zone of the East river system, Colorado, United States - L2c2 | ecosystem: Environmental > Terrestrial > Soil > Riparian zone | place: USA: East River... | reverse complement strand
GGCGACCGGGGCGAACATCGTCAAGGTTGCCCTCGAGGCTCCGCTCAAGCAGATCGCCATCAACGCCGGCCTCGAAGGCGGCGTCGTGGCGGAGAAGGTCCGCGGCCTGGAAGCGGGCTGGGGTCTCAACGCTGCCACCGGCGAGTACGTGGACCTGATCAAGGCCGGCATCATCGACCCGGCCAAGGTCACCCGGTCCGCGCTGCAGAACGCGGCCTCGATCGCGGCGCTGTTCCTCACCACCGCGGTCGTCATCGTCGACAAGCCGGAGCGCAACTCCGCACCCGCTGGTGACCCCACCGGTGGCATGGGCGGCATGGACTTCTGACGTCCCTCGGCTGGTCGGGCCGAGGAAATGCACTCGGCTCGACCAGCCACCTTTCCAACACCGGGTGCCCGGGTGCGAAGGGAGCTGGCCGGTGGACGGCGAAGCTCACGACTCCGCCGGCCGTCACGCGCTCGCGGCACATGATCCGCGGCACCGGGCGGAGGCGGATCTGCGGGACAAGGGCCTGTCGCGCGGCTCGGTGGGGTTGATCTCCAGCGTGGTCCTCGGCATCTCCTCGGTGGCACCCGCGTACGCCTTGACCGCGACCCTCGGGCTGCTCGTGACCGCGGTCGGGCTGAAGGCACCGGCCATCTTCATCGCTGGGTTCATCCCGATGTTCCTCACCGCCTACGGCTACCGCGAGCTCAACAAGGTGGCGCCGGACTGTGGCAGCTCCTTCACCTGGGCAACCAAGGCGTTCGGCCCGTACATCGGCTGGATGTGTGGCTGGGGACTTGTCGTGGCCATCATCATCGTGCTGTCGAACCTGGCCGGCGTCGCGGTGTCCTTCTTCTACCTGTTCATCGCCCGGCTGACCGGCGTCGAGTCGATTGCCGACCTGGCGGGCAACAAACCGGTCAACGTCCTCACCTGCCTGACGTTTGTCGCGATCGCCACGTTGATCGCCTACCGGGGCATCACCGCGACCGAACGCGTCCAGTACATCCTGGTCGGGTTCCAGATGGTCATGCTCGTCGTGTTCGTCGTCATGCTGTTCATCGGGATCGGGCGTGCGGACAATCCGCGGTCCATCGGTTTCAGCCTCGACTGGTTCCATCCGTTCACCGGCCTGGAGCTCAGCGCCTTTGTCGCGGGCGTGTCGGCGTCGATCTTCGCCTTCTGGGGTTGGGACACCAGCTTCTCGGTCAACGAGGAGAGCAGGGACTCCGACAAGACCCCAGGTCGCGCGGGGCTGCTGTGCGTGGTGACGATCCTGGTCACCTACCTGGTCGTCGCGGTAGCCGCGATGATGTACGCCGGCATCGGCGGTGAAGGCACCGGGCTGGGCAACGAGGCCACCACCGACAACGTGTTCGCCGCGCTCGCCGGGCCGACCATGGGCGGGGCGGGTCTGCTGCTCTTTCTCGCCGTCCTCGCGTCCAGCGCCGCGAGCCTGCAGACGACGTTCCTGCCCGCGTCCCGGACGCTGCTCCGCGATGGGACCTACCGGGCCATTCCGCCGCGTTTCGCCAGCGTGCACCCGCGCTTCCGGATTCCGGCCTTCGCGACGCTGATGTGCGGCATCGGGACGTCGGTCTTCTACACCGTGCTGACGATCTTCAGTCAGAACGTGCTGAGCGACACGATCGCCGCCCTCGGGATCATGATCTGCTTCTACTACGGGCTCACCGCGTTCGCGTGCGTCTGGTATTTCCGCAAGGAGCTGTTCGCCAGCCCGGCAAACTTCGTGTTCAAGTTCGCCTTCCCGCTGGTCGGTGGGCTGATGCTGGCCACGGTGTTCGTGATCTTGCTCAAGGACAGCTTCGACCCGTCCTATGGCAGCGGCGCCTCGATCGCCGGGGTGGGCCTGGTCTTCGTCCTTGGCCTCGGGGTGTTGGTCCTCGGCGGTGTCCTCATGCTGATCTGCCGAGCCCGCTATCCCGCCTTCTTCCGCGGAGAGACACTCGCGAAGGACACGCCCTCGCTGGTCGTGGCCGATTAGGGCGCGACATCGAGCGCGGGGTTGCGGTCGAAGAACCCGACTGGTTTGAGCCAGAAAGAGATCTTGTCGACCGGCATGATCGGCCACTCCTCGGGCCTGGTGATGTGATGGATGCCGAAGACGTGCCAGAGCACGATGTCAGTGTTCTCGATTGATCGGTTCTTGGCCGTCCAGACCGGCAGACCCTCGTCGGTGGCGCTCTGGTTGACGAACTCCCCGCACGGCCAGCGCTCGTCCGGGTCGTACGGCGTGACCCACAGGGTGTGCCCGATCACCTGAGCGCGCTGGAAGACCGGCGAGCTGGGGTCGAGCATCGCCGGGAAGCTCGCGCTGGGGACGAGCTTGTAGCCGACCGGAGTGCCCATGTGGTTGGTGACGTTGGTGTTGATGACCTTCCAGCCACGCTGGGTCTCCCACCGGAAGTCCTGCTTGCCGTCAGCCTCGGTCAACAGCGGCGTGCTGGTCGACACCAGCGCCAGGCCGTACGGGTTGTCCGGCCCGATCGGCGGCGCCGACGACTCGGTCATGCACACCGTGTTGTCCGCGCCGTCAATCTCCAGATCCATCCGCGCGACCAGGAAGTGCTGATGGAATGGGGCGTAGGTGCGCTGGTCGACCAGCGCCCCGAACAGCGGCTGATGCCCCTCATCGAAGTGTCCGACGACCATGATCCCGGTCGCCCGGACCTCGCACTCGATGTTGCCGTCCTGGTAGAAGTTCCAGTAGATGAGGTACTCGTAGTTGGCCACCGTGACGTGGCAGGAAATCACCAGCCGCCGCGCCCGGCGCACCTCCGCACCGCTGACCCCGTCGACGTGCTTCCACAGCACCCGGTCGTCCTCCTCATGGATGCAGATCGCGTTCTCGATCGTGTACGGCTCGCCGGCGCTGTCGTGCAGCTCGGCGTCCAGGTAGACGATCTCGCCGAGGCAGTCACAGCCCAACGTCAGCGACGTGGTCATGAATCCCAGGCCCCACTCGCCGATGTCGAACGCGGTCCGCCGGACGTGGTCGACCCCGGGATCGCGGTACGGAACGATCATCTCGGCGACCGACAACCGATGCGCGATCGACCGCACCCGGCCCTGATCGCGGTAGCCGACGCGGTGGATCACCATTCCTTCCCGGTAGTTGAAGCCGAGCCGCATCGACCACCCCTGCCAGTGCAGCTCGTGCCCGTCCAGGGTGAAGGACACCCCGTCCGGCTGTGCGATGTGCAGCGGGGTGAGGTCCTCGCGCGGCCGAAGGCCGGGCAGATGTTTCGGCTGGTACTCCCCCACGATCTCCGGCCGGCTGGCGACCTGGAACGTGTCCTCGATCTCCAGCAGCCGCATCTCGTTCATGTCGACCAGGAAATGCAGTCCGTTGACCGGGTGGGCGTAGGGATTGGAGTCGGCTTCAGTGCGGAACCACGTGTCGGTCCAGCCGAGCCGACGACCCCGGTACTTCTCCGGGACGAGGAAGTCACCGAAGGTCCATACGTCGATGAGCACCTTGTCCAGCTCGGTGATGCCCCGCTTCGCCAGCGCCCGCGCCACCCGAGGGTCCTTGCGCATCGCCTCGTCGCACTCGTGCCACTCGTCGACGGTCATGTTGGGTTGCTTGCCGGGCTGGTGTTCCCAGGACAGCACAGCGTTCTCGGTCAGGGAGACCACCGCCTTGTAGGCGGCACCGTCGCGGCGGTCCCAACACACCACGAGTGCTTCCCGAACGATCGCCGCGCCAGCGGTGAAATCCCGCACCACCGCCTTTGCCGGCTCCCTCAATTCGATCGACGCGAACCGGTAGGCGTCATTCACCCCCTGATCGCGGCGCAAGATCGCGGCGGCCCGGCGAAACTCGTCCGCCGTCAGCGGGTCGAGCGGATGACGCACCGCGACGCTGGTCTGTTGCGAGGCGCTGGTGTTCATCCGGCCCTTCCTTCCATCACTGGCTGAAGGTACCGGCGCCTGATCTGAGATGAGTGATCTCCGTGCGAGCGGGGGGTTGGCCTCGCTGGCTCCGCAACCGCGGAATTGGCTACGGAGCGTGCCGATAACCACCCAGACGTGCACGCAGCGTCACTCTTGAGACCACCTCAGTCTACAAACCCTTGGCGGCTCGACGTCGTTTTAGAGACATTCACCACCGACCGCGGACGCTCCCCACCTGCCGCGGCCGTCGAAAGGGGACATTGGTGTCCATCGAACGACAAGATCCTCATCGCCAGCTTTCCGAGCCTGACTGTCAGTCGGCCGGCGCCGCTTTTTAGCTGGAGAGGATCACCATGCCTGCTCACCGCGCTGCAACCCGTCCACGCCCTGATCCCGGTGGCGACACCGCCACCACGCGCAACAGCGTCAGCCGTCGGCGTTTCCTCGGTTTCCTGGTCGCCGCACCGACCCTGGTGGTTGCCGCCGAACTCGGCCGCAGCGCCGCGTTCGGCACGCCTCCGGCCTGGGCCGCGGCCCTGCCGAAGCTGCCCGGAATACCGTCGCCGCCGCAGACACCGGAGTACTACGACCTGCTGGACGGCCTTCGGGACAGCGCCCGGCCGACCGCGAACCTGATCACGATCGAGGTGCACCGCGACGGCACCGTTTCGTTCGCGCTGCCACGCTCGGACAACGGCCAGGGAATCATCACGTCCACCCAAATGATCATCGCGGAGGAGATGAATCTGGACGTCGACCAGGTGCAGGTGACCCTGGCCGACGCTCGACCGGAGCTGGTGTTCAATCAGCTCACCGGCGGGTCGAGCACCACTTTCACCACGTACACCCCGATCCGGGTGGCGGCGGCGCTGGCTCAGGGCCGCCTGCTGGGCGCGGCGGCGGCGCAGTTGGCCCAGGAGAAGGCGGTGCTGACCAGCCGGAAGGGCCTGATCCTGGGCAGGAACGGCGAGTCGTTGCCGTTCGGCGAGCTGACCGAGGCGGCCGCCAGCCCGGTCACCGAGGCGGTCGAGGTCGCCCTCAAAGACCGCGAAAAGTTCACCATCATCGGTAAGCCGCAAACCAAGACCGATGCGTACGAGATGGTCACCGGTCGGAAGAAATTCACCACCGACCTGCGGATCCCGGGCGCGCTGCCCACGGTCATCTGTCGTGCGCCGGACCTCAACGGGTACCCGAAGGACGCGGAGAACCTCGACGAGGTCCGTTCGATGCCGGGCGTCACCGACGTGGTGAAGGTCAGCACCGGGTACGCGGTGCGCGCGGCCACCTTCGGGCAATGCATCGACGCGGTGAACGCGCTCGAAGTGCGGTGGAACGCCGGCACGGTGGTCGGCGAGAACGACGAATCGGTGCTGAAGAAGCTGCGGAAGGCTGAGTTGCCGTTGGCCGTGCCGAAGGGGGCCGGGGAGACCGTCGAGGGTCAGTTTGTCTTCTACTTCCGCGGCGGTAGCGCCTTGGAGACGAACTGCGCGATCGCCGATGTGCGCGAGGACCGGGCGGAGATCTGGAGCCCGAGCAAGAGCCCCATCGCGGCGCAGGCCGAGATCGCCAAAAAGCTCGGGCTGCCACAGAACGCGGTGACGTTCCACGTCAGGCAGGGTGGTGGGTCGTTCGGCCGCAGGCTGTTCTTCGACGGTGCGTTGGAGGCCGCGGAGGTCTCCAAGAAGATGGGCAAGCCGGTCAAGTTGATGTGGACCCGGGCGGACGACGCGCGGCAGGGCCGGACACACCCGATGGCCACCTCCCGGATCCGTGCCCAGATCACCAAGGACTCCGTGCTGAGCTTCGAACAGCGGCACACCAGTGTCGCCACCGAGGTCAATCCGGGCTTCTCCGAGGCGATCACCGCCGCCGCGGGTAAGGCACCACTGGGCAATCTGTCAATCTCGGAGATCATCTGGGAGCTCACCCAGGTCACGCCCTACGAATTCGGCAACTCGACCCGGCTGCTCAACGAGGTCGATATGCGGTTCAACACCTCCGCCACGCGCAACATCTACTCGCCGGACGTGGCCACCGCTCGGGAACTGATGGTCGACCAGATCGCGGCCAAGATGGGCAAGGATCCCTACGAGTTCCGGGCCCAGTTCACCAAGCTCGAGCGCTGGCGCAAGGTGCTGGACCGCGCCGCGAAGGAAGCCGACTGGGGCAAGTCGATGGAGCGGGGCACCGCCCAGGGAATCGGCATGCATGTCGAGTACAAGGGCGCGGCGGCGTGCGTGGTCGAGATCGACTGCCGGCCGGACACGGTGAACCGGAAGATCAGGCAGGGGCGGACCGGCGCGCGGGTCACCAAGGTGACCTACGTCGTCGACATCGGTCTGGTGATCAACCCGCGCGGGGTGGAGGCGCAGATGATGGGCGGAATCAACGACGCCCTGGCGATGACGCTGACCTCCAGCCTGCACCTCGACGACGGTCACTTCATCGAGGCGAGCTGGGACAACTACTTCTACACCCGGCAGTGGAACACCCCCTGTGAGATGAACATCATCGTCATCGACGACTCGGAGTCCCCGGAGCCGGGTGGTGTCGGCGAGTTCGGCCTTGCGGCCACCTGTGGGGCGGTGGCCTGCGCCTACGCCCGGGCGACCGGGGATGTACCGGAGTACTTCCCGATCAACCACAAGGAATCGCTGCCGTTCGAGCCGTATCCGACCGTGCCGCCGATCCCGCCGTCGCCGAGCAACGGCCTCGAGCACACGTACTGAGGAGCCTGACATGCCGACACAGACCTTTACGCTCAATGGCGAGTCCGTCACGGTCGACGTCGATGACGACGTCCGCCTGCTCTGGGTGATCCGCGACCTTCTCGGAGTGACCGGACCGAAGTACGGATGCGGGATCAACGTGTGCAAGGCGTGCACCAGCCACATCAACGGCAAGGCGTTCAACCCGTGTTCGGTCCCGGTGGGTGACATCAAGGAATCTGACAAGATCACCACGATCGAGGGCCTGGCCGACACCGTCGACGATGACCTGCACCCGATGCAGCAGGCATGGATCGACCACGACGTCGCGCAATGCGGCTACTGCCAGCCGGGCCAGATCATGGCCGCCGTGGCCAAGGTGCGACAGTGCCAGGACGAGGATCGTGACGTCGACGACGATGCGATCGAGGAGATACGCAACATCTGCCGGTGCGGCACGTACAACCGGATCCGCGAGGCGATCAAGGCCGGCGCAGAGGAGATGTGAGCAAGCCCGACCCCGGTCCCGGTCCCGAGACGCTCCCCACCACCGAAGGACAACCCATGAACGCACGCAGGCTCGTCACGCTCGCCCTGGCCAGCGCGGCGCTTCTCCTGATCGCGGCCGGCGTCGCCCACGCCGACGAAGACGACAGCGAGGGCTACCCCAGCACACAGAGCCCGACGCAGGGCGCGGACTCCGGCGCAGCCACGCTCGACAACTCCGCCGACTCCTTCAACGACGCGGCCAACGGCGACGACCGCCCGGACGGCGCGAACGGCACGGAGACCGAATTCGTGCAACCCGACCCCCGCTTCGTCGAGGGCCCGGTCGGTGGGCTCCTGAAGAACGGCCCGCTCAAATGACCCGGCCAACACAGTCCACCGCGCAAAGGAGTAGGCAATGGGCGCAATGAGCCCCACCCATTGGCTGATCGTCCTGGGTGTTCTGGTGTTGCTGTTCGGCGCCAAGAAGCTTCCCGAGCTCGCTCGATCGGTCGGCCAGTCCACCCGCGTCTTCAAGGGTGAAATGCGCGGGCTCAAGGCCGACGCCGAGTCCGCCGCCATTACCCAGGCGAACCCGGCCGCCGCGGAATCAGCGACTCCGACGCAAGCCACTGATCAACAGTCCATCCATTCGCCCATCCGGTGATCTCGGTATTTGCCGCCACAAAATGGCGACACCGCGACACACCGGATCCGCGCTGTCAGGGTCCGGCGCGGAAGTCGGCCGGACGCTCACGAGGCGCCTCGGCCAGTGCCTTGCGCACACCCTCCGCGTCGTAGTCCTTGCCATACACCGGCGTCCCGGGCTGCTGCCGCCACGAGTCGTCGAGCGTGCCGCCGTCGACGGGGTCGAAACCGAGCTGGTCGACCAGGTCCAAGACGAGCTGCTTGGCCGGCCCGTCCGCGCCGGCAACCGGCAACGCGATCCGCCCGGGGGCAGCCGCCGGCACACCCCGCTCGAGCAGGTGCTTCCAGAAGATGCCGTTGAAGACCTTGACCACTGGGGCGCCGAGGTGCTCGGCGACCCACACGCTCTCCGGCGTACCGTCCTCGATCGCGCCGATGCGGCCGTCCCGCTGCTGCGGGTAGTAGTTGTTCGTCTCGATCACCGGGGCACCGGACTTTGCCTTCGCTACGATGCCCGGCGCCAGGTCCGGCACATTCTTCTGCGGGATGCTGACAATCACCACGTCAGCATCCGTGGCGGCGTCCGCGGCCCATACGGCCTCCGCACCAGTTTCCGCCGCGAGCTCCGCCAGGGTCCGCGGGTCACGCGAGTTGGCCACCCGTACCTCGTGGCCGAGCCCGGTGAGCTTCCGGGTAAGTGTGCCGCCGATCTGTCCCGCACCAATGATCCCAATCCTCATAGCTGCGCCAACCTCGGGCGCCACAGCCGCATTCCCGCAGGAGGGTCCTGAACAACTCCGGCCGTCGCGAGCGGCGTCCAGGTGGTGTCATCGCAAGGCGGACGGTCGGGCCGATACCGCTCTTGTATCGGCCCGACCGTCCAACGCGGCGAGGGCGCCGCCTGGGCGTCGCGCAGTAGGCCCGAGTTGTTCAGGGCGCTCCTAATGGAGGCCTTCGTCCCCGGGGAGGTCGCCTAGTTTCGTTTTCGGGCCAGTCGAGGACAAAGTCGGCGTGTGCGGTTCTCGTGCGGCGGGCCGTGCTGTGTCAACGTGCAGAGCGCCACCGCGAGAGTGTCCGAAGGAGTGACCAGCGGATGACGCGGACATGTTTCCTATCGTGACGGCCTCGGGTGTCCCCAGCACCGCGCGGCATCGTCAGCTCGGCGCAGCGCAGGTAGTACGGCGTCACGTCACCTTGCACGGCCAACCGATGAGTTACCTCGAAGCCGGTCAGGACAACGGCGGGCCGATCGTGGTTCTCATCCACGGCCTGGCCGGCGACGGCGCCCACTGGCGCGATGTCATCGCCGGCTTGGGCCGGCACACCCACATCCTGGCCCCTGACCTGCTCGGCCACGGCGAGTCCGACGCGCCGCACAACGCCGATTACACCGTGAGTGCGCACGCCTCGCGGTTGCGCGACCTGCTCCGCTGCCTCGGCCATCAGCAGGCCAGCCTGGTAGGCCATTCCTTCGGCGGCGGAGTGGCGATCAGCTGCTGCCCGGCAGCCGCCTCGAATTGGTCGACGCCGGGCACTTCCCCCACCTCGAATACCCGGACGAGGTCACCGCGCTCATCCTCGATCTGCTCGGCGACTCCGAATGCTTCATGGACCGCTCCGCGTCCTGACTTCCAAGGATGCCGAGCTGAGCTGGACGACGGGCTACGTCCGGCGGTGTCTGAGCAGCACTGATCTCGTTATGGTCGTCGGAGTGGCAGAACTGGGCGATATGGATGACGCCGCACCCCGCGTTGTGGACACTCCGCTGGGTTGGGGTGCCCGCGAGGAAATGAATGCGGCCGAGGCCGTCATGTGGCGGGTCGAGGTGGACCGGACGCTGCGCTCAACGGGGTTGGTGCTCGAAGAATTGGACACCCTCCCGGACTGGGACCGGTTTCTGGCCGCGCACGAGTGGGGGGTGCGCATGGCGGCCCGCTTCCGGCAACGGGTGGTGGAGGCGCCGCTGGGTCTCGGAGCGCCGCGCTGGACCGTCGATCCCGACTTCGACCTGCGGTTCCATGTCCGGCGGGCCAGGTTGCCCGAGGGCGGCGGGTGGCCGGAGTTGCTGGAGGCGGCCGCCCAGGTGGCGATGACCCCGTTCGACCGCACCCGCCCACCCTGGGAGGCGGTGCTGTACGAAGGGCTGCCCGGCGGGCGAGCGGCCTACCTGCTCAAGGTGCACCACTCCGCGACCGACGGGCTCAGCGCGATACAGCTGCTCGAGCAGCTGCACCCGCCCACCCGGGAACCCAACCTGGCGAAGCCGCAGCCCCGCCAGACCGACGAACAGCCGACCAGCCCGCTCGGCGCCCTCGCCGGGCAGGTGCGCGGCGACGTGCAGGCAGTTCCCGCGCTGGCCCGGGAGGCGGGCTCGCTGGCGCTGAGCTCGCTGACCAACCCGGTGGGTGCGCTGCGTTCCGCGACACGGTACGGCCAGTCGCTGTACCGGGTGCTCAGCCCGCCGGCGGCCGCCGGCTCGCCGCTCCTGGCCAGGCGCAGCCTGTCCTGGCGATTCACCGCTCTCGACATACGGTTCGCGGACCTGCGGGCCGCTGGCAAGGCCGCCGGCGGATCGGTCAATGACGCCTTCCTGGCCGCGCTGCTGGGTGCGTACCGCCGCTACCACGCTGCCATGGACACACCCGTCGACAGCATCCCGATGACGATCCCGATCTCGGTGCGCAAGCCCGACGACCCCCCAGGCGGCACCCGGATCACCGCCGCGCGATTCGCCGCCCCGGTGTCCACCGCCGATCCCCAAGCCCGCATCCAGCAGGTACACGCGCTGGTCCGCGCCGTACGCAGCGAACCGGCGCTCGACGCTGTCGGACTGATATCGCCGCTGATGGCCCGACTACCCGGCTCGCTGACCGCCCGAATCACCGGACCACTGACCAAGGCCAACGATCTGCAGGCCAGCAACATCCCGGGGATCACCCGCGAGGCCTACCTGGCCGGAGCCAAGATCGAACGGATGTACATCTTCGGCCCGCTCCCCGGCTGTGCGGCCATGATCACACTGGTCAGCCACGGCGAGACCGCCTGCGTGGCCGCGAACCTCGACACGGCCTCCTTCACCGAGCCGGAGCTGTTCGAGCACAGCCTGGTCGACGGCTTCGCTGAAGTGCTGGCGCTGCGGCCCGGCGCTCACCCTCCGGTCCGCCGAGGCGGACCGGGATGAGGGACGCGAGCCCTGGTCATCGCGGTGACAACCGGTACAACACGGTCAAGCTGCCTCCGCCGGGCGCGCCCTGTGCCTCGGCACCACCCGAGACGTAGATCGCGGTGTCTTGCACGAGCCCGGCGAGCAGGCCGCCGACGGCGGCGCGCGCATGCCGGGTGGACTGCAGGTCGGAGTCGGTGAGCATGGTGTGGCGTCGACCCCGGATCCGCCCGTCCGGCGACGCCTCGGCTTTCGCCAGCACCTGCACCACGGTGCCGCCTTCAGCGCGAACCTGCTCGAGCAGCTGAACCACTGTGTCCGCGTCGATGGCGTCGCGCATGCTGGCGTGTGCCGCGCGCAGCGGGTTGCTCGCGGCCTCGCTGGTGCCGAGTACCAGGATGTGGCAGTCCGCCAGCTCGGCGCCCGAGCTGGCCGAGGCCCGCCTTGACCACACCTGCTGTCTGCCCTCGAGCGCCGCCTCGACCTGCGCGTCGGTGCACTCATCCAGCGCGCGGGCGATGCCCAGCGAGCTCGCCAGCCGGGACCGGGCCATGGACTCATAGGTGTCGTCGGTCACCGGTTCCAGCCCCCGATCTCGGCAGGAGCTCACCTGCGTCGAGGTCAGCAGCGGACACTTGACCAGCACCAGGTGCACGTCCTCGGTGCGCAGGGCCAGCTTGGCGACGAGCGATTCGACGCTGGCCCGCACCGCCTCCACCTGCGCCGCGCGGCCCAGCTCCTCGACCGCGATGACCCGGGTGCGCCCAGTGGCGGCGACCAGACCACGGTCGTACCCATGGTGCTCGGCCCGGTCGGCAACCAGGAGTGTGACGTGTGGGGTGAGCACTCCTTCGGTACCGCCGGAGAATACGGTGATCGCATCGTCGGGAATCAGCGGTTCCCACACTGCCGCCGAGAGGCCGCGGCTGAAGTCGTTGACGCAGCCGTTGCCTTCGGTCTTACCGACCACGGCGAGCAGGTCGGACGCGCGGTAACCCGCCTGCCGCAACGCCTGGAGCGGCCCAGCGGTGTCTGAAGGATCGCTCGTCGGCGCCTTGATGATGTCGATCGAGGTCACATTCCCCTACCAGGTTGATGTTTGTGGGTGGAACAGCCGCATCTGCCGCACCAAGCCGTTGGCGTCCAGCGACATGACCCAGGCCGCGGCTGAGGGGCCACTTTTGGGGTTGTTGGGCGGATTGGTCAACTCGGTCTCCCAAATGACCAGGTCGCCACCGACGACCACGTTGACGGGCCGCCGGTAAACGCCGTGTTCATGTTCGATCCGCAGCGTGTTCAGCAGGAGATCGGCCCCGCCTCGGTCTCCTCGCGCCGGGATCACCTCAAGTTGCGGCGACCATCGCACCTTTAGTTCGTTGAAGGCTCCCCGGTTGGCGGTCGCCAGCGTATCGACGGCGTCTTGTTCGCAGATCTGCTGCTTGGCCGAGGTGTCCTCGTGCGACCGCTCCGCTGTCGCGGACAATGCCGCGGTCAACTTGACCCTGACCTGGCTGAGCCGGCTGCGAACCGTGCCGATCGGCAGCTGACACACCGAAGCGATCTGGTCATACGCGGACACGTCGCTGAAGTACCTCAGCATCGCCACCACCCGCAGCGAGGGTGAGAGCTCCCCGATGGCATGCCACACCCAGTCCTGCAGCAGGTGCCGGTCGAGCAATTCCTCGGGCATCGGATCGTCGGACGGCAGCGCCACAAGCATCTCGGCACCCAGCTCGCCAACTCGCCTGGCCCGCAGGCGCATCCGGCACTCGTTGCGTACCACCGCCCGCAACCACGGACCGACAGCCTCCGGGTTCCGCACGTCCTGGATCCGACGCAGCGCCAGTAGGGCGGCGTCCTGCACCACATCGTCGGTGTCCGGGCCGTAGCCGATCATGCTCAACGCCACCGCTCGCATGCCCGCCTGGTGGCGAGCCAGCAAGACTCCCAGCGCCCCGGCATCGCCGGCCTGCGCGGCTCGGGTCAGATCAGTATCCGAGGGCGGGCTGGTCGCCGCGCCACTGCTCATCGCCACTCCTTCACAACACCACAGATGAGCCAGCCGGGTGGAAAGTTCGAACTTCTCCGGCACCGGCTGCATCTGGACTGGCGAGATGACCTCACGCCAGCATCAGGAGTCCCGCGATGCAGTTCCTCTTTGACGATGACACCTTCTCCTTCGAAGCGCTACGAACCACCGGATTCGCCAACTACGGCGGCGCGGACCTTGGCGAGGTGCTGGCCACCGCCAGCCGGATCACCGATGGTGACCAGGCCAGCTGGCACCGGGCCTGGAAGGCCACCGCCGACCGGGTGGCCGAACTGGGTGAGCGATCACTCGCCGCCGGGCACCGGGTCACCGCGCGGGAAAACCTCCTGCGGGCGTCGAACTACTACCGCAACGCCGCCGCCTTCGTGCTGGACAACCCCGCCGACAACCCCGAAGTCGCCTCGCGGCCCACCCTCA
>Ga0193743_1002377_pt1 | contig 13381 bp, 12 predicted proteins | sample L2c2metaG_FD_143038 | JGI IMG/M metagenome (GOLD analysis project Ga0193743, IMG submission 143038) | Soil microbial communities from a riparian zone of the East river system, Colorado, United States - L2c2 | ecosystem: Environmental > Terrestrial > Soil > Riparian zone | place: USA: East River... | reverse complement strand
TGGTCAAACGGCGGGGGCCGCCCAGCCAGGGATGGCGGACCTTCTTGCGTAACCACGCGCCGGACATTGCCGCAATGGACTTGTTCATTGTTCCAACTATCGGTTTCGGCCTGCTCTATGCCTTCGTCATTGTCCGGCTCGACCGCAGAGACCTCGTCTGGATCAACGTCACAGCACATCCCACGGCAGAATGGGTTTCACGTCAAATAACCGAGGCATTTCCCTGGGATGAGGCTCCGCATTACCTCATCCGCGATCGCGACCGGATCTATGGCCGCGTCGTCACGCGCCGATTGCGCGCGCCATGAGCATCCGGGACAAGCCCACCGCACCGGCCTCGCCTTGGCGGAATGGCTTTGTCGAACGGCTGATCGGATCGATCCGGCGTGAATGCGTGGACCACATCATTGTCCTCGGCGAGGCGTATCTGCGCCGAATTCTGAAATCCTACGCCGACTATTACAATTGCGACAGAACGCACCGATCCTTGAACAAGGATGCGCCGATTTCTCGCCCGGTTCAGCGAACCGGTGTGATCAGTTCACGCGCCATCCTGGGCGGACTTCATCACCGCTACGCCAGCGTTTAAGTTGTCGGTACACACACCTTCAGAGTACGACCTTGCTCCCAATCTCGGATTTGATTGATTGTAAATCCAAACTCTTGCGCAAAATCATCCTGTGAAAAGATCGAGTTTTTTCCGAATGCCACGAACGTTTATTTCAGCAGGAACATAGAGTTTGGTAGCTTAGGCGGTCCCATCCATAGAGTTCCACCATCGATCTGACGTATCTCCCGCACCTTTTTAAGCCGGGAGCGGCGCATCCCTCTCATTCGCTCAAATAGGTCATTGTTGTATCCTACGAAGTCTGCCGGTTCCGTATTCCTCAAAAGAAGAGAAGTGCGAGAAGCGCCAGACCTGTAGCTACAATGCTGAGGCCAAGAATGACTACTGCGTAGAGCGTTGCATGGCGGGACAATGCACCATTCTGCACGGTCAAACCTCCCTTGTGACTGTCCTTGGAGCGCACTTTGTCCAATTGCCAATTTGCGAGCAGCCGGCCCTGGGACCGGGGCGGATCCCATAGGCCGGCCTCTCGACGACGCCCATGCCTGGATGGCTCAAGTCTCGGCTGGCTGTCGCCACCGCGAACCCTAAGGTTGCGATTCTTGTTCCCGCAAAAATGCCCTGATAAGCTCCAATCAATGAATCCATGCGGCGATCCAATCTCTCTGTTGCGGTACTGAGGGGAGGACACCTTTCGATGATCCTTGCTTACAGGCACCTTTACGAAGAGCACTCAAGTAAAGCTGTTAAAACCAAACTGTATCGTTTACATAAGCGAACTTTAGCGCGCTGACAAGGAGAATTGTGGGTGACCAGTACGGGAATTAAAGCTCTCCAGCGAACCGGCCGGCGGGGCGCCGGCGGCCGTCCTACCCGGGAAGAAGCCGAGGCGCGTGACGTGCGCTTGCTTGAGGTCGCTACACACCTATTTATGGAGCGGGGATTTGACGGCACATCCATAGATGCGGTTGCAGAGGCGGCAGGCATAAGCAAGCCGACCGTCTATGCGCGTTACGACGATAAGCGGGATCTTTTCGCGGCCGTCCTGCGCCAAAGGATTCGAGACTGGTTGGCTCCCTTATCGGCGGCGGCTGAGGCCCAGGCCACCGAAGCCAAGCCCAAAAGCATCAAGACGACTCTGCATGAGCTTAGCCGCCACATGATTGCGTACACGTTGGCGCCGGAGGCCGGCGCGTGTCACCGGATCCTTTCGGCGCAAGCCGTCCAATTTCCCGAGTTGGCAAAACTTGCAAATGAGGAAGGCTGGCTGCGTGCGGTGCGGGGAGTTTCAAGTATATTGCGTCAGTCCGCTGCCCGCGGTCAGATCACGGTAGATGACCCGGAACTTGCGGCTGACATGTTTCTCAGTCTTGTGCTCGGGCACCCCAAGCGCCTCGTGCTCTACGGCATCGCAACGGATCCAGAAACCGAGGAGCGGCATCGAAAGGCGGCCGTGGACTTCTTCCTGAATGGGGTTCGCACCAAATGAGCCAAGCTGGATCCTAAAAGGGTTCACTTGCAATGCTGCTCGGTTGCTGTCGGTCGGTCCTCCGCGACGCAGGTTCACTACGCAAGGTCGCTGTGCGGTCACCTGCCTCGCCTCATTGCGACGCAGCTGATCTCCGGTAGCGAAAGCCGTTCAGCAGGGAATCATCCGATGGGGGCGCCTTGGCCCAGAAATCCCCGGTTTTGGCCTTGTCGAACCCGTACTGGTAGAGCGACCGCATATAGCCCGTTTCAAAACCGGATGAGCCGGGTGACGGAAAGTCCCTGGCGATATAGGTCAGGTTGAATCCGAAATTGTTGCGGCGCGCGGAGTCATAGGTCTCGAAAAGGACCGAGCGGATTTGCGTCTTCATGACGGAAGCGGAAGCGCGTGTGGCGATGTCGATCGTGCTGTTCGGCACCAGCTGGAACTCACGCTCCACCTTGTCATTGATCAGGATATAGATGTTCATGCGTAGACCTCGGTTAATCGCGCCGTTGCGCAACAGGAACGCTTCCGGCAAGGTCAGGACCGGCGCCGTCACGCCGCCATCCACATGCATCTCCTGGAAACGATGTCCGTTCGCGTCCGCATCAATCAGCATCGGCGGGAAAACCACCGGGATACTCGCGGACGCGGCCATGACATCCCTGAACAGATCCAACGCCTGGGGGGACCCGATCGCAGCGATGCGACCCATATCCCAGATCACCGTGCGTTGCGTATCGAGATTGGTCGTTACGACGAGAAGGCTTCTGCCCTTGGCGTGTTCGGCGGCGATTGCTGCGAGCATGTCCTGTCCGACATAGCGAGCGACGAGCTCGCGCAGCCGCGTATTTCCAAACAGGCCCGATCCGAACAGAGCATGGACGATGCTCGGCGTGTCGAGCAGGCTTTCGGCAATGCCGCTGGTGTAAACGTCTCGCAATGTCGCGTCGTAGGCCGGGCCGAGAAATGCGAATGGTGCAATCAGGGCACCCGTGCTCACCCCGGAAACGACGGAGAATCGCGGGCGCGTCCCCGCCGCGGTCCAGCCATTCAGCACGCCCGCACCGTAGGCGCCATCGGCGCCGCCTCCCGATAATGCAAGATAGTTAAGAGGACCAGCTCGCGAATTCACATCTATCTTGAACGCCGATGCAGGCTCGTCGGCATATCTGCGCAGTTCGCCGAGATTCAATACCGTCGAGGATGCTGCATCGGATGCGGTGTACGCCGTTCGCGGAAGCGAGCTGCAGCCGGCAAGAATGAACAATGCAGCCAAAAACGCGAATGGCCGGACAAGCAGCTGTCGACGCGAACACATGACACTTTCTCGGTTCAGGTTAGCAATAATTTGCAACGTAGGATCTGCCGCGGATACAAGCGACCGCTTCGTTTCCAGCAGAGTGTTTGCTTCGAAACTCGCGCCGCAGGATTCCGTCGATTCCATCTTTCGCCATCGACAATCCTCCTTGTCAGCTCCCTCAATCCGGATTATGTAAACGATACAGTGTGGTTTTATACCCATCAACGGTATGACCGCAGTTTGTAAAGTTAGTCTTAAGAGCGCGGGCTACGCGCGCCCGCCACGGAACCAGACCAGCCGACCTGGTTTTTCATAAGCAAGCTTAAAATTAGGCTCGCTTAGGAGTTTCAGACAATTGGAAGTCAATTCGCCCGCACTCGGATTCCTCCTGCACGAGGTCGCTCGTTTGCTCAGAAAGAGATTTGAGCAAAACGCGCGCGGTTCTGGGCTGACCCGATCGCAATGGCAGGTCCTGACCTACCTCGCGCAAAACGAGGGCATCAATCAAGCCAGACTCGCAGAGCTTCTCGAAATCGAGCCGGTCACGCTCGGTCGCATCCTCGACAAGCTGGAGACGCGGAGCTTGATCGAACGGCGCCCACATCCGGCCGACCGCCGCACATGGCTTCTCCATCTCGTGGAGGCAGCACACCGCAAACTGGAGCGGGTTCGTGAACTCGGCGATGTTACCCGCAGCGAGGCATTGGCCGGCGTGTCCGACGCCGACAGGCAGCGCCTGCTGAAGACGCTGCAAGCGCTGAAAGCGAACCTGACCGAAGCATGCGACGCGCCGCTCACAGCACAGAAACGAGCAAGCCATGGCTAATCGAGAAAATAAATTGAATGAAGCGACGAGTTCTCCACAGGACGGAGCTGGCGTTCGCGATGACAGGGTGCGTCGGCTCGGCCGCCCGGCGGATCACGCGAAAGATGCATCGCCTCTTGGCCAAGGCGCGCCGCCGGACGTCAGGGCCTTGAACCCGGGTGGCCGTGAAGCGGAGGTGAAGGACACGGTGGACCACCTCCCCAATCCGGAGTCGGATGCGGACGTACGCAAGAAGTCGCTGCGCCGGCGACTGATGTTTGCGCTGTTGCTGTTCGCGCTTATCATCGGCGCGTACTGGTACATTACGGGCGGCCAAGTGGTTTCGATGGACGACGCCTATGTTGAAGCTGACAAAGTCGGCGTCTCGACCGATGTTCCCGGAATCGTCGCGGAAGTCGGTGTCACGGAGAATCAGCATGTCCAGGCTGGTCAAACTCTATATCGAATCGATGACCTTCAGTTGCGACTCGCGTTGGCGCGCGCTGAGGCGCAGATCGGCACAGTCCGGGATGCTCTGAATGCACTCAAGGCCAATTACCGGGACATGCAGTCTCAGATCGAGCAGGCACAGAGCGACATCAGTTATTTCGACACCGAATTCCACCGTCAGCAGGATCTCTTGGCCGCGCACGTCGCGTCGCAATCGACTTTCGATACCGCTCGCCGAAGCCTGCTGAATGCGCAGCAGAAGCTCGTCTCCCTGACGCAGCAGCTTGGCGCCATTGCCGCCAATCTTGACGACGACCCCGCCGGCGCGGTCGAAGAGAAACCGCGCTATCTCGATGCCGTAGCGCAGCGTGACGAAGCCGCGCGGCAACTCGCGCACACCGTTGTCAAGGCGCCTTTCGCCGGCATTGTGACGAACGTCCCTTCGATTGCACCCGGCAAATATCTCCAGGCATCGGTAACTGCCTTCTATCTCGTTGCCGCGGATCATGTTTGGGTTGTCGCCAATCCCAAAGAGACCGAGTTGACATATGTTCGGCCAGGACAATCAGCCTCGGTGACGGTGGATACCTATCCCGACACGCAATGGAGCGGGAGCGTAGAGAGCATCAGTCCTGCGGCAGCGCAAGAATTCTCGCTTCTGCCTGCGCAGAACACCAGCGGCAACTGGGTAAAAGTCGTCCAGCGCATCCCGATGCGCGTGCGGATCGACACAAATGACAACAGCTTGCCGTCGTTGCGGCCCGGAATGAGCGTAGAGGTCGACGTCGATACCGGGCATAGCCGTGGCCTACCACACTTCCTGACCGCGATGTTCGGTCATGATCGGCAGGGGCGGTGATGTCAGAGGAAACTGCCCTGCCCAACCATACCCGGGTGGCGATCACCATCTGCGTGATTCTCGCCACTCTCATGCAGGCGCTCGACACGACCATCGCCAATGTGGCGCTTCCCTATATGCAGGGCAGTGTTTCGGCGAGTCAGGACGAGATCGCCTGGGTGTTGACCTCATACATCGTTGCGGCCGCGATCATGACGCCACCGACTGGTTATCTCACAAGCCGGTTCGGACTGAAGCGGGTTTTCCTCGTTTCGATCGCTGGTTTCACCGTTTCCTCGGTCCTGTGCGGCATGGCGCAGTCCTTGGTGCAGATTGTGCTGTTCCGGATTCTGCAAGGCTTGTTCGGCGCGGCGCTCGTTCCGCTCTCGCAAACTGTACTGATGAACATCAATTCGAAAGAGCGACAAGGGCCCGCGATCGCGTTGTGGGGGGTTGCGGTGATGGCCGGCCCCGTTCTTGGGCCGGTGCTCGGCGGTTGGCTGACCCAGACCTTCAGTTGGCGATATGTCTTCTACATCAACGTGCCCGTCGGCATCCTTGCCTTTCTCGGAATGATGACGTTCCTGTCCGACACAGCACGGAACGCGACAGCGAAGCTGGATTGGTTCGGCTTTGGTACGTTGAGCCTGGCGATTGCCGCCATGCAGGTTTTGCTGGACCGAGGCGAAGAGCTCGATTGGTTCGGTTCCGGTGAGATCGTTGTCGAGGCCATCATAGCTGTCTCGGCGTTCTACTTGTTCCTGGTCCATACCTTCACCGCGCGCGAGCCCTTTGTCAGGCTCTCTTTGTTCCGTGATCGCAACTTTACCGCTGGCGTTTTGTTCATCGCGATTGTCGGTCTCACATACTACGCCTCGCTGGCACTGCAGCCTCCCTACCTGCAGAATCTCATGAACTACCCGATCGTCAGCGCGGGCTTGGTACTGGGACCTCGGGGCGTCGGCACCATGGGCTCCATGTTGATTATTGGAAGGCTGATCGGGCGTGTCGACATCCGACTCCTTCTGGCCCTGGGGCTCGGGCTCACAGCCTGGGCATTCTATGTGATGACCGGCTGGACCCCGGACGTGTCGCAGAGGACTATTGTCGTCGTCGGGATAGTCCAGGGTATTGGCCTCGGCTTTCTCTTCGTGCCGTTGAGCGTGATAACCTTATCGACGCTGGCGCCCGAGCGCCGCGCCGAGGGCGCCGGCCTTTACAGTTTGTCGCGCAATATCGGCTCCAGCATCGGCATTTCCGCGGTGAACAGCCTGCTGACGAGGAATACGCAGGTGAACCACGCCGAAATCGCGCGGAACGTCACGTCGGTCAACCGGGCGTTCGAGGACCTCTCGATTACGCAGTTCTGGGACCCGGTCAGTTCGGCTGGACGCGCCGCACTTGATGCTGTGGTTACCCAACAGGCCCAGATCATTGCTTACATGGATGATTACAAACTATTGATGATCGCGACGCTCGCTGCAGTCCCGCTTCTCATCATCTTCAAGAAGCCGCCGCGCGACGCTGGCGCCGATTCCATGCACGTTATGGAATGACGATGTTGACCACGTTATTCCAGTTATTACTTCGCAATGTATCGCGTTCGGCTGTGCGGAGCGTCGCGGCCGTGCTTATCATGGCAGTCGCCGGTTGTACTGTCGGCCCGGATTTTGAGGCGCCAAAACCCCCATCGGTCACGCGCTACACTTCACCAGGCGAAGCGACGGTGCCTGGTCCCGATGCCACAAAGGCGGTGCCGACACAGGCGATCGCGATTGGCGAGAGGGTGGCGGCCAATTGGTGGACACTCTTTCAATCGTCGAAGCTCGACCTATTGCTAAAGCAGGCCATCGCAGGCAACCTCACGCTTGAGAGCGCAAAAGCGAGATTGGCAGAGGCGCGGGAGGCGATCGCGGTGGCCACGAGCGCGCTCTATCCCCAAATTGGACTTAACGCCGGCGCAACAGAACAGAAACAAAGTGCCGACGCGTTCGGATTGACGCCCAATGTTGCTCCGCTGCCATCGAGCTTCAATTTGTTTCAGGTCGGTCCAACTGCCAGCTACACGCCCGATCTATTTGGTCAAACGCACCGCCGGATCGAGCAGCAGGTCGCACTGGCCGAATATCAGAGCGACCAACTCGACGTGGCGTATCTGACTCTCACCGGCAACACGGTTTCCCAGGCGCTTCGAGCAGCCGCGGTCCGCTCTCAATTGAAAGCCCTTAATGATATCCTCGATATCGATCGTCAAAATGTGGAGCTCGTGCGCAAGCAGCGCCAGGCCGGAACTGTGCCCGATGGCGATGTAATTGTTGCCGAAAGCCAGCTTGCGGCGGATGAGACAATGCAGCCGGGACTTGAACAGCAGTTGAGCTTAGCCAAGCACGCGCTGGCGGTTCTCATCGGTCGTGCGCCCGGCAACTGGTCGCCGCCGGATTTTGATTTGGCAGCCTTCACGCTACCGCATCGTCTACCTGTCAGCATCCCGTCAGAGTTCGTCCATCAGCGCCCCGATATTCAGGCGGCGGAGGCGCAGCTCCATGCTGCCAGCGCACAGATCGGAATCGCGACGGCGCAACTCTATCCTTCCATAACGCTTTCAGCCGGCGTCAGTGCCTCGTCATTGAACGGAGGCGAATTGTTCAGTCCGGGCGGTCTCGTATGGAGCATCGCCTCGGGACTTACGCAACCGATCTTCGACGGTGGCATGCGAGAGGCAGAGCGTCGCGCTGCGCTTGCTGCGTTTAAAGAATCTGCGGCAGACTACCAACAGACGGTATTGCAAGCTTTTGGGCAAGTCGCGGACATCCTGCAGGCACTCACGCATGATACGAATCTCCTGGCTGCTCAAAAGCACGCGCTGTCCATGGCCGAGGAGGCCGTGCGTCTGCAACGCATCAACTATGGCAGCGGCGGTTCGGGCATCATCGGTCTGCTCGATGCCCAGCGGCAGTTTCAGCAGGCCCAGCTCGGCTACGTTCGCGCAGAGGCACAGCGCTACCAAGACACGGTCCAGCTTTTGGTGGCCATGGGCGGAGGGTGGTGGAACCAAAAGCTCGCATCCGCGGAAGGCGGTGGCTATCCGGCCCACAATGATGGACAGCCAAGTCGGACGCCGACCGCCATCCCACACTGATGCGGGTTTGATGGTAACGATGACCCTCGTCGTCAGCCCGCGTTGGAATGGCGTGGGTTATGCTTGCAGATACCTGGACCGGCGCCGGGCCGGCATGCTGTCCGGCTCGGCATATTTCTGCCTTTTCGCGATCCGTGGCGTGATGCGCTGCATCATCTGGGCCGGGCTGCCAGCCAAAAGGTTACAACGCCTGAGCGTGGTTACAAAGCCCGCCGCAGGGATACTTATCCGCGGGCGCGCCTTGTCCCGGCGATTAGTGAGATCGGGCACGAAGAGTCGCCGTGTTGTCTAATGTCTGTAGAAGGCAACACATGCACAAATTCTTCCTGGTACCCATCCTGCTGTCCGCGCCGGCTTCGACCGGCGTTCTTGAACACAGTGGGACGGAGCAGGAGCAGGAGTCATACACGCGCTACGTCCAGCGCTTCTCCGCAAGCTGATGTATCAAGCTTTGGACTGTTCTCCTTGAGGCGAGCACGAAGTCTTGATTGAGCGTTTCAGTTGACACAATGGTCACCAATCGAAGCAAGTAGATAATGCTAGACGTTTCCGAAATGTTTGTGGACCGGCAGTCGCAGCGCACTGCGCTGCATACGCGCCATCTGAATGAACAACTGGTCCGGGTTCTGAAGACGATCGGCTACGATGTTGGCTTTCAGAAGGGGCAAGGTCAGTACCTGTTCGATCGGGACGGCGCCCGCTACCTCGACTTACTGAGCGGTTTTGGCGTTTTTTGCGATTGGACGGAATCATCCGGCGCTGCGCCAAGCCTTGAAGAGCGTCCTCGGTAGCGACCTCCCAAATCTTGTGCAACTCGACGTTTCGACGCTGGCCGGTGTGCTGGCCGAGCGCCTGTGCCTTACCTGTACAAGGTCTTTTTTGCGAATTCCGGGGCAGAATGTGTCGAAGCTGCGATCAAATTCGCACGTGGCGCGACCGGCCGCCCGAGTATCGTGTATTGCGCCCATGCATTTCACGGATTGTCCTACGGCGGGCTTTCGCTGACCGACGATCCCAATTTCCGCTGCGGTTTCGAGCCACCGTGCCGGGATGCATGTCGATTCCCTTTAACGATCTCGCCGCCCTGGAGCGGGCACTGTCGTCGCGCCAAGCTGCCGCCTTCATCGTCGAGCCGATCCAGGGCAGGGGCGTCAATATGCCCACGGACGAATTTCTTCCGGGTGCCGCAGCACTTTGCCGCCGCTATGGAACGTTGCTGGTCGCCGACGAAATCCAGACCGGACTCGGTCGCACCGGCAGGTGCCTCGCGGTCGAGCATTGGAATGTCGAACCCGACATGGTGCTGCTCGCCAAGGCCTTGTCGGGCGGCCACGTTCCGATCGGGGCACTGCTGACGCGCAAGAACATCTTCGACAAGATCTTCAACCGAATGGACCGCGCCGTCGTGCATGGATCGACATTCGCGAAAAACGATCTGGCGATGGCGGCCGGAATCGCAACGCTCGAGGTGATCGAGTCCGAGAAGCTGATCGAGGCCGCCGCCAAACGCGGCGCCGAACTTCAGCTGGCACTGGCCCGGATCGTTCCGGACTATGAACTGCTCAAGGAAGTTCGCGGCAAGGGATTGATGATTGGCATCGAGTTCGGGCCCCCGAAATCGCTGCGCCTGAAGGCCTCGTGGAACGTGCTCGAAACCGCCAATAAGGGGTTGTTCTGCCAGCTCATTACCGTGCCGCTGTTCAAGGAACACAAGATTCTGACCCAAGTCTCCGGCCACGGCAGCCACACCATCAAGCTGTTGCCGCCGCTGACCATCACCGAAGAAGATTGCAACTGGATCGAGACGGCCTTCGATTCCGTTATCGCCTCCAGCCACAAGGTTTCGGGTGCGATCTGGTCACTAGGCAAGACGTTGGTCAACAACGCCGTGCGTAAATCCGTTTAATGCGGGATGAAGTTGAACCGATATCGACAGGCGCAGCTTGGCTATGTTCGCGCTGAGGCGCAACGTTACCAAGACACGGTCCAGCTCCTGTCGCCATGGGTGGAAGTTGGTGGAACCAGAAGCTCATCAGCGGACGGCGGTGGCAATCCGGCGCGGCAATGATCAGCAGCCACGTCCGACGCCGACCGACATCCAACACTGATGCGGGTTTGATGACCAGGATGACCGTTGTCGTCAGCACGCGTCCGAACAGCGTGGGTGATGCGTCCAGATACCTGGACCCCCGGCATGCTATCCGCGTTCGCCAGCACTATTTTTTGCCTTTCGCGATCCTTGGCATGGCGCTGCTTCATTGGGAGCCTGCTGCCGGCGTATGGCTGCGACGCCCGAGCCTGGTTGCGAAGCCCGCGGCAGGGATGCCTATCCCTAAAATCTCGTATCGTTTCGTGAAAGAGCCTGCTCTGGCTTGCCAGACATAAAACTATACGGTATCGTTTATAAACGTCTGACGCAGATGAGGACCCGCGCCAAGAGTCGCCGAGTTGTCTGAAATTTGTAGGAGGCAACACAATGCACAAAGTCTTCCTGCACTCATCCTGCTGTCTGTGCCGGCTTCGAGCGGCGCTCCGGCTGAAAGCCGCACGGACCAAGAGGAGAAGAAGGCTTGCGCGCCCGACGCACAGTGCTTTTGCCCCAAGCTGATGGAGGGCAATCAATAGCGCGCGCCAGGAGTCAATGCTATGTTGCCCATGGAAAGGCCGGACAATAGCGCAAGGCCAACCCCCGAAGCAGTTGCGAGAACCTTTCGCCGATTGCTTTTAGCGGCCGGACTCTTGTTGGGGCTGGCTTTTGCCTTGATCTGTTATGCCGAGATGTTCGGTATCTGTTATGCCGAGATGTTCGGTCTCGTGCAGCTTGATTAGGCCCGCGGAAGGTAAAGCGTCGGCCATGCGCAAAACCTGGCAATCAATCGCCGCGATATCAATGCCTTTCATTGGGCCGTAGTGTCGACGTACATGGGGGCCAAGTCACTGGTGACTGCGGCCGTGAGGAGACCGAGCGATTGTTGAATGGGAACAAGGCGCAGAGACGGCCTACATGGCGCAGCAAACAGTTCCCGATGGCGGTGCTTTGCCCCGTTGCGACTTCATGCGGAAGAAAGTTCTAAGCCATGGTATCGAGAACCCGACAATCAATCGAAGGCGTCAATTAGGGAAGGTTGGTACGGGCTCTAGCAATCGACGGGCACGAGATGGAAGACGACGTGCGGGTGGATGATCTCTTTCTCAATCCTTCGCTCGAACTTGCACGGGCATACTGCTTCGTTCTACTCGCCAAATTTCGACGTCGCTGCTCCGCATTGCGAGCACTCGTAGGTTATTACGTCTCTGCTGCCAGCTGTGCCGGGTTTGATTGTCTTGATTGCCATAGGACGCGATGCTTGGCATTCAGTACAGTGCACCAACGCGTCGAAAAAGGTGCTGATCGTATAGGACGGCCGCCTCGAACTCGATCCGCGCATGCTCATCTCCGAAAGCAGGAGATGCTTAGATGGCTCGTTCGATCGGCGTAAACGAATGCTAATTCGTCATACTCGCTATCGAAGTCATTCATGAATGAGCAGCCACGCCCCCCCGGTCGTCACTCATCTTGGAACGACTACGCTATCGTTTAGCGGTGCGAGCGCATGACCTGACTACTGTCGCCGGTTGGTGGAAGGAAACCTTTATGCTGAGCGTCGGATGATGCAAGCGAAATCACTGCAGTTCGTCGGCGCCGATGTAGAGCAATTGCAGCACTGCCGGTTCAGAGGAAGAAAATCTGCCGTCTGGCGCGCCCCAATAGGGCCGGCCGCTCGCGCACCTCAGTCGGATCGAGGCCCTACCGAATTCGCGGGAAGCAGGGATTGGAGGCTTCGCTGTGTCCGCGAACGTCTGATTGAAGGCTGACAGTGTGAGGAGAGAGACGAGCGCACGGTCGGGGCGTTGCGCTCTTAAGGCGTCAAAGCGGTGAAAAAAGATGGAGATCACATGAACGTACCTAATAATGTTCCTGAGCCATATGCATTAGCATAGTTGTTGTTTGGCATTACATTCCTCAGAAGATCCGAAGAAGCGTCCCAATAAGATCGATGGTGAATGAGAAAACTCAAATCGCCGGCGGCGGTAACGGTCTCGCCGCAGCGACGCCACGCTGCCTGCAAGTCATAAAGGAATTGGTCGCTGCGGCGGTCCATAACTGGAATGATCAACATGTCACGGGGGATTGGACACGCAGTCTCGGGAGCCGTGTGAGCGCTCCTTCAGCCATGTTAGGGGGAACGTCGGTTCTTTATTTCACGACGGCTTGGTCTGGCGCCGGAATGTTCGAGTTGACCAGCTCTAGGGGCGCATTCGGGCCACGAATTACGGCCAAGTCACCAGGTTAATATGAGCAAGTCCCGCGTCGATATCTTCGGACTGTCGCACAGAAGCCCGGGCGCATGAACAAGGATCGGAAGCAAGGATACGCCTATGGGCATCGTTCGTTTCGCTCTACGTTTTCCGCACACATACTACGTGGTGGCGACCCTGATACTGTTTCTGGGCGTCGTTGCATCCTGGAAAATGCCCACGGACATCTTCCCGGAAATCAACATTCCTGTCGTGACGGTCATCTGGCAGTATACCGGGCTCAGCACGCCCGAGATTGACCAGCGCATCTCCACCTACAGCCAGTATTCGATCAGTACGAGCGTCAACGGCATCAAGAACATCGAAGCGCAGTCCTTGGCCGGGATCTCGGTACAGAAGCTTTTCTTCCAGCCGGACGTCAATCTCGACCTCGCCATAGCGCAGATCGTGTCTGCAACCAACACCGTCCGCTCGACGATGCCGCCGGGAATCCAGGCCCCGATAGTGG
>Ga0193743_1002376_pt1 | contig 13383 bp, 8 predicted proteins | sample L2c2metaG_FD_143038 | JGI IMG/M metagenome (GOLD analysis project Ga0193743, IMG submission 143038) | Soil microbial communities from a riparian zone of the East river system, Colorado, United States - L2c2 | ecosystem: Environmental > Terrestrial > Soil > Riparian zone | place: USA: East River... | reverse complement strand
TGCTCCCCGAGGGTCGTCGGAGTCTCGCTCGCGCGAGCCGGGCCTGGCCATCCCCACTCCGGCGACGTCTGACCGCAGCGCTCTCGAACAGCTCCCTAAGAGACTGATTTCAGCTATCTCCAGTCCTCTGCACTGCGTCCGCGATTTGAATACAAACACGCTTCAAAATCCGCGATTTGAGTACAGTATGCCGAGGGTTCGGATCAAATCCGTGATTTGAGTGCAGCGTGACAATGCGGAATGGCTATCGACCTCTGACCACCGGCCGCCGGTACACCTGCTTCGTATACTGCCGGCCGATGAGATGAAAATCGAGCTGCTCGAAGCACATAATATGCAGCTGCCGCTTAATAGCACGTAGGCACCCGATGAGTGCGCCGCTTTTGGATGGCTGTGGCGAGTTCACGGAGGAGTGTATGTGTCTCAGACCAGTCGATGCAGGCGTCGGTGATGCTTTGTCCATAGGTAAGGCTCTTGCCGTTTACGAGAGTCTGGCATCCTGCAACGAGATTGCTTTCGATCATGGCACCCGTGATGCGACGTTCCCCACCCGCGATCTGCTCTGATACAGCGCGACATACTGCACCCTGCTTGCGGTGGTCTTTTCCGCTGTTCGAGTGGCTGCAGTCGATCATGATGCGTGGTTTGACGCCCGTCTTTTCCATCTGCTCGGCGGTTGACGCGACCGAGGCTGCGTCGTAGTTGGTCACCTGCCGGCCACCGCGCAGGATGACGTGGCAGTCTGGATTACCTGATGTGAGAAGGATGGCCGATTGCCCCGTCTCCGAAGTCCCCAGGAAGGTATGCGGATAGCTTGCCGAAAGAATGGCTTCAATCGCAATCTGTACGTTGCCGGAGGTGCCGTTCTTGAAGCCGACCGGACAGGAGAGGCCAGAGGCAAGCTGGCGGTGGACCTGGCTCTCGGTCGTTCGCGCGCCGATGGCTCCCCAGCTTACAAGGTCGGAGACGTATTGCGGCGAGATCATGTCGAGATACTCGGTACCGCAGGGAACGCCCATCTCCGCCAGATCGAGAAGCAGGCGGCGTGCAATGCGCAAACCGTCACTGATGCGGAAAGATTCGTCGAAGTAAGGATCGTTAATCAACCCCTTCCAGCCAATCGTGGTACGCGGTTTCTCGAAATACACACGCATCACGATCAGAATATCGCTGCAAAGCTCCACAACCGCCTCCCTCAGCAATCCAGCATATTCCCTGGCAGCAATCGGATCGTGGATGGAGCAGGGTCCGACAACGACGACCAGGCGGTCGTCTGACCCGTTGAGGATGTCGACGATCTGACGACGTGCTTCGAAGACAGTCCTCGAAGCGTTCTCTGTGACAGGCATCTCCTCCTCAAGGAAAATTGGAGGAAGAACGAGTTTGCTGGATTTGATCCTGAGGTTATTTGTGGGATAAAGCATGGCCGCTTGATCAGAATACTAGGTATGGCTCGCCCGCTCCATCGCTGGCGTAAACACCCTGCTGCTTAGGGCGGGGTTAGGCCAGCGGTGCGGTTTGAGTTGGACGGTTGTACTACTAGCGAACCATAGGAGCAGGACCGCGTTACAAGGACGGCGCCCGCCGAGGCCCTTCTAAGGACTCCGTCATGAAACACCTGCTCGTACTTGACAAGCCCCTTGCGGGGAAAGTGGCTCTGGTTCTGGTTAAAGGCTGGCTAGGCCCGGTCTGAACTAAGAATTTCTCCCGCTTGCCTACCAAAGGAGGATCGGCCAGAGCATGGATTGATTATGACAAGCGTTGGTCGGCACCTATCCGCGAGATAGATCCAAGTTCATTCCCGAACGATTGCTCTTACTTACTAGCGAGACCTATACTCCCATGGAGCGATCACCTAAAGGATGAAGCACCCGACTAGCGAGGATGAATGCGCAATCGCCCCATATCCACATTTCTTCTGCTCACTGTGCTGTTCAGTTCGGTCTTCTATTTCCTGATTATTCGCTCCGGTCACATGGGCGGCGGCTGGGGAGCTTACGTCGCAGGTCTAATGTGGTCGCCTGGCATGGCCGCGCTGGTGACCTGTAGATTGCTCGGCCGCAACTTAAATACACTCGGCTGGAGTTGGGGCACAGGCCGTTACGAAGTCATCTCCTACCTAATCCCTCTCGGCTACTCACTCCTCATCTACGGCTTCGTCTGGCTCACCGGTCTCGGCACCTTCTACAGCAAGGACTTCCTCGACAAGGTCACCCTCTCCTTTGGTCTCGGCCCGCTTCCCGCATGGGCCAGCATCACGCTCTACTTCATCTTCACGGCGACCTTCGGTGTCATCCGGGATACCGCAACCGTCATCGGCGAAGAGATCGGCTGGCGCGGTTTCCTCGTCCCCGAGCTCGCCAAGACACATGGCTTTCCGGCCACGGCTGCTCTCACCGGATTCATCTGGGCCCTCTGGCACTATCCCATCATTCTCTTCGCCGACTACAAGAGCGATACTCCGGTCTGGTTCTATGTTCCGTTGCTCACCATCATGCTTCCATTCCTGACCTTCGTCTGGACGTGGATGCGTCTCAAGTCCGGCAGCATCTGGCCTTGCGTGATCCTGCACGCCTCTCACAACACCTTCATCCAGTCATTCTTCGATCCGCTCACGGTGCACAACAGGAGAACCAACTACGTAGCCAACGAGTTCGGCGCCGGCCTCTTCGTCCTCTCCATTCTTCTGGCGATCTACTTCTGGCGACGCAGGGCTGAGGTTGAAGGATCTCAGCTCGCAGAGCTGGCTTAGCCTAGGCATTCGTTTGAGCGAGGGCGATAACTTCCATGATCGTGCCTGATCCGCAAGTTGCTAGAAGTGTTTTCCTATGAGTTTTCAATCAAAGCCAAGTCTTTTTGCTCGCTGGGGCCGCGATCACGACGGTTGGCCTGATCGCCGGCGGGTTTGCGTTATTCCCAACGGATTACCGGCAACGGCCGAGGAGCTGAATCCTGAGCCGAAACTGTATGCCTGCAGAGCCCGTGAACTCCGACTGCCCGACCGTCAAAACTTATGTAGGGCCCCTACAACACCCTAGAGACTTTGGCGGGGTAAGGGCTACGCCCCTTGCCCCAGCTCCAGCCAACGCCGGCGAGAAGCAGCCGGCCTCGTCTTCCGACTCCCCAATCTAGCGGGGACACCCCGCAACGCCCCGATAGATATGTGCGCGCAACGCGCACGAAGCGGATACCAGACCTTTGCTGAGGTGAGAGCACCGGGAGATGATTTACGTTTTGTACCGGGGAGAGAGTTTACAAGCCCCTTGCGGAGAAAGTGGCGCTGGTTCTGGTTGAAGGCTGGCTAGGCCCGGTCTGAAATAAGAATATCTTCCGTCGCCGGAGCACTGCTCGTCATTTCCAATGCCACCAATGAGCGCCTTTTTCTGCCTGAAGTGTCTCAAAACAGGGTAGGGCTGGACGAAGCTGGGGAACCTGCTCCAGGAGTTCTAAACGTACGTAAATTTCCCTTTCTTGAGGTGTCCCCTAGTTAGTCAAGCAACACCCAACTGGACGAAAAATGGGTCAGGTCACAACCAGCCTTGCCTGCCAGGACTAATCGGGCGGATTCAAGCAGTAGCTTATGTCGCTGAGCCATTCAGCGATGAAGTCTTCGTCCTCCGGGTCGAATTCGTAAGCGTCATTGAGGAGCAACATCGTCGCCCAGCGAGCGAGATCAGGTTCTGATATTTTTCCTTGACGCTTTAGGTCGAGGGCCCTATTGATATGTTCTCGCGCGATTAGGACGCCGGGTTCTGGTACCCGAAAGAGAGTTTCAGCAGTACGCGCACCGCCCTCAAAATCGAACATGAAAACGTCCCTGAGGGAACTTCGCACTTCCTCCATACTTGCCTCGAAGATCGCGAACCTTCGGAGTACATCGAGTTGGAAAATCGTCAGAAGCGAGGGCTGATTATTTGACATGGATGTGGGCCGGTGTACCTGCTGAGTCATACGCTAACTGAACCGTACTAGAATTTCCTGCGCTATCGATTGTTTTGACGAGGGACTGAAATCCATCGAAACCCGCCCTTTTCAAGACCACCGTCACGGACCCATCGGCATTTTGAGTGATCGACAGTGCTTCGCGTGTTGTCGCACGCGCGATGGCTCGTTTCAAGGCAGCTTTCTGAGCGCCTTCCGCCATGCCGTTGAGAACATCCTTGGCAGCTGCTTTTGTCCCGCCACTGAGAAGCATCTTGCCAACAGTTGACGCGGTCGCTTCAGTTGCGACTGTCGTCGCTCCACTACTAAACATCCCGGCGATTCCTCGGAAAGCTGCCCCTAAAAGCGCGCCTCCGAGTTTGCCACCGGCCCAACCAAGGAGGAGTGGTGTACTAGCGTCTTCCAAGCCTCTTTCGAAATACGTGGCGGTTCCACAAGCCGATCCCCCGCACATGATAGTTCCAGTCCCCTCGAAGCCCTTCCCATCTACAGTCACCCCACCACTATTGCCGGCAGCAATTTGCTTCCGGATCGCGGCCCATTGGTCGTCGCCGATAGTTGTGCAATCGGATGAACCATTCGCGCAGAGTGTGACATCATGTCCATCGAAGTCCCGGTAGGAGACGGGATTGTTAAGACCATAGCTGTATAGATTCAGCGTCTGTGGGTCGTTGAAGTCGGCAAAGGGCAAAGCAACCGGAAGAGTTTCATCTTCAGGTCTATCTGGAGACATAAAGCGGCCCATTGTTGAACCGTAGTATCTGGCCCCGAAGTAGTCGTTTCCATTCGCTTCGCCCGTCTCCGTATCCCGTTCTTTGCCGGTGAAATGATGAGGTGTGGCATCTTGACCTGAACCGGTAGAATTCAACCCGTCCCCATAGGGAAGATTGGAGAAGGAGAGTTCTACGACACCTGAACCGGAGGTCTGAACACGTCTTGAACCTAAAGGATCAGAGGCGTGGAAGTGCAGAAGTTGAGAGTCTTCTTGATCATATGTCGCTATCAGTTCACCATTCGCATAGACATTGGTATGCTGCCAAACGTCCGAACCGTCCGGCTGCGGACGAAGTTCTGTGATCTGCTCCCCTGAAAGGCCTAGAATGTACTTCTCGGTGGGGACGAAATCGCCAAAAGCTGGACAGACCAGACCCGATCCAGACGCTGAGTTCCCCTTGGCAACACGCTGGCCCTCAGCATTGTAGAGGTATTGCGTCACGGTTCCATTGATATTTCGAACAGCACAGACACGATTCTCGGCGTCATAGGCAATGGCGTTCCTCCCGTCGAAGCGCAGATTGCCGACAGCATCATAAGCACTGGAATCGACACCTGGAATCGACGAACTCGTGATCCGATTCGTTCCATCCGCATACTGCATTGTTGTCGCTGGGGGGAGATTTGCGGTGGATCCTGCAGGAATTTGGCTCAAACGATTCCCGAAGGAATCATATTCCCATTGAATGTTGAGGCCATTGTAAGGTCCCGAATTTGATGCGGCACTCTTCAGTCGATTGAGGCCATCGTACTGATTTGACCATGTACCAGTGATCGAATCACTATAATTCGTCAGGTTACCGTTATGTGCATATCCGCCAGTTGGAACAGAATAGCTATAAAGAGGCGCCGTCTGCGCACTTAATCGGACAGAACAGAGAGCAAATATCGCTATCGATACGAACTTGAGCGCTCTCATTGCATTCGATCTCCTGGTCCTTGCTCGAAGAATGAATAAACTTCTTTGAAATTTAGCTGACCGTAACGGCACATTTGCTGGTCCCAATCGAATTGATCAGCTCATATGATCCCGCGGGCAGATCAAGCACTGTCGACCAAGCCTCCGAAGTGCCGACCTGGGTATGTTGGAAGAGATGTCTCACATCCGCACTAGTTGTAACGAGCGAAACGGTTTGTGGCTGCGACGAGGTCAGGGTAATTGTGACCGCCACACGCCCTGCACTCACGGAACTCGTAGCAGGAAGACAATCACCATTCGCTACTGAAAAACTCAACGAACCTACCGGTGGGGGAGTGGACGAAAACCCGGATGTGGTTGAGTTGAGGCAAGCCAACAATATCAACACACTTACCCACTTAATCGTCTGGATCGAAAAGCTCATTTTCATACCGCCAACCTTTCTTCGAAGGAATCGAAATTGATCTATGGGTCCCATATACCTACTGGACTACCGTGACCGTCCTAGAGGGACTATCTCCTGCCGCATAGTTTGCATTCCCATAAAAATGGGCTCGGATCGAGTGACTCCCTGGTGTAAGTAAGGGTGTCCGCCAAGTTTGCACGTTGATGCTCCGGGTTCCAGTTGAGTCGAGCGTCCAGTCCCTCCATTCGTTTCCGTCTACATCGAGCCGCACGACGCCACAAGCGGAATTACAGTCAACATTCACCGTCACTGTACCGCTACTAAGGCTCAATGTGGATGAAACCAACAACGTTACATTTGGTTGCTGCGTACCCACAGCCTTGATCTCGAAGCTCTGTGCTTGGCTATTCGCAGCTGCATAGGTGTGATTGCCGAGATATTGTGCGACCAGGGTATGTTGACCGACTGTGAACAACGGCGTCCACCACCAGAAAGTATCCACCAATGCGTTTCCACTGCTGTCGAGCGGTAAAACTCGATAAAAGCTGTTGTCGATGGTCAACACGACCTGACCGCAGGCTGAGTTGCAATCGTGATGAATCCTGAGTTGGGAATTCTCGCCCGTCGTGAACACGGGATTACTTATAGTCAGCGTGGGAACCACTTGCTGCGTTCCCACACTCTGGATCGTATAGGGAGCTCCTTCACTATCCGCAGAAGCATAGTTAGCATTACCGTTATAGTGCGCCGTCAGGGTATGCTGACCAAGATTGTTGAAATTGGAACTTGCTCCAGCCCATGCCCAACTGTCAAGGCTGAGATTTCCTGCAAAGTCAAGATCCCACGCCCGCCAAAGTTGGTTATCAACAGACAGGGAGACCTGGCCGCAGGCAGAACTGCATCCAGCATGAACCTGGATAGTAGAGTTCTCGCCCGGGGTAAACATATTGGGATTTATTGAGAGGGTCAAGAACTGCAACACTGTAACGGTCTGCGGATCGCTATTCGCCGGTGCATACGTTGAATTTCCATAATAGTGAGCCCGGATTGTATGGCTGCCGGTCGTAAGCAAGGGAGTCGGCCAATGCAGCGTATCGATGGTCAGATGTCCATTTGAATCAAGAGTCCAATCCCGCCATTCATTCCCATCCACTGTAAGCTGCACGACACCACAAGCGGAATTGCAATCGACATTGACTGTGATCGGGTCGGCAGCACTGCCCGGATTGAATGGATTGGGAACCGATAGGGTGACGTGTGCAGCCTGCGTTCCCGTGCCATTGATCTGAAAATTCTTCGCCTGGCTGTTCGCCGGGGCGTAGGTGTGATTGCCAAGATACTGCGCCACCATGGTATGGCTCGCTGTCGTAAATAGTGGTGTCCACCACCAGAAAGTATCCACCGCCGCGTTACCAGCACTATCAAGTTGTAAGACTCGGTAGAAGCTGTTGTCGATAGTCAGTACGATCTGGCCACATGCGGAATTGCAATCGTGGTGAACAATAATATGGGAGTTCTCGCCCGTCGTGAACGAGGTGCTGCTCATTGTCAGACTAGGTTCTATTTGTTGCGTACCTACACTCTGAATCGTGTAGGAAGCGCCGTTACTATCTGCGGGAGGGTACGTTGAATTGCCGTTGTAATGGGCGGTCAGGGTGTGTTGATTAAGATTGTTGAAATTGGAGCTTGCCCCGGCCCATACCCAGCTGTCAAGGTTCAGATTGCCCGCAGAATCGAGATCCCATGCCCGCCAATACTGGTTATCAACGGACAGGCTCACCTGGCCACAAGCCGAATTGCACACAGCATGAATCTGAATCTTTGAGTTCTCGCCCGCAGTGAACATGTTTGGGTTCATTGAGAGCGTTAGAAATTGGTTGGATGAAAGCACCGTATAGGTTCTGTACCCGGACGAAGGCGCATGTGTGCTGTCGCCAAGATATTGCGCCGTAACCGTATGTTGTCCGACAGCCAGAGCAGAAGCAGGAAACAATGTAGACGAGATCGAAAAGTTTCCATTGGCATCAAGTGTTTGGTTGCCTAAATCGAACGTGTCGACGTGAATATCGATCTGGCCGCAAGCGGAATTGCAGTTCACATTAACTTGAACCATCGTTGTGGACGTCGAGACGAAGGTAGAAGGGTTTGCCGTAACGGTTGTCGTTGTAGGTGGCGTTGTCGTCGAGCCGCTCGAACCAAAAAGATTCTTCGTGATCAGTCTGCCTCGATTGTCATACTCGCGTTTCTCCGCAAGAGCCACCGATCCATCGGTTTCGCTAACCCCATATTGCGCAGATGTCAGGCCGAAAGGTCCATAGGGGTTGAGTGTTTCCCCGTTGACGCTTAGAGGACCATCGGCCTTGAACAAGGTTGCCGGGTGCCCAGGACCGCTCCAGTCACTCAGGATCTGTGACAAACGACCTCCGTTGTCATAATGATTCGTCCAGCCAACCTGAGGCGATTGAGAATTTACCAGTCCATTTCCTTGGTGAGTGATGTTGCCAGCCAAATCATATGAATAATGCATCGGGCTAGGAGCAGCACAAGGGGCGGCGGGGCACTGCAATTCATCTGTTAATCTGCCCATTGGGTCATAAGCCGTAATGACCCTCCAGTTGACAGAAGATGCAGGCATGTCTACGCCCGCACAAGTGTTTGGCTGCGTCCATTCATAGGACAGCCGACCAGAACCATTTACAACGCTGGAATTGTTCAGCCCCGTATCGTACCGGTAGCACGCTGCCAGTGTGGACGGATCCGTATAGGTTTTGGCAATTAATCTATTAAGTTCGTCGTACGCGTACGTCGTTGTGATGTCTCGGTTATCGGTTTTTGTAAAGAGGTTCCCGTTTGCGTAATACGAATAGCAGGTGGACCAGAGTGTTCCAGACAGTCCGCATCCAAGGTGTGCGGGATTGCTGGCACTAGTATTCTCCGGATTATTAGCCGCGATGAGCCGGGATAAGGAGTCATAATAGAAGCTACGCGTCACCGAATTTACGGAGCCAACATTGACTCCGGTGAGGCTCCCCAACTCGTTATAGGAATATCTCGTTGCGTTTCCATTTGGCTCAATGACCTGTGTCAAGCGGCCGAGTGCGTCACTCTGCCGCTGCCATGCATTACGCATCTCGTCATAAAACGTGGTTGTATTGCCACTATAGTTCCATTCCTGATAGCTTGTGTTCGGCTGTGATGGATCACAGATGGTCGGATCTGATGACGCATTATCCGGCTGACATTGCAGTCGTTTTCTGCCCAAAGCGTCGTAATAATACGATGTCCAACCCGTTGAGGTAGTCCTGTGTGGATTTGAGACGGCGCGTATTCGTCCACTGCTGTCGTAGACAGTGTCGGTAGTAATAGGCCCTGTGCTGTCAACAGTTGACGATTGGACCACCCTCCCCAAACCATCTACTGAGAGCGTCTCCTCAATGGCACCTGCTGAACTGGGACATTCCGCAGAGGATCCTGAGGCGCTGAGCACGGCAGATGTAGCGGTAAACCGGCGAACTGTTCGGGCATCTGGATAACAATAGACAGCGGAGACAGATGATGTTCTCGCATCTGGATTTTTAACCGTCCATAGCCGGCCCATCGCGTCATAGCTATATTGGGTCTTCTGGCTGTTTTCATCAGTTCGCGAGACAAGCGAGCCCGTGATCGGATCGTATGACAACCCGGTTATATGTGAGATCCCGCTGGTCGAGGGAGAGTTGATCTGCTGCGGATAGATCCCTGTTGCGTCGTATGTAGTAGTTGTCTGACGCATCAATGCATCAGTCTGAGTCACCGGCATGCCTTGGCTATTGTAGTTAGTGCTTGTGCTGATCGTTCCGCTAGGAATATCAAGCATGCGAATAACGCTCGTCTGGTCGCCACAGATAGAGCACGGCGAGCCACTAATTGATGTTTCGTCATAGCCGTAATCTGTAAGCGATGCATTTCCAGAAGACGAGTTCTTTTTCGTGGCATCCTCGTACACAAGGTTTAAGAGGTTCGCTTCTCTATAGGAGGAGGGGTTATGAACCCATTGGTATGTACGACTCGTCTGGACCGAACTCCCATAGCCAGAAATGCTGGTGCTATCAGGTCCAGTCGTTGAGACGTTTGCTGTCAGATCCATTTCACAATACGACGTGCCGTTTGTGGAGCACGCAATCCCTGCGACCGACGCGAGAACGGGGTGTGTATACGCTTCGGTAGTTGTTCCGCCGGCTTCGTCGGTCGTCGTCCTTCCCTGGAGTAGCAGGTCAGCAGGAGACTCAAAGCCCGCGGGGTCAATTTGGGGGTCCAAAGTCCCAGCAAATGTCGACACTACCGCCTTGATAGGATTTGCCGACGGATCGTAAAGTCCCGAATACATTTTCGTCGCTGTTTCGACGACGGCACATCCTCCGATAGGATTTCCATATTCATGTGCGGTCTCATTGTTGTCGGGATCGGTGACGATGGTCACCGTGTTTCCCGCGCTTATGGTCGATCCAGTGCTAAAGCGATACTTCCAAGTAGCTGGACTACTTGAGACACCGTCGTAGATTGCCTGTTGGGTGACGGCGCGGTTGGCCGAAGGGTAGTAAAAATTGCATAGGCTATCATTGATGGTTTCATACGTGAAATCCGCGTGCGCACCTCCCGGAGAGATGATGCTGAGAATATCTGCATCGGAGTAATCAATCGGCGATGAGGTGTCATTGGGATTTATATTTCCGACAGAAGTTTCATATGTAAATCCCCAATAGGTTCCATCGGGTAGAACGACAGACTGGATCGCCTCCTGCTGTCCGAAAGTGTTCGGATACGTCGAAGATGCTTGGTCATGTCCGTGCTGTATCTGATCGTGACATAGCAAAACCGAAATTGGATTTGGCCACTATTCGGACCTGGAACGGTCCACACTGACGTTCGTTCGGGAATTTGATTAGCTAAGTTAAGGTTGGGACAGTGCTGCAAGTCTGCTGAATCCGTAGAGGAGGGAGCATCGATGTAGCTCGGAACAATTACGGTTCCAGAAGCATCCGTGATTACATCTGGAAAATATAAGACGCTAAATGGTCCACTCGCGTTTGTAGGTCGCCCGGATTCCGAATATCGAACTACATTTCCGTGCAGGTCGGACATAGTAGTAAACCCGGGTGTGTAGCTTGTCCCGCTTGGATTGCATTGAGATATCGACTGTCTGATGCCGGATGGGGAGTATAGATATACCCAACTGCCTGCGTCAGAGCAACTCGGGTAAACGGCGTTTACCCAGGAATATGGCTTCGTCCATGCTGGACCATAATCGATCCGATAACCTGACCCGTCAGTGGCCCACGCTCTATTCCAATTCGTTGTGTCCCAGGCAAACGAGTGCGAGTTTCCAGTTTCGTCGGTTACCGCTGGTACCAGTTTGGCTCCGGGATAACTATGCAGTCCATCCAAGTCCCACTTCACCACGTTGACGTTATAAGACAAAGCCTGATCGAGAACGACATGCGGACCGATCCATCCATATCTCTCAAGATAGGAAGTGCATTTCTGCGTTCCGTCGTCCGACCAATCGGGCGAACAGAGCACTTGATTGCGGAAACCATTATTGTTAAGCACGAGCGAATAGCTCAAACTAACTTTTCCCGGACGTGGAACGCTATAGAGCGGAATCTTCGCATATACATTCCGATTTGAGAGATCGACATTTGCAATTGCCCCGACGTTATACGAGCCATAAGTCTTAATCCCTTGCGCTGATAGCGGATCGAGTTGTGCCTTTGCGAGAGACGAACTGAGGGCAAGGACCGAGAGGAGAAGAAGTTTGAAGGCAGCGAGAACTATTGTTCGCATTGCCCCCCCGAACCCGGAGACCTAACGGTGATAGCTGAAATTGAATAGAGATCCGATGATGAATGTTCAAGCTGGACAGTCAGTGACGCAGGAAACACAATCGTGCCAGACGTTTGAAAACTGCCATATTGAATAGTCTGCCAGCCGGCTGTGCTACCCGAAATTGAGTTCCCCGATGAGAACGCTACTCGTATCGGTAGATTGTCTCCTTTTGAAATCCACCATTCTGATTCGAGAACGGCGGGGCCGCGATATACGCCAATATGCACCTGATCCGTCGAATCCGGCCGAAGGAAACGATAGGAGACATTGCTATCGCTCAACAGCGTAGAGAGTGCCAGGCCGGGCAGGTGTGGAAGAAACGAAGCCGCTCCGGTTGGAGCAGAAATATTGGTGTCTTTATCTTTGAATTTCGCATCAACTAGAGCTCCGTCATCCCACGATGATGAGAACTTGCCGTTACTCGTGGCACGCCCATGGTGCCAACGGCCGTTCCTCTGAGAATCAGACCAGGAAAACTCAGTTGTCGACGGGGAACGAAACGACTTCATTGTGCCTGAGGCTTGAACAAGACAAACATTCGACCACAGCGCTTTGCCGCCTAATGCATTCAGGGCGTTAGCGATGGTAGCCTTGGCGCCATCAACTCGATCGGAAGAATCTGTGCTGGTCTGAGCGTTCGCGACAGATAGCGCGACTACAACCAGCACGATGCCTGCATGTCTCGCAAGCGATTGTCTCGAAAGAAGGCGAATCGGATACAGGCAGAAAAACGCAAACTGCGAGAGCATCATCAGAGCATGATGATGCCAAAAGTCAGCACACCGCATCTAACTCTCCTCGTGGAGTGCCATCTGGAATTTGTTGGTGGAGTTACCTTCGCCAATAAACGCTCTCGCGTCAAGCAAAATTTTCTTCAGCAACGAATGTTAAAAAAGATGGGAGCCAGCCCGCATCAATATCCCTCTGGCGGCACCTCCTCCATATCAAAGGAACAGACTCGGCGTTTGCTGGTGGCGCTATTTATGAGTCTGTCTCAATCCTCATCCGAGCTGTTTCGACAAGGGCTACGCCCTGGCCCCAGCTCCAGCCGACGCCGGCGAGAAGCAGCCGGCCTCGTCTTCCGACTCCCCAATCTAGCGGGGACACCCCGCAACGCCCCGATAGATATGTGCGCGCAACGCGCACGAAGCGGATACCAGACCTTTGCTGAGGTGAGAGTACCGAGAGATCCTTTACGTTCTGTACCGGGGAGAGGGCTTACAAGCCCCTTACGAGAAGAGTGGCTCAGGTTCTGGTCAAAGGCTGGCTAAGCCCGGTCTGAGATAAGAATAGCTCCCGTCGCCGGAGCGTTGGGAATGTGGTAATCCTGAAGGGATTTCCAAGAGGAGTGGGAAGGGTGGGAAGCCGGTTTTTGGCTTTCCATGCTTTCCACTCCTCGACATTTCCAACGCTAATCTGCCGACTGCCGATTCCGGCACGACGATCAACCGACAAGAAGCGCGCTTGTCGGTACCAG